>ENA-OPAW01000671-OPAW01000671.1-human-gut-metagenome-genome-assembly--contig:-NODE-671-length-18770-cov-5.297034_pt1 | contig 18770 bp, 14 predicted proteins | sample MGYA00241060_ERZ501436 | MGnify/ENA primary metagenome ERZ501436 (study PRJEB25962, sample SAMEA2042619) | human gut metagenome | biome: human gut; feature: human-associated habitat; material: faeces... | reverse complement strand
GCGCCGTGTGCTCTACGAGTACAAAATTACGGGCGTAAAGACCAACCTTGCCTATCTGAAGCGCATCATGCACGTGCCCGACTTTGTGAAGGGAGAGTACAACACCCTCTTTATCGAGAAGAACGCCCGCATGCTGGTACGCACCAACACTGCCAACGAAGAGTTGGAGAACATAGCCATGATAGCTGCCTATATGGACTATCTGGTTAATCTGGAGGAGAATGTTTCGGCACAGCTACCCGATGCCCGCCCCATCAGCCGTTGGAGGGAATTTGGCTTGCAGAAGGGAGTGCTCAGGATTTAAGGAATGGATAATTGATAATGGATAATTGATAATGGATAATTAATAATGGAAATACATATAGGAGACCGTATCGCAGACATTACCCTGGTGGGTAAGGAAGGGAATAAGGTACAACTTACCATTGACGGAAAGCCCTACGAAGTGGACATTGTGATGGCAGAGAACGGAAGTTGCTCCATCCTGCACAACGGAAACTCGTTCAACGCAGGCCTTGTGCGCGGCGAGGGCGGCAAGAGTTATGACATCAGCATGCTCCAGCGTTCCTTTCATGTGGACATCGTGGACACGCAAGCCAAGTATCTGCACATGAAGAAAGGAGCCGACGAGAAGCAGGGCGACAAGATTCTGGCGCCGATGCCGGGCAAGGTAGTGAGCATCCCCGTCAAGGTGGGCGACCGACTGGCTGCCGGAGACATTGCCGTAGTGCTGGAAGCCATGAAGATGCAGAGTAACTATAAGGTAAATGCCGACTGCATCGTCCGCAACATCCTCGTGGGCGAGGGCGAACCGGTAAATGCCAACCAAGTATTGATTGAATTGGAGTTGATAAAGGAGGAATAATCCCGAGTCGCATTCAGTCCGTATATTATAAATCACTAAATTGTAAATGCAAATATGAACAGAGAAGAAATATACCGCCAGTTTGAGGAACTGGATAAACGTGCCTCGCTGGGTGGGGGCGTAGACAAGATAGAGAAACAACACGCCTCCGGCCGCATGACTGCCCGCGAACGTATTGACATGCTGCTGGACAAAGGCTCGTTCAATGAGCTGGACAAGTTCGTGAACCACCGTTGCACCAACTTCGGCATGGAGAAGAAACAGATTGCCGGAGACGGCATGGTGTCCGGTTACGGAAAGATAGACGGCCGCCTTGTATTTGTCTATGCCTACGACTTCACGGCGCATGGCGGTTCGCTCAGCGAGACGAATGCCGCAAAGATTGTAAAGGTGCAGCAGCTTGCCCTGAAGAACGGTGCTCCCGTCATTGCCCTCAACGATTCGGGCGGCGCACGCATCCAGGAAGGTGTGAACAGCTTGGCAGGCTATGCCTCCATCTTCTATCAGAACACCATTGCGTCGGGTGTCATTCCGCAGATATCCGCTATTCTGGGTCCGTGTGCCGGTGGGGCATGCTACTCTCCGGCGCTTACCGACTTTATCTTCATGGTAAAGGAGCAGAGCCACATGTTTATCACCGGTCCGGACGTGGTAAAGACCGTGACCCACGAGGAGGTGGACAAGGAGGAACTGGGCGGTGCCTATACGCATAGCAGCAAGAGCGGCGTTACCCACTTCATGTGCAATACGGAGGAGGAGACACTGATGAGCATCCGCGAGCTGCTGAGCTTCCTGCCGTCCAACAATATGGAGGATGCTCCCTTCACTCCCTGCTCCGACGATATCCATCGCCGGGTAGAGGCGCTTCAGACCGTCATTCCTGAGGACCCGAACATGCCCTATGACATCAAGGATATTATAGAACCGGTGCTGGACAACCAGTACTTCTTCGAAGTGATGCCTCACTTTGCCAAGAACGTCGTTATCGGTTTCGGTCGTCTGAACGGGCGTTCGGTAGGTATCGTGGCAAACCAACCTGCCTATTTGGCGGGTGTGCTCGATATTGATGCCAGCGACAAGGCGGCACGTTTCATTCGTTTCTGCGACTGCTTCAACATCCCGCTGATAACCTTCGAAGATGTTCCCGGCTTCTTGCCCGGAACGATGCAGGAGCACAACGGCATCATCCGCCACGGCGCCAAGATTGTCTATGCCTATGCCGAGGCCACCGTGCCCAAGATAACGCTGATTACCCGCAAGGCATACGGCGGCGCCTACATCGTGATGTCCAGCAAACCGACGGGTGCCGACGTGAACCTGGCTTATCCGCAGGCGGAAATCGCCGTGATGGGTGCCGAGGGTGCAGTGAACATCCTCTACCGCAAGTCCTCTGCCGAAGAGAAGCAGGAGATTATCAAGGAGTATGAAGACAAGTTCTCCAACCCTTACCGCGCCGCCGAGCGTGGCCTCATAGATGAGGTCATCATGCCGCGTGACACCCGCTACAAGCTGGTGCAGGCATTGGAGATGGCGCACAACAAGAATCAGAGCAATCCACCGAAAAAGCACGGCAACATGCCTTTATAATAGTAGTTATTTTTTATGTGTGAAATGCGTATCCCCGGAGAAGTGATTTCTGTGGGGATACACTTTTTAAATAGAGAATTAAGAATTAAACAATAAGGCTGAAAAGTAAAAACTAAAGATAGAAACTATGGAACTATTAAGAAACCTCTTTGAGGGTTATCCCAACCTTTGGGGCGGAGGAGTGGCACACTCTGTCCTAATTCTGTCCCTGGTCATCACCTTCGGTATCATGCTGGGCAAGTTGAAGGTGGCAGGCATCTCGCTGGGTGTCACCTGGATTTTGTTTGTGGGCATTGTCTTCGGACATTTCGACATGAACCTCGACGAACATCTGCTGCACTTCCTGAAGGAGTTCGGCTTGATACTGTTTGTCTATTCCATCGGTCTGCAAGTGGGACCGGGATTCTTCTCCGCTTTCAAGAAGGGCGGACTTACGCTGAACATGGTAGCAATGCTTTCCGTCTTCCTCAGCGTGGTTATCACCATTGTGTTGCACTTTGCCACCGGAATCCCCATTACTACGATGGTGGGTATCTTGTCCGGAGCCGTGACCAATACCCCCGGTCTGGGTGCTGCCCAGCAGGCAAACAGTGACCTCAACGGGGTGGATGCTCCGGAAATCGCACTCGGATATGCCGTTGCCTATCCGCTGGGTGTGGTGGGCTGCATCCTGGCGCTGCTAGCCTTGAAGATTTTCATGCGGATTAATACCCAAAAAGAAGAGGAGGATGCCGAGCACGGGCTGGGTCATCTGCAGGAGCTGACCGTGCGTCCCATATCGGTAGAGATACGCAATGAGGCAATAGACGGCAAGCGGATCAGAGATGTGAAACCATTGTTGAACCGTGCGTTTGTCATCTCCCGCATCCGGCACACCGGCAGTCAGGAAACAGAACTGGCGAATGCCGATACGGTGCTGCACATGCAGGATGAAATTCTGTTCATTGCCAACCCGAAAGATGTGGAGGCCATTGTTGCCTTCTTCGGAAGAAAAATTTCGGTGGAGTGGGAACGGGAGGACAAGAACTTGATTTCACGCCGCATCCTCATCACCAAGCCGGAACTGAACGGCAAGTCTCTGTCTCAGCTCAAGATACGTAACAACTTCGGTGCCTGCATCACCCGTATCAACCGTTCGGGCGTGGATCTGGTGGCAACTCCCCACTTGCAGTTGCAGATGGGAGACCGTGTGACGATTGTAGGCAGTGAGCTTGCCGTGAGTCATGCGGAGAAGGTGCTGGGTAACTCGCTGAAGCGTCTCAACCATCCCAACTTGATTCCTATCTTCCTGGGTATTGCCCTGGGATGTATCTTGGGCAGTCTGCCGTTCATGTTCCCCGGCATTCCCCAACCCGTGAAACTGGGACTGGCCGGTGGACCGTTGGTGGTTTCCATCCTCATCAGCCGTTTCGGTCCCCAATACGGTTTGGTGACGTACACGACGATGAGTGCCAATCTGATGATACGCGAAATCGGTATCGCCTTGTTCCTGGCCTGCGTGGGGTTGGGTGCAGGAAAGGGATTCATCGATACCATTATCTACGAAGGCGGCTATGTGTGGATTGGCTATGGGGCCATCATCACGGTCGTTCCGTTGCTGGTGACAGGATTCATGGGGCGCTATTTCTGGAAGCTGAACTACTATACGCTGATAGGTGTGCTGTCCGGAGCTAACACCAATCCGCCTGCATTGGCCTATTCCTCGGACTTGACATCCTGCGATGCCCCTGCGGTGGGATACGCCACAGTCTATCCGCTGGCTATGTTCCTGCGGGTGCTGACGGCTCAGTTGCTGATACTGGCGTTGGCGTAGTTTCACCATAGATAATCTATGGTACATAGGTTGATTTGATAACAAGTAATGTAAAGGGAGCTAACAAGTAATGTTAGGCTGCTTTACATTACTTGTTATTTTTGTTTGTAGTATTCCTCCGCTTGTGCCAGTGTCTCCGGTTTGCCGATGTCGAACCAGCGGAATCCTTGCAGCGGATAGCCTTGTATATGCACCTTTGTGCAGGCGGACAAGTAGAAAGGAATGATGGAGAACTTGCCGTCCCACTGCCCATCGTCCATCAGGTGGAAGAGGGAGGGGGAGATGATGTGGATACCTCCGAAGGCGAGTTCCCGGTACTTCGTTTCCCGGTAGTCGAAGCCTGCCGGTTTCACCTCTCCGGTGGACTTGTTTATCCAGCCGTGCAGGTGGTAGTCGTCGTCAAAAAGGAGATAGCGGGAAGTCTTGCGCTCGCTCACAAGCAGGGTAGACTCCGCATCGCTCTCCAGATGGTGGCGGTAGAGACCTGCAAGGTCAATGTCCGTCAGAATATCCGCGTTGTGCACCAGGAAAGGTTCTTGTCCGTCCAGAAAGGGGCGTGCCTTTTTGATGCCTCCTCCGGTGTCGAGCAGCATGCCGCGTTCGTCGCTGATGTGAATCTCCGTGCCGAAGTTGTCGTGGGCACGGAGGAAGTCGATAATCTGCTCCCCGAAGTGGTGGATATTGACCGTTATCTCGTTGAATCCTGCTTCCTTCAACCGCAGTATCACCCGTTCCAGCATGGGCTTTCCTGCTACGGGAACGAGGGCCTTGGGCATGTGGTCCGTCAAGGGGCGCAACCGGGTGCCCAGGCCGGCGGCGAAAATCATGGCTTTCATATTGGCATATTCTCACATTAGCACATTAAACTTTGGCCTTAAACGTCTGTTCAATATTCTGTTCTCTATGTATCAGGTTCACTTGCACGCCGAACTTCTTGTGCAGATGTTCCGCCAGGTGTTGTGCCGAATATACGGAGCGGTGCTGTCCGCCGGTGCAGCCGAAGCAGACAGACAGATTGGTGAAGCCGCGTTCCATGTAGCGCTTCACGGAAGCGTCGACAAGGGCGTAGGCATGCTCCAGGAATACGGCTATCTCGCCGTCGTCTTCCAGGAAGCGGATAACGGGTTCGTCCAGTCCCGTGAAGGGTTTGTAACGCTCGTACTTGCCGGGGTTGTTCACAGCGCGGCAGTCAAAGACGAAACCTCCTCCGTTGCCCGTGGAATCTTCGGGGATACCTTTTTTGTAGGCAAAGCTGGTGACTTTCACCACGAGGCGACGCTTTTGCAGGTCGTCTGTAAACTGTTTCAGATCGGTGAGTTCGCGCAGAATCCGGCAGAGGTAGGGATATTCTGGATAAGGTTCTTGGAGCAGTTGGCGAAGGTTCTCGATGGCGAAGGGGACACTTTGTATGAAGTGGGGCTTCTTCTCGAAGTAACCGCGGAAACCATAGGCACCCAGCACCTGCATGGTGCGGAACAATACGAAGTGGCGAAGCTGGGCATAGAAATAAGCCTCGTCCACGGGCTGGTACTTGCGCAGGGCGTCGATGTATTCCTTCAGCAACTCTTGGCGCAGGCTGTCGGGATAGTTTGCTTTGGCCTGCCACAAGAAGGAGGCAACGTCGTAGTAGACCGGACCTTTGCGTCCGCCCTGGAAGTCGATGAGCCACGGTTCGCCGTCCTTTATCATAACGTTACGGCTCTGGAAGTCGCGGTACATGAAGGTGGCGGAGCTGCTACGGAGCAACACGTCTGCCATCTTCTGGAAGTCGTCTTCCAGCCGGTCTTCCTGGAAGTCCATTCCCGTAGCCTTGAGGAAGCAGTATTTAAAGTAGTTCAAGTCCCACAGAATGCTGCGGCTATTGAACTCTGCCTGCGGGTAGCAGTAGGAGAAGTCCATGCCGTCGGCTCCGGCAAACTGTACGGCGGGCAGCAGACGGATGGTCTTGCGCAGCAACTGTTTCTCTTCCTCACCGAATACGCTGGTCTTGCGGCCTTTCTCGATGGCATTGAATAGGAGCGAGTCGCCCAGGTCTTCTTGCAGATAATAGATATCATCTTCGGAGCGGATGAACACTTGCGGTACGGGCAGTCCTTTCTGGCGGAAATGTTCTGCCATGTAGAGGAAGGCGCGGTTCTCCTCCACAGACTCTCCGCTGACGCCGATAAGTGTAGGACTTCCGATGAGGCGGAAGTAACGGCGGTTGGAGCCGGAGGAGGGGAGTTCGTCAATCTGTTCCGGTTCGTGTCCGGTATGTGCGATGTAGAGTTTCTTAAGTTCTTCGGTTATCATGGTGGTATGTTTTATTTTCGCAGCTAAGATAAAACTTTTGTCGGAGATATGCTTACCTTTGCAGGAGGAAAATATTTAATTTGATAGCTTCATAATGGATTCCATTCCTCAGTTTCTCATAGCCGCCCCTACATCGGGCAGTGGAAAGACCACCGTCAGTCGTGGACTGATGGCATTGTTTGTGAAGAAAGGTCTGAAGGTGCAGCCTTTCAAGTGCGGTCCCGATTATATAGATACTAAGTATCACGAGGCGGTATGTGGCCGTCCTTCCATCAATCTGGATACTTTCATGGCATCTCCGGAGCATGTCCGCAGTCTGTATGCACGCTATTCGGCAGATGCTGATGTTGCCGTGGTCGAGGGGATGATGGGGATGTACGACGGGTACGACCGCGACCGGGGCTCGTCGGCAGAAGTGGCACGGCTCTTGGGTATTCCTGTGGTGCTGGTGGTCGATGCCAAGTCGGCTGCCTATTCCATGGCTCCTTTGTTGTCGGGGTTCATCAATTTCCGTCCGGATATACGTATTGCGGGAGTTATCTTCAATCGTGTCGGCTCACCCCACCACTACCGGATGCTGCAGGAGGTCTGTGAAGACTTGAACGTGACTTGTCTGGGCTATCTGCCCAAACGGAAGGAACTGGAGCAGGAGTCACGCCATCTGGGGCTGGATTTCAGCCGTTCTAAGGAGACGGAGGGGCTGGACATGCTGGCAGGCTTGCTGGAGGAACATGTGGACTGGGAACTGCTACTCTCGACAATCGGGCTTCCATTGCCTGCGGCGGCTGTGGAGGAGAAGTCGGTACTATCAGAGCCGGGGAAGCTGCATATCTCGGTAGCGCGCAACGAAGAGTCCTTTTCCTTCCTCTATGCGGAGCATCTGGATATTCTGCGCTGTATGGGCACGGTCACTTTCTTCAATCCGGAGCAGGACCGGGCTATTCCGCAAGAGACGGATTTGCTCTATCTGCCCGGCGGCTATCCCGAGAACCGTCTGGAGGAACTTGCCGGGGCAAGGCTTGCCAGGGAGTCTATCCGCAGCTATATAGAGGCTGGTGGCAGGACGCTGGCAGAATGCGGGGGGATGATATATCTTTCGCAGTCCGTTCTTTCTGATGGGGATACGGACGGGGGAGGCAGTGATACAGACGGAAGAAGCACCGGGAACAGTGTAAGCAATGTCGGAAATGAGATGGTGGGAGTATTACCTTTCAGCATCACGAACGAGCGTAAACGCAGGAAACTGACATTGGGATACCGTCGGTTCGACTATAACGGATGGCGGCTTAAAGGACACGAATTCCATTATACGCAGCTTGCTGTGCCCGAAGCTGGTGGAAAAGAAAGTGGTGCGTACAGTCTTACTCCCTCGATAGTGCAGGTTTTCAATGCCAGAGGAGAGAAGGTCGCTACTCCCATTTTTCGTTATAAGAACCTGATTGCCAGCTATACACATCTGTATTGGGGCGAGATGGATGTGATGTCTTTGTTCGGTGGAGCCTAATCTTGTAAAACATCTTTTGAATCTGCTGGACTTTCCTTCTTTTTCCTTTCATGTTTTGCTTGAAAAGTCCCGGTATTTCTGCATATTTATATTCCAAATTTGTTTGTATCTTTGCGATAGAGAAAAGGTCTACGGGCTGTGAGGGAGTCCCCTTTACAATCCGGGCTATAGTAGCTGATTTTGAAGAGTTATCCCATGCAGGAAAGTCCTCTACACGTACCTCTGTAAAGGATGAACATCTTAAAATGGAGTTTGTCGATGGTGATTCGATTGGTGTTTTTGCCATAAAGGACGGTGCTATAATGGATGATATTGATAATGCCAAATTGGTTTACAATAGGTCAAGCGGCAGTTGGAATCCGGTGGGAAATGGTACACTTTATTGGTATGATGGAGTGAGTTATGTCGCATACTATCCATATAGGAGGAATATCACAATAGATGTCTCAAAGGGTATGGACGGAGCTATTGCCTCACTGACCGGGAATGAAAAACTGCAACCTTCGAAAGACCAGTCCACAACAGAAAAGCATATTGTCAGCGACTTGTTGATTGCCACCGGCGTACCTGCTATTGACAATTCTTCCGGAATAATCTTGAGCTTGCAGTTTCAACACCAGTTTGCATTGCTTGTGTTGCAACCGCAAGTATACGTAGGTTGTTTTGCTCCTGAAAAGGCAGGCTTTGTTTACCATATGGAATCGAGGGTTTTAGGAACAGACTCGGTAGCTATTAATGTGAGTCTGAATGGTATTACTCCATATCAGATAGATTCTTTGAAATATTGTGCCATTGTTCCGCCACAAGCAAATGCACGGGTTACCGGAAACTATACGACTACCAATGGAAGAGATGATACGAATATAAAGATAAATTATTCGGGCAGCTCCATCACTCTTGTTTCTGGAAAATGCTATACTCTGAAAGTTATCAGTCCCGTACCCGGTAAAGGAAGTATAGAAAGAAAGCTTTATCCCGGGGATTTTATCTTTCAGAACGAAATCGATAGAAGAATAGAGGTACATCCAGGAAATGGAATGTTGGAAGAAGATGGGAAAATCTATGATTATAAAAATGCTATCGGAATGGTAATTACTTGCGATCCGAAAAGGATGACAGACAAGAAGTGCAATGAAAAGGGATGGAATCATGCCTATGTGATGATGTTGGATAGTTTGAAAGAAGGGAATTGGGGACCGGTGGATTTAATCGAAGTGGGTATTGACACAATATCAATAGCTGATGTAAAGTCAAAGCATGATTTTAGTAGAATCAAGAATAACATGAATGGCTACTCTGAAACTTTACAGATGCTGGCAAATCATGAGGGTGATGCATCTTTTGTAAGCGACTGTCGTGCTTTTTATCTGGTGAAAACTTACAATAACAGCAATAAGGTACCGGATGGGATTGAACGCAGTCCGTGGTTTCTGCCAAGTATAGGGCAATGGTTTGATATGTTGGTGAATATTTGTGGAAGATCTCCGGAAAACTTCCAACACAATACCGGTAATGGTTTACAAGATGAAAAGTGGGGACAGGAAACGTTAGATAAATTAGAAGGACAGTTATCCAAAGTTGGTAAATCGTTACCGCAGTTTAACGTGAACTACAGACTTGGTTTCAGTTGCAGTTCTCAATATGATAAAGATAGAAGCTGGATGCTTCTCTGGCATATTGATGATCCCTTATATAAGTGGGAAAGGGTTTGCTTACAAGGATATAATAAGACTTCTGCATGGCATGTCCGGCCGTTTTTTGCATTTTAATCATTCCTTGATTAAAAATAGTCCTAATCTAAGTTTGAATTCATTATGAAAAAGTCCGGATAGCGCATTGATATTTTATGTAATTTCGTTTGTGTTCTCGAAATAGTGGAGTATCTTTGTTTTCATTTAAATATATTATGATTATGAAACTGAATACTTATCGCTTGTCTTCTTTGGAAGACCCTACTGATGAACAACTGCATGCTTTGATGGAACAAGTGGCTGTTGCGGCCCGTGAAAGTTCTCGCAAGGCAAAAAGAGAATTGGAGCGGAGAATGCAAGAGGTGAGAGAAAAATTGAAAGCATATAGAGCTAAAAATGTAAGTGATATATCCATGTGATGAACGAAAAAAATCCGACACTTTGTATAGTAGCTGGTCCGAATGGTTCGGGTAAAACTTCTACGACAGTGCAACTGCTTCATAATGAATGGGCAGAAAATAGCCTTTACATTAATCCTGATAATATAGCGCAAGAACAATATGGTGATTGGAATTCTCCCGTTGCAGTATTGAAGGCAGCAGAATTGGCGACTAAAATGCGTTATGAGTGTTTAAGGAAAAGGCAAGATTTTGTATTTGAAACAGTCTTTTCCTCAGACGAAAAACTTGCATTTGTTGAAGAAGCAAAAAAAGCAGGATTTTTTATTCGCATTTTTTTTGTCTGTACAAATAATCCTGAGATAAATGTACGGCGTATTACACAGCGCTATTTGAATGGAGGGCATGAAGTTCCCATTTCCAAAATTATTTCCCGTTATTATAAATCGTTATTGAATATAGGCAAAGCAATATCCTTGGTTGATAGGGTATATGTCTACGATAATTCAATAGAAAATCAAATTCCTCGATTATTGTTCCGCACTGTAAACGGGACCCTCTTCAAACAATATGTAGAGGAAATCCCGCAGTGGGCACAGTTCCTTATCAAATAGAGAATGAAAAGAGTCTATACCAAAACTGGAGACAAAGGAACAACAGGTATTCATGGTGGCATGCGCGTGCCGAAAGACGATATCCGTATCGAGGCAAACGGATGCCTTGATGAATTGAATGCCGTGATTGGTATCGTGCGCTCCATGCTGGCGGCAGAAGATGGATGGCAGGAGTTGCTGCATGCTGTCCAGCGGGAACTGATGGTGGTGATGAGCCATGTGGCCACTCCCTCGGGAGTGGTGAACCCTAATCCGCTTTCTGCCGCAGAGCTCACGCTGCGCTGTGAGCAGGAGATGGATGCCATGACCGTCCTGCTGACGGACAACGGCTACTTCCTTTTGCCTGGTGGCACTCCCATATCAGCCCAACTGCAGTTTGCCCGTACCGTGGCCCGCCGTGCCGAACGCCGTTTGTGGACACTCCATCGCCAAGACCCCGTGAACGAGGATATTCTGCGCTTCATCAACCGCCTTTCGGACTTGTTCTTCGTCATGGCCCGCATGGAGATGCAGCGGCAGGACTGGCCGGAGGAGAAATGGCAAGAGTTTGCCTACAAAAGGAAAAGACAGTAAGCACTTATCGCTAACCGCCGGGAAGCTGTTTTCAGCATAGGGGTTCTATTTGCTGTCCGAGCCTTAAATCATACAGACATGCCCGTACTTCCGCTTCGCTGCCGATATGCTTTCCTGCATCGTCGGACAGCTTCACGCATTCGCGCCATTCCTGGTTGACGTTCATCTTGCATTGCGTCAGTTTCATTACGATGTTGGAGGGCTTGAATCCGGTATCATTCGTCAGATTGGTGCCGATGCCGAAGGAGCAGCGGATTTTGCCCCTGCAATGCTCCTGGATGTCGAGTGCCTTGCCAAAATCGAGCGCATTGCTGAAGACGATGGTTTTAGTGGTAGGGTCGATACCCAGTTCGCGGTAGCGGGCAACGAGCTTGTCGGTGAAATCGAATTCATCGCCGGAGTCGCAGCGTACACCGTCGAATAGTTTGGCCTGCTTGCGGCTCAGGTTACTTAAGAAAATGCCGGAGGTATAGGTATCGGACAGTGCGATGCCCAAGTCACCGTCGTACACGTTCACCCAGTTTTCCAAGGCCATGTAGTTGGCGTGTTTGTAGCCGAACTGTGCGCCGTGGAACATGAACCATTCATGCGGATGCGTCCCCATAGGCTTCATGCCGTATTTCATGGCGAAGTGGCAGTTGGAAGTCCCGGTACAGTATTCGGCGGTTTCCTTCAGACGGTCTATGACTTTGTCCTGTACCTCGAACGAGAAGCGTCTCCGGGTGCCGAACTCCGAAAAATACAGCTGGTGTCGGTTGGAGAGTGCCACCTTTTCGGACAGTTTGCAGAGTATGCCGTCCATGTCGGCCACGTTTCCCAAAGAACGGTTCTTTATTTCGGATACGATGGAAAGCAGGGGGACTTCGTAAAGGGTGGCCTTGTACAGATAGTCCGTGATTTCAATGTTCAAGTGCCGGTCCTCGTCCAGATGGATGCTTACCTTCTCCGGCTGGAAGCGGAAGGAGGAGAGCCACTCCCAATAGACCCTCGGCAGGAAACGGCAGTGGCGGGTCATGTATTCCAGCTCTTCGGCAGTAAGTACGGTCTGTGCCAGGCTGTCCACCGCCTCTTGCAGTTCCTTCAGAAACGTGTCCGTATAGGCGGTGTCGTCTCTGTCCTTGAAGCTGAAAGTGCCCATGGCATAGGGAAACAATTTGATGTAGGCATACGAGGTGGTGAATTTGTAAAGGTCTGTATCGAGTATGGTATGAATCATGGCAAAATATTCTTTAGTTATGATGTTCGATTTTGGGGATGAAGATAGTGAAAATTTCTTATTTGACCAGCCTCTATCTGTTAACAACGGCATATTCCTATTAAACCATGTTATAAATAAGACCGTTATGAGCTGAAATTTTGGAGAATTCGGAGGAGTCCGTATATTTGCAATGTGTTTTTCATAGTATTAGATTTAAGGTTAACAAAAGATTGGCTGTCTGGGATAGATAGCCTTTTTTTATGCCTTCACTTTTCCTTTTCCGTAGAGGTGGCGTGTAGTGCAGAGCGCCAAAGTTCCATAGACCAATACTTGTATCCACATTGTCAGCATCTGCGGCCATACGTCGGCCAGCGTTCCACCCATTGAATTCAGTTTTACAAAAGCAAGTACGGCAGGACCTGCCGGAAACAGATAGTGGGCTGTCTGCCAATACCACGGCATCAGCTCCAGCGGATAGGACACGCCCGAAAGGAAGATATAGCCCACAGAGAAGAAGGCTATCATCAGCAACGGCGCTTCGGAGTCTGTAAACCAGCGGGAGACGGCCAGGGCAAGGAAACTCGTGCCCAGCAGGAAGGGTATCATCATTGTGACGATGTCTCCTCCGCTGCCGATGTGTGGGATGCTGAACAGGTGCGGCAACAGTCCCAGCAGGAATAGGGAAAACACCACGTAGAGCATGAAGTATACGAAGGTCCTGCCTCCGACAATCCGTAATGTATCCTTCAATGAGTCGGCACGCATCAGCCGTATTCCTTTTCTTCGGGCTTCCGCTTCCTCGCCCGTCAGCATGGCAATCACCATCAGCATCGTCTGGAAGATGATGACAATTAGGACGGCGGGAATCAGATAGGAACCGTAGCCCTCTGTATAGTTGTAGAGCGCCGTGCCGGACACGCTGACGGGAGCGGACGAAGCCACTGCCAGCAGTCCTTGCGGAGGTAGGAATACGGTGCCCTCCATGCGGTGGGCATCGTTCACGGCAAGCATGACGCGCGCACTGGATTCTTGCAGTCCTTTGAAGTTGAGGAAAGCGTCCGTGGCGGCATAGAGTACGAAGACCGAAGTCTCGCCCCGTGCCACACGTGCCTCGAAGTCGGCAGGCAGGTAAAGGATGCCTGCCACGTCGCCCTGCTTCATCCATTGGCGGGCTTCGAGGATGTTGGGTGTCTGGCCGTAGACGGCGGTCTGGGGAGTGGCGTCGAGCAGTCGGATGTATTCGCGGCTGAGGGCGGAGTGGGAGAGGTCTACCACTGCGACGGGAGCCTTGCGCACCAGGTTGGGGGCGTACATGTAGTTGTAGAGCAGTCCGTAGAGGAAGATACCGCCTGCCAGCACGAGCAGGATGGCGGGATTGGTGGCGATGGCATGCCACTCGTGGCGGATGACGGAAGCTGTTGACAATGCGGTAGGTGGGCAAGGTGATGGGGAGGCGGAGATTGCTTCTTCCCTTATCTCTTTTTTTATCCACCATTTCAGCAATGGCAGTATCAGCAGTGCTGCCAATAGGAAGATGAAGAGTGTAGCTACCGACTGCCAGAAGTAGGCAAATCCTGCATCGAAGTAAATCATGGCTTGTGCCGCCTCCGTGAAGTGCCGCACGGGGAAGAGGTAGGAGGCCGCATGCACGGGCGCATACATGGCTGTAACGGGAAACGTGACTCCGGACAGCGTAGCCCCCAACGACCCCACCATGGATACTACACTGATGATATAGGCAATCTTGGGAAAGACAGAATAGATAAAGACCGCCAATGCCTGGGTAGCGATGATGAAGAGCACGGTCACTGCATTCATCAGCCACAGACTGCCAGCGAAGGGGATATGTAGCGGGCCGAACAGTACATAGTTTGCCAGGATACCGATGGACGAGAAGATGAGGGTATAGGGCAGCAGTTTCCCTGCTACGGCAGTGAGGATATTGCCTCGTGCCATCTCCAGCCATTCGCCGGCGCTGCCGAATTTCAGTTCGCTGCCTATGGAGTAGACGGTGGTGAGCAGGATGAGTATCTGGAACAGTACGAAAAAGAAAGGCTGGCTCAGGTAGATGGAGTAGTCCATGTCCGGATTGTAGAGGGGATGGGTACTGGCTTCTACGGGGAGCAGAAAGGTCTGTATCTGTTCTCCGCTGACTCCCAGAGCTTCGGCCTGCATCACGATGGGCGAGAGCGCCACGGGGGCAAGCGTATTCTCGAACGCCGCCATCAGCTCGCTGCCTACTGAAAGAAGGGCATAGTGGTAATAATAGGTGAGCGTTGCGCCAGTTCCCGTCACCGCCTTCTGTTCGAAGCGGGGCGGGATGACGAGGTAGCCGTATATGTCCTTCTGTTGCAATGCCCGGCGGGCGTCGGCTTCGTCGGTGAAGTGCTCCGTCACACGGAAGGTGGGGGCGGCAGAGATGCGTCGGGAGATATTGCGCGAAGTGGCAGTGTTGTCCAGGTCGACGATACCCACGGGAATGTTCTCCATCTGTCCGTTTCCAAAGATGGTGGCCATGAAGAACAGACAGAGCAAGGGTAGCACGACGCAGACGCCGAGGTATAGACGGCGGGAGGTCATGCGGTGCCATTCGCGACGGATAACCATGCGGAGCGCTTTCATTGCGTAGCCAAATTCTTTATCTTTCATTTTTTATTCTTCATTTTTAAGAGTACGGACATCCCCGGTCTCAATCCCTCTACCTGCTGTGTGGGACGTGCGTGTATCTCGAACGTCTGCATGTCATAGCTGCCCGTCTGTTTGGTGGATTTCCAGGTGGCGAAGCTGCCCAGCGGACTGATGTAATAGATGCGGAATTCAATGTCCTTGCCGTCGATGGCGGGGACATCGGCACGGAAAGTGCCTCCCATCTTGAACTGCGGCATCAGGTCCTCGCGTATGTTCAGTACCACGTGTGCATCGTCCATCACGACAAGGCTCATGATGGGAGTGCCGGGGGCCACCAGCTCTCCGCGTTTTGGGAAGATGGTGGCTATCTGGCCGTCTTCGGGAGCGGTGAGACGGGAGTCGACGAGGAGGGAGGAGACTTCATCGACGGTGCTTCGCGCCGCTTCCACCAGGCTGCGGGCCGAGGCACGGTCCTCGCTCTGCGCTCCGTCCACGGCCATCTGGTATTGCTCGTAGGCGGCACGTTCGGCGGCTTGGGCGGCTTTGTACATGGCTTCCACCTCGTCACGCCGCTGGGAGGTGACGACACTGTCCTTATAAAGCGTTACAATGCGCTGGTAAGTAGTCTTGGCGAGGGCAAGGTCGCTCTGCGTCTTGTTCCAGAGTTGCCGGGCGGTGGCCACAATCTGGCGGCGGGTACCGGCGTCTATCTTCTTGTTCTGCTCCTGGGCCACCTGCTCCAGGGCATTCACCTGGCGGTATTTGGCTTCGATGGTGGGGCTGTTGATGACGACAAGCGTATCGCCTGCCTTCACCCAGTCGCCCTCTTGTACGAGGAAGGAGTCCACACGTCCGGGCAGCTTCCCGCTGATACGTATTTCCGTTGCTTCCACTTGTCCTTGCAGAACCAGGGGCTGCCGGCTCATGAGTAATATGCCGGCAAGCGAAATGATGACCGTTGCGGCCAGGATAATGACGAATGCAATGCTGATGCTTTTATTATTGATTTTCATAAAGGGTAGGTTTTAATAAGTTGTCTCGAAATATTTCTCGAACCGTTCCGGCGTTCCGCAGATAGCCAGCAGGTTCATCAGTGCCACATCATATTCGTAGTAGGCTGCCAGACGCGCCACGCGGACGGTTGCCAGCATCGTTTCCGCATCTACGACCTCGGTACTGGTTGCCATGCCTTCGGCAAAGGATTTCTTGCGGATTCGCACCAGCTCTTCGCTCAGCTCGATGGTGGTATTCAGGGCGCGTACGTTGTCTTGTGCCTTTTGCAGTTGGGTGTATAGCTTGTCGATGCCTACGCTCAGGTCTTCTTTGGCTTTTTCTTGTCCCAGGGCAAGGGTCTGCTGGGCTATCTTCGACTGGCGGATGCGCTTCTCACGCGCCAGTCCGTCGAACAGGTTCCAGGTGAAGCCCACACCTACGATGGTGCGGGGGACAAGATTGCTTTGTATGCCGTGGGCATAGAGGGTCTGCTTGCCGAATACGGCGATGTCCGGCAGGTAGCCGCTCTGGTCGATGCGGAGCTGCTGGCGGGCAATCTGTGACTGCAGTTGCAGTTGGTTCACGGTGTAGTTCTCCACCCGCATGGCTTGCAGGAACTCCTCTTTGGCGGGCAGTTGGTTGTTGATGAAAAGCTCCGAAGTAGGATGGATGCTGCATGTGTCTTGCAGGTTGAGCAGGGTGCGCAGGGCACTTTGCACGACGGAGGCCTCCTTCCGGGCAGCCTCCAGTGAACGGGCAGCTTCATCCATATTCACTTGGGCAAAGAGCCGGCCTGCCTTGTCTATCATGCCGGCAGCTTCCAGTTTAAGGGCATTCTGGTAATGGCGTTGTAGGCTGTTGTAAGTCTCCTGCCGCACGCGTACTACCTCTTGCGCAAGTTTCAGCCCGAAGTAGCTTTCTGCCAGCAGGGTGCGTTGCGTGGCATCGGTCTGTCCCCGGTTTTCGCGGGCGATGTCTATCATGGTGTTGCCTATCTTCGAGGCCCGGATGCGCTTGCCGCCGGAGAATACGACCCATTCGGCGGTCAGGCCGACGGAAGTCAGGTTGCGTGGAGCCAGTGGAAAGGCAAGGGTATGGGAGCCTATCTGGTCGAGTATGCTGCTGATGAATTGGTCGTCCGGCACGATGTTGTGCACAAAGTCCTTTGCCGGGTCGGTGAACTGGGAAAGGGGCTGTTTTACCTCTATCTTTTCGGAAAGATGCACGAACGTACCGGCACCTTGCAGGGAGGGGTACCAGAGGGCATTCAGTTTGTCACGTTCCGCACGGGCGGCTTCAATTCCCTTGTCGGCTATTTTCAGGCTGCGGTTGCCGTTTTGCATCTGCCTCAGGGCATCACCGAAGCTAAGGGGAAGGGAGGTTTGTGCGGCCACTCCACCGATGGCAAGCAGCACGCAGGCAGCAGCCGGAAAGAATCTCCGGCATAATAGATTATTCATAAGTTCGTTCGGTTTAGGGGTTCTTGTTTCTCTAAACAAGAGGAGGTGGGAATTGTTCAGTAGTCATCTTTTTGAATAGAACGTTACAAATATAACGAATAGTTTCCGAAGATATGGCTTATGAATGGGAGAGATATTCGGATTTGCACTATCTTTGCATTCGCTAAAATGGAATTTATGGAGAAACTTCATCCGATTATGTTTGCCGGGACGGGCAGTGATGTGGGAAAGAGTATCATTGCTGCCGCCTTCTGCCGCATCTTCAAGCAGGACGGCTATCAGCCCGCACCGTTCAAGGCACAGAATATGGCGCTCAATTCATTTGCCACTCCCGAAGGGCTGGAGATAGGCCGTGCCCAGGCTGTGCAAGCAGAAGCCGCCGGAGTGCCTTGCCACACGGACATGAATCCGCTACTGCTGAAACCACAGTCGGACCATACCTCGCAGGTTGTCCTCAACGGGCGTCCTATCGGCAACCGCAATGCTTATGAGTATTTCCGCAAGGAAGGACGCGACGAGCTGCGCCGGGAGGTTTGTGCTGCCTACGACCGCCTTGCCGCTCGCTATAATCCCGTTGTGCTGGAAGGCGCGGGAAGCATCTCCGAAATCAATCTGCGGGATACCGACCTTGTCAATCTGCCGATGGCCCTGCATGCCGGAGCCGATGTAATCCTTGTGGGGGACATTGACCGTGGCGGTGTGTTTGCCAGTGTCTATGGTTCGCTGATGTTGCTTCGTCCCCATGAGCGGGAACGCATTAAAGGAATTCTTATCAACAAGTTCCGGGGGGATATACGTCTCTTCGAGTCGGGCATTACGATGCTGGAGGAGCTTTGCGGCATTCCCGTTGTCGGGGTAGTACCTTACTACCGTGATATCTACATTGAAGAAGAAGACTCCGTGGCGCTTGCCGCAAAGTCTGTCCGTGCCGAGAAGGGAAAGGTGAACATCGCCGTCATTCTGCTGCGCCACCTCAGTAACTTTACCGATTTTAATGTCCTGGAACGTGACCCGCGCGTACATCTCTTCTATACCAACAATGTGGATGAGCTGGCAAAGGCCGACGTCATCCTGCTGCCCGGCTCTTGTTGTTGTTGTTGCAGCTATTGTAAAAGGGGTTGAGTTCTTGATTTGATTGTCAGTTTGGTTGCTTT
>ENA-OPAW01000664-OPAW01000664.1-human-gut-metagenome-genome-assembly--contig:-NODE-664-length-18875-cov-3.481881_pt1 | contig 18875 bp, 10 predicted proteins | sample MGYA00241060_ERZ501436 | MGnify/ENA primary metagenome ERZ501436 (study PRJEB25962, sample SAMEA2042619) | human gut metagenome | biome: human gut; feature: human-associated habitat; material: faeces... | reverse complement strand
TGGTCGTCTTTGTTAGGTGAGTTTTCCTCGCCCATTCCGTCAATGTAGTTTACAAAATCGCCCTGAATTTTTTCGGAATTTGCCGTATCATTATTTACTATCGGAACGGCACTATCCTCTACCTCTTTACCGTTCACCCAAAGCTTGCAGGTGATTTTATACGATTTGAGATATGTCATATCATCGCCGTACATATCCGAGATGAAATATGAAAGATCGGTTTTGCCTCCCTTTAGTACCTTGAATTCAGCAGAAACAAGAGCCTTGTCACCGTTAAGCTTTACGGGATTCTGAACATCTGTCCATGTAAAGGTGTAATAATTTTTCAGTTTAGGGTTGCCAATCGCAGTTTTAAAGCTTTCACAGTTTATTGAATCGGCATTCAACTTCAAATATTCATCGTTGTAAAAGAAACTCATTGCGGCTCCGATTACTTCTTCTTTTGTATCGGTCATATAAATAGCATACTTTACCGTATCGCCGGCTTTAGCTGTTACGGAATCCTTTTCATCTGTTGAAATGCTGATTGTAAGGTCATCCTCGGCAGCACTTGCAGGAATACAGAATGCTGACACGGTAAGTACAGCCACGAAGAGAATTGAAAGCATATTTTTGATTTTTTTAGACATTTTTTTCATTCCTTTAGTTTGATATCCCTATTATATATCATTAAGACTAAAATTTCAATCAATATTTTAACAATTCTCGGTGAAATTTATGTGAAAAAAATTAATTGCAGACTTACCTTTAAAGAAATGATATTTTTGAAATTATAATTCAAACTGATTTTCACAACATTACGATATAAAAAAACGCCCCTCGGAAAACCGAGAGGCGAAAAATTATTTTTTTAATCTGTCAACGCCGTTAACAGTCTTACAATAGGAAATTCAATTACTTATTGAATCTCTTTCTTGTGAAGTAAACAACACCTGTTGCAGAAACAAGAGCTAAGAGGATAACTACTGCCATAGAAGCATTACCTGTCTGTACTGCGTTGCTGCTTGTGCCGTTAGCCGGTGTGTCAGAAGTAGCTGTGTCAGCTGTTGACTGACCCTTTGTTGCAGCCTGTGTAGCAGATGTAGCATCAGGTGTAGTAGGAGCTACTGTAGTAGGCTCTGTTGCAGCAGGCTCTGTTGTAGTAGGCTCTGTTGTAGTAGGCTCTGTTGTAGTAGGCTCTGTTGTAGCAGGCTCTGTTGTAGCAGGCTCTGTTGTAGCAGGCTCTACTGTTGTAGGCTCTGTTGTTGTAGGCTCAACATATGCCTCAACCTTAGCGTCTGAGTTAATGTGATCAAAGAGATCATTAGCCATGTCGCCGTTAACTACTGCTTCATATTCTGAATCAGCATCAACTGTGCCTGTTGCAGGATTGAGCTTACCAAGTGTAAGATCAACTACATTGAGGTCAACATTTGTTGTACCTGTACCATTAACTGTGAACACAGCCTCAACAAGCTTCTTGCCGCCTGCAAAATCATAAAGTGCAAGGTTTGAAGCATTGCCTGAAACATCATTCATATTTACCATGCCGTCAGCGATTTCAGGCATTGTAAGTGAATCAAGTGTAAGGAGGTTCTTATCATATGTAAGAGCCCACTGTACTTCTTCAAGCTGTGCGTCCTTAGTGTCAAGGAGATAGTAAACTGATACCTTGTCGCCTACATTAAATGTGCCTGAACCGTTAGCCTGGCAAATATTAGATGTAGCGTTGATTGTTAAATTATCAACTGCAGGAGTTGAAGGCTCAACCTTAACAGTAGCCTTAGCGCCTGTACGTGTTGAATAATCAAAGTTTGTAATGTCGAGTGTGATTGTTACATCAACGAGTGAATCTTCTTCAAAACCTGCAGAAACTGTGTTAAGAAGCATATTCTCACCATTGAATGTAAGGTCAAATTCTTCGCCTATAGGAGCTGCGCTCTGCTCGGGAAGACCCCAGTTAGCTGCCCAAGTATCGTTTACAGCAAACTTGAACTGATAAGCATCGTCTGCAGATTCAATGTTTTCATACTTAATCTGATATACCTTGTCAGCAACAGGAGTCATGTGGTTAGCTTCAGCGTCAACACCCCATGCTACACCGTTGAGCCAGTTGTTTTCACCGTTACCAACAACTGTAATGGTGTTAACTTTAAGGTCTGTTACCATTTTAACGCCGTCACCTGTTACAGTAATCTTGTTTGTAGCAGGATCGAATGTTACAGTAACATCACAAGCTGTTTCTACATCGAAAGTTACATTGTTATCTGTACCGTCAAGACCGATCCACTTCTGCTCGTCGCCTGTGTTTGCAACAACCTTGAGCTGATAGCTTTTGCCCACTGGAACAGCTGTAAATGTCTTTGTATAAACATCGCCGCTCTTTGTCATTACATTTTCGGGAGCGAGTGCAGGAGAACCCTGCCATTCATAACCTGTGAGTGACTCAACACCTGCTACAACATACTGTGTTGCGTCAGCAGGCTCTGTTGCAGGTTCTGTAGTGGGTTCTGTTGTGGGTTCAACAGTTGTGGGTTCAACAGTTGTTGGCTCAACAGTTGTAGGCTCAACAGTTGTAGGTTCTTCTGTTGCAGGAGCTGTTGTACCTGAAGGATCAACACCGAGAAGTGTAGCTACTGTTGTAAGCGGAGCACAGTCGGGATAAGCTACGGGATCAGCAAGCTCTGTTGCATACATTTCAGCATAAGCGTTGTAAACATCCATTGGCTCAGCCTCAACCTGTGCACAAATGTCAGCTACAGTTTCGGGAGTGTAGTTTTTAGGATTCTTAACAGCCCAGTTGAAAATAGCCTGTGCAACCATTTCTGCTCTTGAAAAGTAAACCGGGAATCTGCCCTCAGTTACATGACCGAGTGATGTGATTGCAGCCTTCGGACCGTAGTTATCGCTGTTATTCTTCCATGTTGCAGCAAAGTCACGCTTTGATGAATCTTCGGTATTCTCAACTGTACCGCCTGTGAGGTAAATTGTGTCGCCGAGACAAGGCTTGCCGAGTGTTACATTACAGGTCTGGTGACTCTGTGATTTAGTATCAATTGTTGAGAAAATTACAGCATAGTCAGCGTTGTCTTTAAGACCGCCGTGATTTGTGCCGTCAGCTGACTTCAATTTTGCAGTATCGAAGTAGTAAAGACCTGTAGCAGTATCCTTCTTACATTTCTCTGCCTTACCCTGCCAAGATGTTTCAGGTAAATCATCGCCTGCTACAGCGTAAAGGTGACAGTATACTGTCTTTGTTGTTCCCCACTCTGCAGGGAGATTAGATGCGTCAAAATAGATTTTTGTGTCGGTTTCTTCAGCTGATGCAGAGAATATGGTCAAGCCTGAAAAACAGGATACAGCCATAAGAACTGCAAGCACCAAACTGAGAACCTTGGATGATTTTTTCATCGCTAATTCCTCCTTTTTTGTTACTCAAATTTCGAGTAATTACATTATATATCAAAATGCTCACATTTACAAGTGGTTTTTGGCAAGTTTGTAAATTTTTTCTAATTCTTGTTTTAAACCTATTGTTATGCGCTAACATTTGGTGTTTTTACTTGACAACAGTTGCAAATAATTGTATTATTTTAATGGTTATTTTTATCTATCTATCTGTTAAGAGAGGTTAAGTTATGGAAAACAGCAAAAAAACCATGGATAAAATCGTTGCCCTGTGTAAAAACAGAGGCTTTGTTTACCCAGGCTCCGAAATTTACGGCGGTCTTGCAAACACATGGGATTACGGTCCGCTCGGTGTTGCACTTAAAAACAATATCAAAAACGCATGGCTCAAAAAGTTTGTTCAGCAGAACAAATATAATGTAGGTCTTGACTCTGCAATTCTTATGAACCCGCAGACATGGGTTGCATCGGGTCATCTCGGCGGTTTCTCTGATCCGCTTATGGATTGTAAGGAATGTAAAACCCGTCACCGTGCCGACAACCTTATTGAAGATTTTGACGGCACAAATGTTGCAGGCTGGACAAATGAAGAAATGATGAATTACATCAAGGAAAAAGAGATTCCGTGTCCTAACTGCGGCAAGCACAACTTTACCGATATTCGTCAGTTCAACCTTATGTTCAAAACATTCCAGGGCGTTACAGAGGACAGCAAGAATGAAATTTATCTTCGTCCCGAAACTGCTCAGGGCATTTTCGTGAACTTCTCTAACATTCAGAGAACAAGCCGTAAGAAAGTTCCTTTCGGTGTTGCACAAATCGGTAAATCTTTCAGAAACGAAATCACACCCGGTAACTTTATTTTCCGTGTTCGTGAGTTTGAGCAGATGGAGCTTGAATTCTTCTGCAAGCCGGGCACTGACCTTGAATGGTTTGAATACTGGAGAGGTTTCTGCCGTGACTGGCTCTATTCTCTCAATATTAAGGAAGAAAATCTCCGTCTTCGTGACCATGCAAAAGAGGAGCTTTGTTTCTATTCAAAAGCCACAACAGACTTTGAATATCTCTTCCCGTTCGGTTGGGGCGAGCTTTGGGGCGTTGCCGACAGAACAGACTATGACCTTACACAGCACAGCAAAACAAGCGGTAAGACACTTGAGTATTTTGATCCGACAACAAACGAGAAGTACATTCCGTATGTTATTGAGCCGTCACTCGGTGTTGAGCGTCTTTTCCTTGCTCTTGTTGTTGAGGCTTACGATGAAGAAGTTATTGACGAAAAGGATACACGAGTTGTGTTAAGACTTCATCCGACGCTTGCTCCGTACAAAGCTTGCGTTCTTCCGCTTTCAAAGAAGCTCAACGAGCAGGCCGGCAAGGTTTATGAACAGCTTTCAGCCGACTTTATGACTGATTATGACGATGCCGGTTCAATCGGCAAGCGTTACAGAAGACAGGACGAAATCGGTACTCCGTTCTGTATCACATATGACTTTGAGTCTGTTGACGACGGTTGTGTAACGGTTCGTGACCGTGACACAATGCAGCAGGAAAGAGTTGCAATTGACAAGCTCAACGATTATATTGCTGAAAAGATTAAGTTCTGATTTTAATATGATATCAAAAGGACATTCCAAATGGAATGTCCTTTTTTTGCGTAGGGGCGGCTCGCCGTATAAGAACAGCGGATAACCTTAAAATTCGGGTTATCCGCTGTGTGTTTTATTCAATATAATAATCTGAATTCAATCAAATTACTTTGAGAGGTTTGTGAGAACCTTTTTGATTCTCTCAACAGCCTCAATCGTGTTTTCTCTGTCACCGAATGATGTAAGACGGAAGTAGCCGGCACCGTTTTCGCCAAAGCCCTCACCCGGAGTACCTACAACATTTGCCTCGTTGAGGAGGAGGTCAAAGAATTCCCAACTGCCCATATTGTTCGGACACTTGAGCCAGATGTAAGGTGAGTTCTTACCGCCTGTGTAGTAGATGCCGAGTTCATCAAGAGCAGATGCGATAATTCTTGCATTTTCCTGATAGTAAGAAATGTTCTCCTTGATCTGCTTCTGACCTTCTTCGCTGAATACAGCGGCAGCAGCACACTGAACAGGCCATGAAACACCGTTGAACTTTGTTGCCTGACGGCGGTACCATGTTGCATAGATATTGTGACCGTCACGCTCAAGCTCCTTAGGAATTACCGTGTAACCGCATCTTGTGCCTGTGAAGCCTGCTGTCTTTGAAAGTGAACACATTTCAATTGCACACTTTCTTGCACCTTCGATTGCAAAAATTGAACGAGGAAGATCCTCTGTGATGAATGCCTCATACGCTGAATCGTAGAGGATTATTGCATCGTTTTTAAGAGCATAGTCAACCCATGCCTTGAGCTGTTCAGCGTTGTATGCAGAACCTGTCGGGTTGTTAGGTGAGCAAAGGTAGATGATGTCTGCCTTTACATTTTCATCAGGAAGAGCGGCAAAGCCGTTTGCCTCATTTGATGTAGCATAAACGATTTCTCTGCCTGCCATAATGTTTGAGTCAACATATACGGGGTAAACAGGATCGGTTACGAGAACAATATTATCCTTTGAGAAGATGTCGCCTATGTTGCCGCAGTCCGACTTTGCACCGTCTGATACAAAGATTTCGTCAGCGCCTACTGCAACACCAAAGCTCTTGTAATAATCTGAAATAGCCTGTCTGAGAAACTCATAACCCTCATAATCGGGATAGCCCTTGAAGGTTTCCTTGTGAGCAAGATCCTCTGCACCCTTTTTCATTGCCTCAACAACAACAGGAGCAAGCGGAAGGGTTACATCACCGATACCAAGCTTGATAACCTTTTTGTCGGGATGAGCCGCAATATATGCATTTGTCTTTTTTGCAACATCTGCAAAAAGATAGTTAGGAACGAGATTGTCAAAATTTCTGTTAATCTTCATTAAAATCAGTCCTTTAAATCTGAAAGTTAAGTGGGAAAATCAATTACTTTTCAAGTGATGCCTTAATAAATTCTCTGAAAAGCGGATGAGCACGGTTCGGGCGTGACTTGAATTCGGGATGATACTGAACAGCAACGAAGAAACGGTTGTCGGGAACTTCAACAGCCTCAACAAGAAGTCCGTTAGGTGAAGTACCTGTAATCTTCATGCCTGCATTTTCAATTTCCTCTCTGAAATCGTTATTGAACTCATAACGATGACGGTGACGCTCTGAAATTTCATGCTGACCGTAAGCCTTAGCCATAAGCGAATCGGGCTTGATAACACACGGATATGCACCAAGACGCATTGTGCCGCCCATATCCTCAATGCCCTCCTGTTCAGGCATAAGGTCAATAACATTATGCTTGCCATCGGGTGTAAACTCACCGCTGTTGGCGTCAGCATAGCCGAGAACATCTCTTGCGTATTCGATTACTGCAGTCTGCATACCGAGACAGATTCCGAGATACGGAATATCATGCTCACGGGCATATTTTGCAGCCATAATCTTACCTTCGATACCTCTGTTACCGAAGCCGCCCGGAACAAGAATACCGTCAACATCACCGAGAAGCTCGTCAACCTTGTACTTTGTAAGAAGTTCGCAGTCAACCCACTTGATTTCAACATCGGCGGAATTTTCATAGCCACCGTGACGAAGTGCCTCTGCAACAGAAAGATATGCGTCATGGAGAGCAACATACTTACCGCAAAGAGCAATCGTGCATTTCTTTGTGCGGTTGTTGATACGGTTAAGCATTTCTTTCCACTCGGAAAGGTCGGGCTTTTTGTCTGTTACAATATTGAGCTCACGACATACAACATTTGAGAAATTGCTCTTTTCAAGCATAAGAGGTGCCTGATAAAGCGTTGGGAGAGTAATATTTTCGATTACACAATCCGGCTTTACATTGCAGAAAAGTGCAATCTTGTTGAAAATGCTATCCTCAAGAGGTTCGTCACAACGAAGAACGATGATATCGGGATTGATACCGAGTGAACGAAGCTCCTTTACAGAATGCTGTGTCGGCTTCGATTTGTGTTCCTCACTGCCCTTGATATAGGGAACGAGAGTTACATGAATAAAGATGCTGTTCTCTCTGCCGACTTCAAGAGATACCTGACGGATAGCCTCAAGGAACGGCTGGCTTTCGATATCGCCCACCGTACCGCCGATTTCCGTAATTACAACATCGGCATTAGTCTTTTCACCTACATTGTAGATAAAAGACTTGATTTCATTTGTGATGTGAGGAATTACCTGAACTGTCTTACCGAGGTAGTCGCCGTGACGCTCCTTTTCAAGAACATTTGAGTAAACCTTACCTGTTGTGAGGTTTGAATACTTGTTAAGGTCCTCATCAATAAAACGCTCATAATGGCCGAGGTCGAGGTCGGTTTCTGCACCGTCCTCCGTTACATATACCTCGCCGTGCTGATACGGGCTCATTGTACCCGGATCGACATTGATATACGGGTCAAGCTTTTGAGCAACAATCTTGAGCCCTCTTGCCTTTAAAAGTCTGCCGAGAGATGCGGCTGTGATACCCTTGCCAAGACCAGATACGACACCGCCTGTTACAAATATATATTTTTTATTTTTCTTATGTTCGGTTATCTCCACGATTACACCTCAACTTCGCCTTCAAATACTTTTTCCGCATTACCTGTCATATATACCGTTTCATCAGTATAGTTGATAATAAGATCGCCGCCCTTGAGCTTAATCTTGATGTCTTCGCCCTTTTTGCAGAAACCGTTTTCACAAGCGGCAACCGCAACGGCACAAGCACCTGTACCGCAAGCCCATGTTTCGCCTGAGCCACGCTCCCACACTCTCATCTTGATTGTATGATCATCGAGAACTGTTACAAATTCTGTATTCACTCTTTCAGGGAAGAGCTTATCGTTTTCAAACTCCGGTCCTACGGTTTCAATGTCAAGATTATCAATATCGTCCATGAATACCACGCAGTGTGGGTTGCCCATTGATACGCAGGTGATGTTATAGTTCTTGCCTGCAATTTCAACAGGTCTGTCAACAACCTTGTCACCGTCAAGAACAACAGGAATTTCCTTCGGATCAAGAATAGCCTTGCCCATATCAACTCTGAGACGGTTAACCTTTCCGCCTGAAGTATAAGCCTTGAGTTTCTTGATACCGCTGAGTGTTTCAATTGTAATTTCGTCTTTTTCGTTGATATCAACCATACCGTGGTCATAGAGGAACTTACCTACGCAACGGATACCGTTACCGCACATCTTACCCTCTGAACCGTCAAGGTTGTACATTTTCATCTTTGCATCTGCAACCTTTGAAGGGCAAACAAGAATAATACCGTCGCCGCCTATACCGAAATGTCTGTCGGAAAGTCTTACGGCAAGCGCCTCGGGGTTGCTGATTTCCTGATCAAAAGTGCTGCAATAGATATAGTCATTGCCTATACCCTGCATCTTAGTGAATTTTAACATAAGCTTTTCCTCTCTCATGTGGTTAATGTCGATAAGCTCCGTGCTGTGCTGTGAATAGTGGCTCTTGAGGCAATCTGCAAGTGCATTTGCCGTGTCAAGAGATGTAAGACACGGAATATTTCTTTCAACAGTCTTACGACGGATTTTAACAGAATCTCTTGAAGGAATTCTGCCCTTTGCAGATGTTGAAATAACATACTGAATCTTGCCCGATTCAATGAGTGTAAGAGTATTGTTTGTCTTGGACTCGTGAATTTTCTTTACGCTTACGGCGTCGATACCGTACTTCTTGAGTACATCCGCTGTACCCTCTGTTGCGTAGATTCTAAATCCGAGGTCGTAGTATTTCTTGGCGATTTCACCGATTTCAGCCTTATCCGAATTACGGACTGTGATGAACACACCGCCCTTTTTCTTCATCTTGTAGCCTGCACCGATGAGTCCCTTATAGAGAGCCTCCTCAAGTGTGCCTGCAACACCGAGAACTTCACCTGTTGACTTCATCTCGGGACCGAGGTGGTTATCAACATTGATAAGCTTTTCAAAGCTGAATACGGGAACCTTAACCGCAATGTAAGGACTCTTTCTGTAAAGACCTGTGCCGTAGCCCATATCTTTGAGCTTTTCACCGAGCATTGCTCTTGTTGCAAGGTCAACCATAGGAACGCCTGTTACCTTACTGATGTAAGGGATTGTTCTTGAAGAACGGGGATTTACCTCGATAACATAAAGTTCGTCTTTATAGATAAGGTACTGAATGTTTACAAGTCCCTTTGTACGGAGTTCGATTGCAAGGTTCTTTGAGCTTTCAATAATAATCTGAGTCATTCTGTCTGAGAGATTCCATGCCGGATAAACCGCAATTGAGTCGCCCGAGTGAACACCGGCACGCTCGATATGCTCCATAATACCCGGAATAAGAATATCTTCACCGTCACAAATGGCGTCAACTTCAAGCTCTGTACCCTGAAGGTACTTATCAATAAGAATCGGATTTTCAATATTCTGTGCAAGAATGATTGCCATATACTCTTTGACATCATCTTCGTTGAATGCAATAATCATATTCTGACCGCCGAGAACATATGACGGACGGAGAAGAACAGGATAACCGATTTTGTCTGCAACATCGAGAGCCTCGTCTGTTGTCATAACCGTTACGCCACGGGGACGCTTGATGTGATACTTTTCAAGAAGCTCGTCAAAACGCTCTCTGTCCTCTGCCATATCAATGGCATCGTATGATGTGCCGAGAATATTTACACCGTTGTCGCTGAGGAACTTTGTAAGCTTAATTGCTGTCTGTCCGCCGAATGCAACAACTACACCGAACGGATTCTCTGTCTTTATTATGCCCATAACATCTTCGGTTGTGAGCGGTTCAAAATAAAGTCTGTCGGCTGTGTCAAAGTCTGTCGATACTGTTTCAGGGTTGTTGTTTACGATAACAACATCGTAGCCTGCCTTTTTGAGCGCCCATACGCAGTGAACAGACGCATAGTCAAATTCGATACCCTGACCGATTCTGATAGGACCCGAACCGAATACGATAACTGTTTTCTTATCGCTCTTCTGCTCTCTGATGAATTCCTCAGCTTCATTTTCCTTATCAAATGTTGAATAGAAATAAGGAGTTTCAGCCTCAAATTCTGCGGCGCAGGTATCAACCATTTTATAAACAGGAACAAGCGGATTTTCAACCTTCCTGCCTGTGATTTTTTCAATTGTTCTGTCAAGGAATCCATTGTTCTTGGCACGAACATAGAGATCCTCCGTAAGCTCGCCGTTCTTGAGTTCGTTTTCAACGGCAATAAGATTTTTGAGCTTTTCAAGGAACCACTCGTCAATGAGAGTGATGTTGTGAATCTGTTCTACTGTAATGCCTCTCTTGAGAGCCTCATATACGCAGAAAATTCTTCTGTCATCGCAAACGCTGAGTCTGTCATAAACCGATGCGTTTGAAAGCTCTGCAAATTCCTTGTCATTGAGAGTATCATGAGAAATCTCGGCACCTCTTACGGCTTTCATAATAGCCTGTTCAAATGTCGGAGCAATAGCCATAACCTCGCCTGTTGCCTTCATCTGAGTACCGAGTGTTCTCTTTGCATATACAAATTTATCGAAAGGCCATTTCGGGAATTTTACAACAACATAGTCAAGCGCCGGCTCAAAGCAAGCGTATGTTGTACCTGTAACGGCATTTTTGATTTCATTAAGTGTGTAACCGATAGCAATTTTAGCGGCAACCTTTGCAATAGGATAACCTGTTGCCTTTGACGCAAGTGCCGATGAACGGGATACACGGGGATTAACCTCGATAACCGCATATTCAAATGTTTCGGGGTTGAGTGCAAACTGGCAGTTACAACCGCCCTCTACCTTAAGTGCAGAGATAATGTTGAGAGCCGCACTTCTGAGCATCTGATATTCCTTGTCGGCAAGTGTTACCGTAGGAGCGATAACGATTGAGTCGCCTGTGTGAACGCCTACAGGATCGAAGTTTTCCATTGAGCAGACAGTAATAACATTTCCGTCGCTGTCACGCATAACCTCAAACTCGATTTCTTTCCAACCTGAGATACATTTTTCAACAAGCACCTGTGTGATAGGAGAAAGCTCAAGGCCGTTTGATGTGATTTCACGAAGCTCTTCCTCGTTATCGACAATACCGCCGCCTGTACCGCCGAGTGTGAATGCAGGACGGATAATTACAGGATAACCGATTTCATCGGCAAACTTAACAGCTGATTCAACATCTGTAACAACAAGTGACGGAATAACAGGCTGACCTATTTCAATCATTGTGTCCTTAAAAAGCTGTCTGTCCTCTGCCTTGTCGATTGTTTCGGGGTTTGCACCGAGAAGCTGAACATTGTATTTATCAAGGAAGCCCTCCTTTGCAAGCTGCATTGAAAGGGTAAGACCCGTCTGACCGCCGAGGGTTGAAAGAAGGCTGTCAGGGCGTTCCTTTTTGATGATTCTCTTAACTGTTTCAAGTGTCAACGGCTCAATGTAGATTTTATCAGCCATTGCGTTATCAGTCATAATTGTAGCAGGGTTTGAGTTTACGAGAATAACCTCAAGTCCTTCTTCTTTAAGCGCACGGCAAGCCTGTGTGCCTGCATAGTCAAATTCGGCAGCCTGACCGATTACGATAGGGCCCGAACCGATTACCATAACTCGTTTGATATTCTTTTTGAGTGGCATATAATCATTCCTCGTTCAAGTAATTATTGTATCTGTTCTTATGCTGAATAGTAATCCGAATTTCGGACTCTTATTTTCTGTTGTTCTTCATCAATTCAATAAAACGGTCAAACAAAAATGCTGTATCGTGAGGACCGCCGCAAGCTTCCGGATGGAACTGAACCGAGAAAGCAGGCATATTTGTGTAGTTTACGCCCTCGCAGGTGTTATCATTGCCGTTTACAAAGCTTACTTTGCCGTTTTCGGGCATACTGTCGCTTACAACAGCGTAGCCGTGGTTCTGTGATGTAATGTAAACTCTGCCTGTTTCAACTTCCTTTGCAGGCTGGTTTGCACCTCTGTGACCGTACTTGAGCTTTTCTGTTTTTGCACCCTGTGAAAGCGCAAGGAGCTGGTGGCCGAGACATATACCGAAGGTCGGAATCCCGAAGTCACAAAGCTTTTTGAGCTCTGCAATAATCTCTGTGTTGTCCGAAGGATCTCCCGGTCCGTTTGAAAGCATTACGCCGTCGGGATTCATAGCCTTAATTTCATCCGCTGTTGTGTGGGCGGGAACGACTGTAAGGTTACAACCTCTCTTAACAAGCTCTCTGCCGATGTTATGCTTTGCACCAAAATCCATAAGCACAACATTGAGGTCGCCGTTTTCAGCGTCAAAATGCTCTTTTTCTTTTATAGTAGTGCTTTCAACAGCCTCTGTAATAACATAGTTCTTAATCTCGTCAAGTTCTTCCTTTGTTACATCGGGAGAATAGGAGATTTTGCAGTTCAGAACACCGTATTCACGCACAATTCTTGTGAGCGCACGGGTGTCAATTCCGTAAATGCCGGGAATTCCCGACTCTTTTAAAAAGGTGTCAAGATCACCCTCACAACGGAAGTTTGAAGGAACTTGGCACCATTCTCGTACAATATAACCTTTCAGTGACGGAGAGTCACTCTCAAAATCGGCAGGGATAACACCATAGTTGCCGATTAAAGGAAATGTCTGAATAACCACCTGACCGTAATAGCTGGGGTCGGTGAGTGTTTCAAGATAACCTGTCATTGCTGTAGTAAAAACAAGTTCTCCCGTAGTTTCTTTTTCGGCACCAAACGCCTTGCCCTCAAAAACTGTTCCGTTTTCAAGGATTAAGTATGCCGCACGGCTCATAAAAACACATTCCTTTCAATAAACTAAAAAAATCGCAGTCAGTTCTCATATGTTCTGATAACCTGCTTTGCAACCTCAAGCTTGCTTGTTCTGAGATCCATAGCCTGTTTTTCAAGATAGCGATGCGCCTGATCTTCGGACATATTAAGGCAGGTAATAAGCAGGAACTTTGCTCTGTTTATTATCTTCATATCCGCAACCATATGCTTGAGCTTTTCATTTTCCTCAATCACACGGAACATACGCATCTTAAAACATTCCGTAAACTGCAAAAAGTGGTGAAACAGGTGCTTGTTTACGGGCTTTGCAATAACAAGAACACCGTGCTCCGTAAGTGCGTCGTTCACATAATCCGCATTTCGCTGCGGAACGATAATCACAACACTTGAACGGGTTGTTCCGGCAAAGTACTTTGAAAGCTCAATGCCGTTTTCCTTTTCAAGCGGTGCATTGACGCAGATAAGGTCAAAAACCTCACCATTTGCAAGCTCCTTAGCCTCCTGTGAGGTTTGGCAGACGGAAATCTCCGTATAGCCTTCGCTTCCGAGCAATTGTGACAAAGAAACGGCACTCTGTTCAGAGTGTGAAATCAACAAAGCATTTTTCAAGAACCTCACCACCGCATATTGTTTCATTCATCTTATTATTTTACAAGATTAACCCCTATTGTTATTTACTTAAAGGAATTATGACAATATTTTTTACAATTTTGTAAAAACATTTTCATTGCAAATTTGTTTTACACTTTTCAACATTTTTCGGGCTTTACAACAAATTGTCTTTTCATTATTATTTATGGTTTTAAGCTGTATAATTCAAATATCCTTCATAGTGTAAACTTTGATTTTTGACACTATATATAGTATAGAGCCAAAACACCCCGAACAGCTCTTGCCGTTCGGGGCGTCTCGGTTTATGTGAATTAAAAAGGATAGGTTAATTAAGCTATTGGGGATTATTCAATATCCTGCATAGCGTCGTAGCCTGTTTCGCCTGTTCTAACCTTAACAACATCTTCAACATCATAGATAAAGATTTTGCCGTCACCGATGTGACCTGTGTAAAGTGCCTTAACAGCCGCATCAACAACTGCCTTTACAGGAACCTTGCAAACTACGATTTCAACCTTCATCTTAGGAAGGAGGTTACTTTCAATAGCAACACCACGGTAATACTCTGCTTTACCCTTCTGAGCACCGCAACCGAGTACCTGAGATACTGTCATACCTGTGATGCCGAGCTTATCCATTTCTTCTTTAAGAGCTTCAAGCTTTGACTGCTTGAGAAGAATGTCAATCTTAGTAATCTTTGTGCCGTCGGTAGCCATATCATACTTGCCGGCAAGCTGAACGGGAACTGCCTGAGTTACAGGAACATTGCTGTCAACATCAAATGTTTCATCAAGTGAAGCTGTACCGACACCGATTGGCATAAAGTCTGCATATGCGCTGATAAGACCGTGCTCGCAGATATCGAGGCCCTTCATTTCTTCGTCCTTTGTAACACGAAGACCTACTGTCTTTTTGATGATTGTGAATACGATAATCATGCAAACAACTGTCCAAGCTACGATTGTAACAATACCGAGAGCCTGCTTACCAAGCTGAGCAAAGCCACCGCCGTAGAAAAGACCTGTGATGCCGTTCTGACCGTTACCTGTTGCGAAAAGACCTACTGCAAGGCCGCCCCACATACCGTTTACGCCGTGTACCGAGAATGCGCCGACAGGATCATCTATTTTAAGCTTGATATCAACAAATTCAACTGCTACTACGATGAGGATACCTGAAACGATACCGATAACTGCTGCGCCGATTGCGTCAACATCTGCACAACCTGCCGTGATTGCTACAAGACCTGCGAGTGATGCGTTAAGACACATTGAAACATCAGGCTTGCCGTTCTTGATCCATGTAAAGAGCATGGTTGTTACTGTTGCAACTGCCGGAGCAATTGTTGTTGTAAGAAGAATCTGACCGAGACGAGCGCCGTCTTCAGCAGCGGCACCGTTAAAGCCGTACCATGCAAACCAAAGAATGAATACACCGAGAGCACCGAGTGTGATGCTGTGACCGGGGATAGCGTTTACCTTGCCGTTCTTGCCGTATTTACCGATACGGGGTCCGAGAATGATTGCGCCGACAAGTGCCGAGATACCGCCGACCATATGAATTACGATTGAACCCGCAAAGTCGATACAGCCGAGCTGTGCAAGCCAACCCTGACCGTTCCAAACCCAACCTGCTTCAATCGGGTAAACAACGAGTGAAATAATTGCGCTGTAAACACAGTATGCCGAGAATTTTGTACGCTCTGCCATAGCACCTGAAACGATAGTAGCTGCTGTAGCACAGAATACAAGCTGGAATACGAATGAGTTCCAATCAAAGTTCATCCAGTCTGTGAACATATTGAGGTTGGGAACACCGATGAATCCTGCAACATAGTCCTCAGACATCATAAGTCCGAAGCCTAACAGGCTGAATACAACCGTACCGATACAAAAGTCCATCAGGTTTTTCATAATGATGTTACCTGCGTTTTTAGCTCTTGTAAAACCGGTTTCAACCATTGCAAATCCGCACTGCATAAAGAACACGAGTAATGCGCCGATCATAAACCAGACGCCTGTGCCTCCGTAAATTAGTTCTGCCATATAAATCTCTCCTTTTATCAAAATAACAAAAACGGCGTGGAGTTGACAGTTTAATTCTGTCAATCACACGCCGTTGTGTTACCTGTTATACAATATAAATAATGTTATTTAGTATAAATAGAGGTTCTATCAATCACACACCGAAAAGAAGTTCGCCGTATGAAGGATAAGGCCAGTATTCCGAAGCTGTTTCTGTTTCCATTGCGTCACCGACAGCTCTGAGTTCCTGCATAAGTGCAAATACTGTTTCTCTGTAGTACTTAGCATACTTGAGGTTGTCGTCGCTGTAGTCGCTTGCCTTGATAACAGCCTCTTCAAGCTCTGCAGTTTTCTTTGAGAAACATACAAGTTTGTTTGAAAGGCTTGTAATAAGGTCTTCCTCAACACTTGTAGGAATAGCGTCTGAAAGTGCCTTCTTGGCAAGTGCTGTATCCGTAAGATCTCTTACATATGATGTAACGGCAGGAAGAATGTTCTTCTTAGCCATATCAATCATTGTGAGAGCCTCAATGTTAATCTGCTTAGAATAGCTTTCAAGCTCAATTTCATATCTTGCACGGATTTCGTCTGCCGAACAAATCTTATTCTTAACAAAGAGGTCAACATTCTTCTTGTCAAGGAAGTGTTCCATTGCGTCAGGAAGTGACTTGAGGTTAAGAAGTCCTCTTCTTTCAGCCTCTTCAACCCACTCGGGAGCGTAGTTGTTGCCGTTAAAGATAATGTTCTGATGCTCTGTGAATACTTTCTTAACAAGAGCCTTGATAGCTGCGTCCATATCATCCGCATCTTTAAGCTCATCGTAGAACTCTGAAAGTTCTTCGGCTACCATAGTGTTGAGCATATAGTTAGGGCAGGCAATGTTAAGTGAAGAACCAAGTGCTCTGAATTCAAACTTGTTACCTGTGAATGCAAAAGGTGATGTACGGTTACGATCCGATGTGTCCTTCATAAAGTCAGGAAGAACATCAACGCCTGTTCTCATCTTCTGCTTACCCTTGCTTACATATTCTCTGTCATTGATGATTGAATCAACGAGTTCGCCGAGGTCATCACCGAGATACATTGAAATGATTGCAGGCGGTGCTTCGTTAGCGCCGAGACGGTGGTCGTTACCTGCCGATGCAACCGTGATTCTGAGAAGATCCTGATACTCGTGAACAGCCTTTACAACTGCTGCAAGGAAAAGCTGGAACTGAAGGTTGTTTTCAGGAGTCTTGCCGGGCTCAAGAAGGTTTTCGCCTGTGTTGGTTGAAATTGACCAGTTGTTGTGCTTACCGGAACCGTTAACACCTGCGAACGGCTTTTCGTGAAGAAGACAAACAAGACCGTGTCTTTCGGCAACCTTCTTCATAACTTCCATTGTAAGCTCGTTGTGGTCGGTTGCAATGTTTGTTGTTGTGAAGATAGGAGCAAGCTCGTGCTGTGAAGGAGCAACTTCGTTATGCTTTGTCTTTGCAAGGATACCGAGTTTCCAGAGTTCCTCGTCAAGGTCTTTCATATAAGCAGCAACCCTTGTCTTGATTGCACCGAAGTAATGGTCGTCAAGTTCCTGTCCTTTAGGAGCTTTTGCACCGAAAAGTGTTCTGCCTGTATAAATAAGATCCTCTCTCTGATCGTAAGCGTCCTTATCAATAAGGAAGTATTCCTGCTCCGGACCTACTGTTGTTGTAACTCTTGTAACATTTTCTTTGCCGAGAAGATGAAGAATCTTTACAGCCTCTGTATTAATTCTCTCCATTGAACGAAGAAGAGGAGTTTTCTTATCGAGAACCTCGCCTGTATAAGAACAGAATGCTGTAGGAATGTAAAGTGTTCCGTCCTTAACGAATGCATATGATGTCGGATCCCATGTTGTATAGCCTCTTGCCTCGAATGTGGCACGAATACCGCCGCTTGGGAAAGAAGAAGCATCAGGCTCGCCCTTTACAAGCTCTTTACCTGAGAACTCCATGATAACCTGACCTTCACCGTTCGGTGCGATAAAGCTGTCATGCTTTTCGGCTGTAATACCTGTCATCGGCTGGAACCAGTGTGTGTAGTGAGTGACGTTGAGTGACTTAGCCCAACTTTTCATACCGTTAGCAATTAAATCTGCTATTTCACGGCTGATAGGCGTACCTTTTTCGATAGCGTCGGTTACAGCTTTGTAAGCTTCTTTGGGAAGATACTCCTGCATCTTCTTGCGGTCGAACACGTGGCTACCATAATAATCAGAGAGTTTGTTGGAAGGGGCAATAACTTCCAGAGGTTTCCGGTTGGAAAGCTCTTGTAAGGCAAAAAAACGCATTTTTGACATAAATGGTCTATTTTTTTATCGGTTGATGGCGCAAAATTATATGTTTTTTCTGAAAGTACCCCTATTTTAGAGGGGGTATTTTGAAAAATAATGTGTTTTTCTAAAAGTACCCCCTCTGTTGATTCTCCAACTTCTATTCTTATTGTTGCTGTTCGTTGATTTCTTTAGCCATCTGTTTAACCAAACTTTCCACTTGGATATAATGGTTGTGATAGTTCTTGAATAACAGTTTGAACACTGGGCTGCTCACAGCCATTTGGGTGAGAAATTGTAGGTGTTTACCCGTAGAGGTGTTCATCTGCATACGTTTTTCTTTGCTCAAGTTGTCTTGTAGGGAGTAAACACCGCATGAAATTTGGATTTCTGCAATGCCTTCATCCCAAGGATGGGTGTTGAGGTGAGTCAATGCTGCCAGGATTTTTTTCAGGTCTTTCAGCAGAATGTTTAAAAGTTCGAATTCGGTGCGGTTTATGGAGCAGGAATCCGGGTTCAGGAGGAAAGCGAATTTAAGGTAGAAATCCTTTAATTCTTCTTTAGGAATAACAAATGAATCTTTGGAAGCCTTTATCATGCCTCCCACCGCTGGTTGAACGGTAACTTGTTTTGTTTCCATAATATAATTATGAATAAGGTGGTAGGCGAAGATTTTCTATGAAATAAGAGCGGTTCCGCCTTTCCCGTTACTCTTCACCAACCAGGCAGTGGGTGCATTAACAC
>ENA-OPAW01000655-OPAW01000655.1-human-gut-metagenome-genome-assembly--contig:-NODE-655-length-19038-cov-5.324606_pt1 | contig 19038 bp, 16 predicted proteins | sample MGYA00241060_ERZ501436 | MGnify/ENA primary metagenome ERZ501436 (study PRJEB25962, sample SAMEA2042619) | human gut metagenome | biome: human gut; feature: human-associated habitat; material: faeces... | reverse complement strand
TGTGCCGAAGATAGTTCGCTGGAAACGGCGCGTGAAAATAGGTAGTCGCCGACTTGAACAGAAAGCTCTGAGAGAAATCTCGGGGCTTTTTTGTTGCGCTATATATGTCAAAGGGTTGCAGAATGGGGAAAAAGTTGGTATTCTCAGAACAGAAAGGGGTGAGAATATGCGTTCGGACGGAACTCGCAAAGATTCAGCAAGGCCTTATGCAATAATAATAGCACTTTTGATATTTTGCAGAATCGTATTTTATGTGCAGACACATTACCAGCACACCTCGGCAATCAGGCCGGAGGATGATTATAAGGGCAGGATACCGCAGTTTCATAGCTGCGTGGATCGGGATGATGACGGGGTAGATGACCAGTCGGATATTCTGAATGGTGCACTGGCCTATGTGAGTACACATCCAAAATATAAAAGCCGCTATTATAAGGCCGGTTATCCTGACGATGGTTATGGCGTTTGCACTGATGTAGTTGCTTACGCGTTGAAAAATGCCGGATATGATCTGCAGGTGCTTGTGAACGCAGATATCCGGGAGCAGCCACAGGATTATATGGTAGCAGAACCGGATGCAAACATTGATTTCCGACGGGTACGAAATCTGAAGGTGTTTTTTTCACACACGGCAGCTGCCCTGACAACAGATGTCTCGGAAATTGAAGAATGGCAGGGCGGCGATATTGTGATCTTTGAAAGACATATCGGCATCGTGTCCGACCGGCGAAATAAAAACGGAGTGCCCTATATCATTCACCACAATGACCCATGGCAGACTGCCTACGAGCAGGACATTCTGGAAAAACGAACAGACATCGTCGGACATTACCGCATATCTGAATAAAAGTAGAAAAAGCGGCCCCGCCGCGTTGAGCATTCAACGTGACGGGACCGCATATTTATTGGGTGGAGTTCCCCTTACGATACAAGCTTCTGCTTAGCCCTTGCCTGCGCAGCCGAACAGCTCGATCTTCTCCTTGCACTTGGCCTCGATGGCCTTTGCGCCGGGAGCCAGCAGCTTGCGGGGGTCGAAGCCCTTACCCTGCTGATCCTTGCCCTCTTCGATGTACTTGCGGGTAGCCTCAGCAAACACCAGCTGGCACTCGGTGTTGATGTTAATCTTGGAAACGCCCAGGCTGATTGCCTTTGCGATCATCTCGTCGGGGATGCCGGTGCCGCCGTGCAGAACCAGAGGAATGTTATTGGTGGCCTTGTGGATGCGATCCAGAGCCTCGAAGTCCAGACCCTTCCAGTTTGCCGGGTAGACACCATGGATGTTGCCGATGCCGGCAGCCAGGAAGTCGATGCCCAGAGCGGTGATCTTTGCGCACTCCTCGGGGTCTGCGATCTCGCCGGCACCCACAACGCCATCCTCGACGCCGCCGATGGAACCGACCTCGGCCTCAATGCTCAGGCCCTTAGCGTGTGCCAGAGCCACCAGCTCCTTGGTCTTTTCCACATTCTCCTCGATGGAGTAGTGGCTGCCATCGAACATGATGGAAGAGAAGCCGGCCTCGATGCAGGCTTTGCAGCCCTCATAGGTGCCGTGATCCAGATGCAGGGCAACGGGAACGGTGATGCCCATGGAATCGACCATTGCGCTGACCATGGCAGCGACGGTCTTGAAACCGGTCATGTACTTGCCGGCACCCTCGGAAACACCCAGAATCACAGGGCTCTTCATTTCCTCGCAGGCGGTCAGAACGGACTTGGTCCACTCCAGATTGTTGATGTTGAACTGAGGCACACCGTAGTGGCCATCACGTGCTTTGATCAGCATTTCGGTTGCATTTACCAACATTATTCATTACCTCCACAAAATCATTGGGGTCTTGCTCGTTTCATATCCGCTTTGTGCACGGTTTAACGAACCTACAGAATTAGTATACCCCAAACAGCGGCCAAAATCAATCCAAACCGGTGTTTTTCCTGTAACAATGCGGGGATTCTGTTTCTGGCAGGGTGCAGGGGGTTACTGCCAGAAGCGCGTATATTCGATAGAATACAACAAATTTCCATATAATGTGCAACAAGCGGCCGAAAGACAGAAAGCTTGATGAAGGACGGATTTTCAACACAGATCCACATTCGTCAAAATGATATTGGGCAATTTGGCAAAAGCGGACAGGATGCAGTTCAAAAAATTGTCATATTTCCGACTTGTATTCTACAAATTGTACGCAGGAAATCAAAAAAGGTCGAACCAAAAAGTGGAAAACCTTGTGGAAAGTGTGGAATTCCACAGGCAAAACAGGCTTTAAAGCTGGACTTTTGAACTTTCTCCACAGGGTTTTCAACATGTGGAAAAATAATTGCTCTTCTACGGATTGTATACCACGTTTTTGTGGAAAACTTTTTTCTCCGGCAAAACAGAGGGATATCTACCCAGCAGCCGGGTAAAGCTGATGCAGGGCGGCAGAACATTTCTGCAAAAAAGCGGAAACGGTCTCCGGCACCACGAACAGAAAAACTTTTGCAGGACGCGGATAAAAAACGGTAATTTGCTGGCAAACAAGGTCGGCTTATGCTATACTTCAAGATGAGTTATCATCTTCAGACCATACCGGTGCGCGGCCCAGAGTGCGGCGCGCCTTTTGGAGGGTGTGCACAGCACCTTCCGGTGATACAACGGAAGGAGAAAATCATCATGGAAGAAAAGAACCAGCCGCGCCGTCCGCGCCGCAGCCCGGAAGAGCCGCTGCAGAAGAACGAGAGCCTTGTTTATGGCAAAAATCCGGTGACCGAACTGCTGAAAAGCGGTTCCGGCGTGGACACCGTGCTCATTGCTGAGGGCATGGCTCCGGCCGTGGCGGCTTACTATACCGCATTGGCAAAGGAAGCGGGTGCCACGGTGAAGCGGGTGCACCCCAACAAGCTGCGCCTGATGACCGGCACCGAGAGCCATCAGGGTGTGGCGGCATTTGCCAGCGAGATCGAATACGTGACGGTAGACGACCTGATGGCAGCAGCCAAGGACAAGGGCGAGGCACCTTTTCTGGTGCTGAGCGATGGCATTGAAGACCCGCACAATCTGGGTGCCGTGATGCGCAGTGCTCTGCTGTGCGGTGCGCATGGCATCGTGATCCCAAAGCGCGGCGGCGCATCGGTCACGCCTACCGTCATCAAGTCCAGCGCAGGTGCCGCAGAACGTCTGCCGGTGGCTCGTGTGGCCAACATCGGCGAGACCATCCGCCGCCTGAAGGAGCAGGGGGTGTTCGTCTACTGCGCCGATATGGACGGCGTGTCTCTGCGCAGGAACAACCTGACCGGCCCCATTGCACTGGTGCTGGGCAGCGAGGGCAGCGGTGTTTCGCAGCTGGTGAAAAAGCTGTGCGACGGCGTGGTGCGGCTGGATATGGCAGCACCGGGCACCGGTGTAGACAGCTACAACGTGTCGGTGGCTGCGGGCATTATTCTGTACGAGATCCAGTCCCAACGCGCAGCACAGCAGGCATGATCCGGCATTCGGGCCGGAACCTCAATTTGAATTACAGGAGGGACAAGAATGCCGAAAGATAAAAATAATGGCCGGGAAATGACCCCGGATGAAAAGTTCCGCTCCTTTTTCAGCACCACGGCGGTGGATATCCCGGAGGAGATGACCCGGAGAGACGAAAACCAGCCGGAGGAAAAGCTGCAGAAACGGTTTGGCCTGTTTGGCCGTGGTAAGGAAAAGCAGGAGACTGACGAAGCTGCAGCAGAGCAGCCGCAGGAAATGCCTACCGGTGAGGTGCGGCTGGGTGAGGATGCGCAGCCGGAACCGGAAGCGGATCTGGAACTGATGCTGAAGCCGGAGGCAGACCCGGAACAGGAACTGGCCCCGTGGCCTTTTCTGGAGAAGGAAGCAGAGGATGCACAGCCGGAAGCACCCGCCAAAAAGCCGGAGAAAAAATCTGCACCGCAAACGGCGGAACCCCCGGCGGCAGTGAAGCCGAAAACACCCCGGCAGAGCGCTGTCCCGGCGGCAAGACCCGCAGAGCAGCACAGCACAGCAAAGCCTCCCCGGCACCCCAAGAATGCGCCGGAGGTGCTGCTGCCGCAGGAAGAGCAGGAGCAGCAGGAGATGGCACAGCTCAAGGCGATGATCAACGGCCTGAGCGACCAGAAGCCGGAAAAGCCTGCACCGAGAGCCGAAGCAGCCCCGGCAGCAGAAACTGAACCGGCTGAGAGCAAAAAGAAACCGTCCGGTGCACCGCTGCCCGCGGCTGTGTTTGCAGCGGTAAAGGAGACGGCACCGGAGCTGCAGCCGGAACCTGTGCCGCAGCCGGAAAAAATGGAGCAGCCGGTGGCCGATTTCTTTGGCAAGGCGCAGAGCGAGGACGCACCGCAGGCACCTTTGGCCCCGGCAGAGGAGCCTGCCGCAAAAGAGGACACCATGAGCCTGCCGCTGCTGCCGCTGGACGGTGAAGAGCCGCAGCAGGCACCGGAGAAGGCATCCGCTGCGTCACAGCCGGAACTGAAAGCTGAGGCGGAGGACGCGGTGTCTCCGGAGGAACATGCTGAAACGGAGCTGACCGAGCCGGAGGCCACGGCGGATAAGCTGCACCGCATGAGCGCAGAGCTGACGCTGCGCTGCGTGCTGGGCGGCATTCTGGCTGTGGTGCTGCTGCATTTTGGTTTGGTGTCGGATGGGCTGCTGCCCGCCATGGCGGCGCTGGACCCGGATGCTGCCCCGGCGGCATTCTATGGTGCAAACCTGCTGCTGCTGTCAGCAAGCCTGTGCGTGGGCTTCCCGGTGCTGCGGGACGGCCTGAACGGCCTGCGCGGACGGCCTTCTTCCGAGACGATGCCGGCGCTGGCCGCAGTAGCAGCGCTGGTGCAGGCGGTCACAGCCATGCTGAACGCAAATGTTTACCGCGGCACCACCGGCATCTCGCTGCTCAGCGGCATGGCTGCGCTGGGGTTGTTCCTTGCGCTGCTGGGCAGCCGGGTGATGCTGGCTGCTGTCAAGGGCGGCTATGAGCTGGTGACCAATGGTGTGGAGTTCGAGGGCGCCTACCGCGCCAAGGACAAAGACCTGCTGCGCGCCCTTGCACGGGATCTGGAACAGAAGGACCCCTGGGTGCTGCTGAGCCGCCCGATGAAGGAAGCTGACGGCTTTGTGGAGCAGAGCTTGAGCGAGCGCGCAAGCGAGCGCCGTGCCCGCAAAGTTTCGTACATCCTGCTGGGCGTTGCCCTGCTCAGCGGTGTGCTGTTCCTGCTGGCAGGTGCCGGCTGGAACAAAGCTGCGGCTGCCATGGCAGCTGTGCTGTGCATGGGCGCACCGCTTTCTTCTACCCTGATCGCGGGCGTTGCCTCACTGCGGCTGCAGCGTGCGGCTGCGGCTGTGGGCGCAGTCGTGCCCGGTTGGCAGGCCATTGAGCAGCTGGGCGGCATTGATACGCTGCAGATCGATGCAGACGACCTGTTCACCGCCGACAGCGCACAGCTGGAGGATATCCGCATCTTCAAGGGCGGCCGCATCGACCGCGCCATCCTGTACGCGGCCAGCGTGCTGAACGAGAGCCACGGCACCCTGAAGGGGCTGTTCCGCCAGATCGTTGAGGAACGCACAGACATTCTGTTCCCGGTCAAGGATCTGGAGCAGCACCATGGGCTGGGCTTTTCCGCCTGGTGCGATAACAACCGCATCCTCATTGGTACCCGCCGCTATCTGGAGCAGGAGGGCGTGCCGCTGCCGGACGAGGAATACGAGATGCAGCACTCGAAGAACGGCGAGCTGCAAATTTTGTATCTGGCTGTGTCCGGCAATCTGCACGCTATGTTCGTGCTGAAATATGTGGGCGGGCGCAATGTGGCCCGCGGCCTTGCCGTGCTGCAAAAGGAGAACATCCGCCTGCTGGTCACATGCCAGGACCCCAGTCTGACTGCACACCACATTACCGAAGCATACCGCCTGCCGGAAGGCATGATCACCGTGCTGGATCAGGAGCAGTGCAACGCCATCAAGGCCGCACCGGCAGACCCGGAGGACACCTGCTGCATGATCCATCTCAAGGCGTTTGCCAGCCTGACCGGCGGCCTTCAGGCTGCGGATCAGGCCCAGAACGCCGAGAGCAGCGCCACCACGGTACAGATGGTCTCGGTGCTGTTCTCCATGATCATTGCAGCGCTGCTCACCAGTGCAGGCAGCATCTGGGAGCTTTCGGTGGCAACGGTGCTGATGTATCAGGCAGCGTGGAGCGCCCTGAGCATTGCTGTGTGTGCACTGAAACAGCATAACTGAGAAATATTCTCAGAATAAATAGGAATTATTCTTGATTTCAATCAAAAAATATGGTATACTCTGTTCAGAACCTGAGCCGCAGGCGAAAAAATTACCGCCGGGCTGAATGATAGAGCCGGGATCGGTCGATCCTGACAGAAGATCCGTTTTTGAAAGGAGAGCATCATGGAACTGAAGGGTACCAAAACCGAGAAAAATCTGATGGAAGCGTTTGCAGGCGAGAGCCAGGCACGCAACAAGTACACCTTCTTTGCCAGCATGGCAAAAAAAGAAGGCTACGAGCAGCTGGCCGCGATCTTTGAGGAGACCGCCGGCAATGAGAAGGAGCACGCAAAGATCTGGTTCAAGCTGCTGTGCGGCGGCGCGATCCCCGATACCCTGACTTGTCTGGACATGGCAGCAGGCGGTGAGCACGACGAGTGGACCGAGATGTACCCCCGCATGGCCAAGGAGGCCAAAGAAGAGGGCTTCCCTCAGATCGCAGCACTGTTCACCATGGTGGCACAGATCGAGAAGGAGCACGAGGAGCGCTACCGTGCGCTGGCCGAAAACCTGAAAAACAACAAGGTCTTTGCCCGCGAGGAGCAGCAGGTATGGCAGTGCCGGAACTGCGGCTACACCTATATCGGCAAGTCCGCACCGCTCAAGTGCCCGGTGTGCACACATCCGCAGAGCTACTTTGAGCTGAAAAAGATCAACTACTAAGCTGAAAATTCAAAAGCAGAACAGCGCCGCCGCATCCGGTTTGCCGGGTGCGGCGGCGTTTTGTACAAAATTGAAAAGCGGATTTTATTATTCTCCACAAAATAAGGCTCAGCTGCCCGGCAGAATGGGCAAAAAACTTGACCCGGTTTTGCACTGCGTGTAAAATAATACGGAGACAGGAATATTTAAAGGATCTTGCAGCAAAGCAGGCGGGGAGGGCAAAGCCCATGAAGCAGGGGTTCAAAGCGTGTGTTTGTGCAGTGGTGCTGTGCGCAGAACTGTTTGCAGCCGGGGCGTTGTCGGCCTATGCTGCGCAGGGGCAGCCGCTGCCGGACAGCGGCATGACATTGGACACTGCCGAACTGACGCTGGATATCACCGAAGGAGACCCGGCCCCGGTGGCCTACCTGAATGTGCAGGCACCCAACGACTACTTCTTTCTGATCTGGACTTCCAGTGATCCGGCAGTGGCATCGGTGGACGGCACTGGCAAGGTGACCGGCCATGCCGAGGGCACTGCGGCCGTCACGGCCCGCAATGAGCGCGGCGAAAAGACCACCTGTACCATCACGGTGCGCAAAAGCACAGCCAGCCGCTTGGTGCTGAACACCAGCGATCTGACGCTTACCATTACAGAGCAGGAGCCTGTCCCGACGAAACAGCTGAAGCTGGAACAGAACAAAGGCGGGTTTACCTATGTGCGGCAGTGGGTCAGCAGCAACCCGGCGGTGGCATCGGTAAGCACAAACGGTACCGTAAAGGCGCAGAGGTCCGGCAAGGCCGTCATCAGCGCACTGACCACAGCCGGGCAGGTGCTGCGCTGCACGGTAACGGTCACATCGGAGATCGGACGGGTGCAGATGAGCAAAAATGCCATGCTGCTGCAGGCAGTGGGAGCCAGTCAGAAGCTGACCGCGCAGGCTGCAGGCACCAAAAACGGAACGATGACATGGCTCAGCAGCAATCCGGGCGTGGCAACTGTAAGTGCGGATGGCATGGTAACGGCGGTGGGCGACGGTGAAACGATGATCCTTGCCGTTACACCGGAGGGTCGTGCTGATGCCTGCTATGTGGCCGTGGGAGCGGCGGCGTGGCGGTTCCGCTCGGAGGACGAGCTTGCCGAAACGCTGACCCTGACCGGCCAGCTGCCCTATTCGGATGGAAAGTAAAAAGAAAAAAGGGAGCGTTCTGCGCGGCAGGGCGCTCCCATTTTTTCAAAACCCGCTGGGCAGAAAGATCATTGTTCCCCGGGCAGACCACGCCATCCGCTGGGCCATGCAGCCGGGCGCACCGGCCAGCAGAAACAGGGCCAGTGCGGCGAGCAGCAGCACCCATCCAAGGCCGCTGTGCGGCCTGCCGGAAAAAGGATCCCCTTTTTTGCGTCTCATCCCGCTGCCCCCTTTTTGCTGTGCTGGCCCATGCTATGCGCGGCCAGCAGTGATTGTGCAACGTGCTGGGCTGTGGTACAATAAAATATCGAAATCTACTGTGCAGGGAGAACGATTTTATGCTGACCATTACACTGCTGGGCACTGCGGCTACCATGCCACTGCCGGACCGGGCACTCTCGGCGGCGTTTGCTGCCTGCGGCGGCCACGGCCTGCTGTGGGACTGCGGCGAGGGTACGCAGGCAGCAGCGCGCCGTGCGGGCGTGAACCTGATGCGGGCAGATGCCATCTGCCTGACCCACTACCATGGCGACCACATCTTTGGTCTGCCGGGCCTTTTGCAGACTCTGGGGGCGCAGGGCCGCATAAGGCCGCTTGTGCTGCTGGGTCCGGAGGGCCTGCCGGATATCTGGGCGGCTGTGCGGGCACTGACCGGCCCGCTGCCCTATCCGGTGAAGCCGCAAGTGCTTATGCCGGGCCAGCCGCTGGCGCTGGATGCGCTGAGCGAGGGCTGGCCTGCCGGTGCGCGGCTGGTGCCGTTTGCCACAAAGCACCGGGTAAAAAGCCTTGGCTACCGGCTGGAGCTGCCCCGTGCAGGCAAATTTTCGCCGGAACAGGCCCGGGCGCTGGGGGTGCCGGTGCAGCAATGGAAGCTGCTGCAGAAAGGGCAGAGCGTTGCCGTGGAGGGCAGAACGGTGCAGCCTGCGCAGGTGCTGGGCGCACCGCGCAAGGGGTTGAGCGTGGTATTTTCCGGCGATACGGCCTCCTGCCCGTATTATTTGCAGGCGGCGCATGACGCAGACCTGCTGATATGCGATGCCACCTATGCCCTTCCGGAGCAGGAAGACCAGGCCCGTCAGTGGGGGCACAGCACCTTTGGGCAGAGCGCGGCCCTTGCTGCGCAGGCGAGAGCAAAGCGGCTTTGGCTGACCCATTATTCCCCCATGATCACCGACCCGGAGGAATATGCCGCGCAGGCACAGAGCATCTTCCCGGCGGCGGAGTGCGGCTTTGACGGCAAAAGCATCACCCTGCAGTACGAGGAGGCACAGCCATGACCATTCCAATGGATGCAGGCGCGGCGGAACTGCTGCATGCCCTCCACGCAGCGGGCCATGCAGCCTACGTGGTGGGCGGCTGCGTGCGGGACAGCCTGCTGGGCCTTACACCGCACGACTGGGACCTGTGCACCAGTGCTCTGCCGCAGCAGGTGATGGAGCTGTTCGGCGCGCAGCGGTGCATCCCCACCGGCCTGCAGCACGGCACGGTAACGGTGAAGCAGAGCGGTGCCCTTTACGAGATCACCACCTTCCGTACAGAAGGCACCTACACGGATGGCCGCCACCCGGACGAGGTGCACTTTGTGCCGGATGTGCGGGAGGATCTGGCCCGGCGGGATCTTACCATCAACGCCATGGCCTACAATGAAAAAGAGGGCCTTGTGGACCCCTTTGGCGGGCAGGCCGACCTGCAAAGCGGCATCGTACGGGCGGTGGGTGTGCCCCGCCAGCGGTTCACCGAGGACGCGCTGCGCATCCTGCGGCTGTACCGGTTCGCAGCCCGGTTCGGCTTTGCCATCGACCCGCCCACGGCGCAGGCAGCACAGGAGCTGTGCGCCCATCTGGACTGTGTATCGGTGGAGCGTATCGAGGAAGAGCTTGCAAAACTGCTGAGCGCACCCGCCCCTGCGGCATATCTTAACGAAAAAATACTCGGTGTTGTTTTACCCGAGCTTTCACCGGAGGCACTGGCGGCGGCAAAGCCGGTAGTGGATGCCTGCCCGGCGGGTGCAGAAAACCTGCCCATCCGGCTGGCGGCGCTGCTGCTGAGCCTTGGCGAGGACGGCATCCGCCGCACCCTCAAGCGCCTGCGCTGCTCCAACGCCTTGATTGAAGAGGCGGCGGTGTTGGTGCGGGAAGCCAGAGGGTGTGACGGCAGCTTTCTCTTCGGACACGAGTACGGGTTGCGGCACCCAGCGGATGCTTCGTGCTTTGAGCAGCACTCGCATCCTGCTGGCCGCTGCCCCAACAGCAACTCCTTGTTTCCGCCGCAGGCGGCAGTCGTTGCCGTTGCAGGCCATTCCATCGCCCGCCCTATTGCCTTCGGCAACAGGGTCCCACCCCAGCGGACGGTCCTCAGAGAAACTACCGTCACACCCGGCTTTACCATCTACGCCCGCCGACTACTGGGCAAATATAACTTGTGTACCGTGCAGCGCATTGCTGCACTGGGCACAGCCCTGCAGCCGGAACGGGCGGCTGATTTTGCTGCACTTTCCGAATTGGCCGAACAATTGGACACGGACGGCGTATGCTGCCGCGTCAGCCAGCTGGCTGTGAATGGACGCGACCTGATGGCGGCAGGCGTCCCGGCGGGGCCGGGCATCCGCAAAGTGCTGGAAGCGCTGCTGGACGGTGTGATCCGGGAAGAATATCCCAACGAGCGGCAAGCCCTGCTGGCCGCAGTGCAGCAGCTCGCTGCGTCTTGACAAGCTCTTTTTTCAGAGTTACTATTATACTACTGTTTTAGTGTGTTGAATGCACCAAAGGAGAACTTATGACCACACAGACCCCTGATTCAAAGCCGCGTGCCCTCATTGCCATGAGCGGCGGCGTGGACAGCTCGGTGGCGGCATGGCTCATGCAGCAGGCAGGCTATGACTGCACCGGCATCACCATGCGGCTCACCCGCAACGAAACGCTGGGACAGTCCGGCTTTCACACCTGCTGCTCGGAAAAGGACATCGAGGACGCGGCAGAGGTGGCGTATGCCATGGATATCCCGTACGAGGTGCTGGATTTCACGGCCGACTTCCGGGAACAGATCATTGAAAAATTCGTCCGCGTGTATGAGGCGGGCGGCACGCCGAACCCCTGCATCGACTGCAATAAATATATGAAGTTCCGCCATCTGCTGGACTGGGCCCGGGCACACGGCATGGAGTATGTGGTCACGGGCCACTATGCCCGGGTGGAGCAGGACGATGCCACCGGCCGTTTCCTGCTCAAAAAGGGGCTGGACGAGGGCAAGGACCAGAGCTACGTGCTCTACAACCTCACTCAGGAGCAGCTGGCGCATATCCGTCTGCCGCTGGGCGGCCTGCACAAGACTGAGGTGCGCGAGATCGCGGAGCAGCACAAATTTGTCAATGCCCGCAAGCACGACAGTCAGGACATCTGCTTCGTGCCGGATGGCGACTATGCCCGCTTTATGGAGGACTTCACCGGCAAACACTACCCGGCAGGTGATTTTCTGGACGAGAGCGGCAGGGTGGTGGGCACCCACAACGGCGCGGTGCGGTACACCATCGGCCAGCGCAAGGGGCTGGGCCTTGCCATGGGGACACCTGTGTACGTCTGCGGCAAGGACATGCAGGCAAACACCGTCACGGTAGGGCCGGAGGAGATGCTGTTCGACCGCATCGTGTATGCGAACGAGGTGAACTGGATCGCCATTCCGGAGCTGACCGGGCCGCTGCGGGTCACAGCCCGCACCCGGTACCATCAGGTGGAGCAGGCCGCCACCGTCTACCCGGCGGAGTGCGGCTTCCGGCTGGAATTTGACCAGCCCCAGCGCGCCCCTACGCCCGGTCAGGCCGTGGTGCTGTATCAGGGCGACACCGTGCTGGGCGGCGGCACCATCACCCGCGTAGAAAAGTAAGGAGAACGAAATGCAAAATCAGTATTCCCGCACGCAGCTGCTGCTGGGCGCGGAAGCTATGGAAAAACTGCACAATTCCCGCGTGGCGGTGTTCGGCATCGGCGGCGTGGGCGGCTACACGGTGGAAGCGCTGGCACGCAGCGGCGTGGGGGCACTGGATCTGATCGATGACGATAAAGTCTGCCTGACCAATCTCAACCGCCAGATCATCGCCACCCGCAGTACGGTAGGGCAATATAAAGTAGATGTGGCTGCGCAGCGCATCCACGACATTGACCCGGACATCAGGGTGACCACCCACCGGTGCTTCTTTGGTCCGGAAACACAGGACCAGTTCGACTTTACCCAGTACGACTATGTGGTGGATGCCATTGACACCGTCACCGGCAAGCTGGCGCTGGTGATGAAGTGCAAGGAGGCGGGCACTCCCATTATCTGCTCCATGGGCGCAGGCAACAAGATGGACCCGACCCGCTTTGAAGTGACCGATATCTACAAGACCTCGGTCTGCCCGCTGGCTAAGGTGATGCGCACCGAGTGCCGCAAGCGCAAAATCAAGCACCTGAAGGTGGTCTACTCCAAGGAGCCTGCCATGACCCCCATCGAGGATGACGCCATCAGCTGCAAGTATCACTGTATCTGCCCTCCGGGCACCCAGCGCAAGTGCACCCAGCGCCGTTCGGTGCCGGGCTCCAATGCCTTTGTACCCTCGGTGGCTGGCCTGATCATCGGCGGCGAGGTGGTAAAAGACCTTGTGGGCTTTGTACCGATGAAGGGCTGATATTTAAAATAGTTTTTACGGAACCCCGGAAAAGTCTGCGGATTTTTCTGGGGTCCTTTCTGTTATGGGCAGTGTCACCGCTGCGGCACAGGCTTCAAAAATACTGCAAAAATAAATTTGCAACTAATTTGCATTTTGGTATTGCAATTGGAGAGGATATCGTGTATAATCATCCCTGTTCGAAAATGCAACCAATTTGCAATTTACTAAAATGAAGCGACGAACGGTCGTTTTTAGGAGCGTATATGGAACTGTTTCTGGATGTTCTGGGCGAATCTCTGGTGGATACCGCCAAGATGCTGCCCTTCCTGTTTTTGGCTTATCTTCTGATCGAGTATATCGAGACCCGCCACGGTGAGCGCATTGAAGCACTGCTGGCAGGCGGCGGGCGCTGGGGCGCGATTCCGGGCGCGGTGCTGGGCTGTGTGCCGCAGTGTGGCTTTTCGGCCATTGCGTCCAACTTCTACTCCTCCCGCGTCATCACGCTGGGCACCCTGATGGCCGTCTACCTTGCCACCAGCGACGAAGCCATCCCGCTGCTGGTATCCATGCCGGCCTACTGGGATAAGCTGGCTGTGCTCATGGTCATCAAGGTGGTATACGCCATTGTGGTGGGCTTTGTGCTGGATTTTGTCCTGCGCGGCGTACTGCCCAAATCGCTGCGCGGCGGCTACACCGGCCATGCGGATGAAGTGGACTGTCACGAGGAGCACAGCGACGAAGAGGGCAAGCCTGCCCCCATCTGGAAAGCGGCCCTGCGCCACACGCTGGAGATTTTTGTGTTCATCTTTGCGTTCAGTCTGGTGTTCGGCCTGATCGTCGAGGGCGTGGGCGAAGATGTGTTTGCAGACCTTCTGGGCAGCATGGGCTTCTTCCAGCCGGTAGTGGCTGCGCTGGTGGGCCTGATCCCCAACTGCGCCGCCAGCGTGCTACTGACCCAGCTGTATGTGGAAGGTGCCCTGCGCTTTTCCAGTCTGATGGCGGGCCTTTGCACCGGTGCAGGCGTGGGCCTTGCGGTGCTGTGGCGCACCAATCCTTCGTGGAAGCAGAACCTGTTCATCACCGGCCTGACATGGGGTGCAGGCGCATTCCTCGGCGTGGCAATGCAGGTGGTCGTGGCCGTGTTTGCGTGATCACGAGAAAAAGCTGCAAAGAAAACAGCATTGTGAAACAAAATAAGGCTATTGCATGGAATTCTGTGCGATAGCCTTATTTTTATGCCCAAATGCACCCCAATTTTAAAAAAGTATGGTATACTGGTACAAAACTCAGTTCCATAGGGGAGAATAGAATGCAATATAAGATTCTGGCAAGCGATTACGACAACACACTGGTGCCCTTTGGCGAGGGCAAGCCGCGTCAGAAGGTGGTAAAAGCCATCAAAAAGCTGCAGGCCGCAGGCGGCAGATTCGTGCTCAGCACCGGCCGTGCCTATCCGTGCGTCAACCTCAAAGGCCAGCTGGGCGGCATCCGGTTCGATTATGCCATCACCTGCAACGGTGCCTGTGTGGTGGACCGCGAGGGCCGCATCGTGGCAGAGCACCCGCTCACTGCCGAGGAAATGTACGCGCTGGTGGATTTCTGCGAGGATTATAACTATCCGCTGCAGTTCAATTTCAGGGATGCCTGCTACGCCTACTGCGAGTATGAATATCTGCACAAGGGCTACCAGCAGATGAACAGCATCGGGCTGGACTGCGTGGATGGCGAAGATCAGGACCGCCACCTGATCGATATGCCTCACGCGGCCTTTGCGGCCATGCCGCCGGAGCGTGTGGCAGACTTCAACGCCAAGTACGGCCATCTGGGCCTGCACTGGATGCAGGTGGGTGCGCAGAATGCCGACGGCCTGTGCTACTACGACATCGTGCGCGGTGGAATGGACAAGGGCGTGGGCCTTGCCGACCTGTGTGAAAAAATGGGTCTGACGCTGGCCGATGCCGTGGCGGCAGGCGATTCTGCCAACGATGTGGCCATGCTGAAGGCAGCGGGCCTTGGCTGCTGCATGGCAAACGGCACGCCGGACGCAAAGGCTGCCGCCGACCGCATCATTGGCGATGTGCGGGAGGACGGCCTTGCCGACCTGATCGATGAGCTGTGGTTCGACGGCCCCAGAGCAGAGCCGTCCGGCCGCGACCTTGGCTCGCCTTGGGATAAAATTGAAAGTGCAGGCGGACAATGAGCTTTGAACCGGTGTATAACGAACACAGCCGGGCGCTGATCCTTGGCACATGGCCCAGCCCCAAAAGCCGGGAGATGGCCTTTTACTACGGCCACCCGCAGAACCGCTTCTGGCCCGTGCTGGCCGCGCTGACCGGTGAGCCGGTGCCTGCCCGTGAGGACATTGAAGCCAAAAAGCAGATCATCCTGCGCCATGGGCTGGCCCTCTGGGACACGCTGGAACGCTGCACCATCACCGGCGCAGCGGACGCTTCCATCAAGGATGCAGTGCCGAATGATATTGCCGCTCTGCTGGCAAAGGCACCCATCGAAGCAGTATTCTGCAACGGAGCCACCGCATACCGAATCTATACAAAGTATCTGCAGCCGGTGTCCGGCATTGCAGCGGTAAAGCTGCCCAGCACCAGCCCGGCAAACGCTGCCTGCCGCCCGGAAAAGCTGCGCGAAATCTGGGGCGCGGCTCTCTTGCCGTGGATCAACAAATGATGGCAAGGTTGTAAATTATCCGTGAAAGCCTTGCGTTTTTCGCGGGGGGCGGTATTATGGGTAACATAAGGGGCAATGCCCCGGACAAGGAGAAGAAACATGAGCAAGATCATCCGCACCAGAAAGCCCAGCGTTCTGCCATTTTATGCAATGGCACTGGTCTTTTTGGTATTGTGCGCGGTACTGCCGGTGTATAAGCTGTGGGCGCTTCTGGCGGCGCTGGGCGGTGCATTTGTGGCCTTTGGTGCGGCACAGAAGGTCTGCCCGCCCCGGGTGGTGGAGCACGAAGTGCCTTTCCACACCGGTGTGGAGGATGTGGACGCGATGCTGACCGACATCCAGCAGAAACTGGATACCCTGCACAGCCTCAACGAGCAGCTGCCGGACCCGCAGCTCTCTGCCGCCATGACCCGCATGGAAAAGGCGGGCCGCTCCATTGTGGAAGCGGTGGAAGCAAACCCGGAAAAGGCAAAGCAGGTGCGCAGGTTCGCAAACTACTACCTGCCGGATGCGGTGAACGTTCTGCAGCAGTATGCAAAGCTGGCAAAGCAGGGCGTGCGCGGCGAGAATGCCGCAGCCATCCGTACCGAGGTGGAGCACAATGCTGCTTCCATTGCCACGGCGTTTGAAAACCAGCTGGATGCCCTGTACGCCGCCGAGAGCATGGACCTTTCGGCAGATATCACGGTGCTGCAGAACATGCTCAAAGGGCAGGGCCTGAGCTAAGAAAAAAGGTAAACGGTATTTGGAAAGGAAGGAATCTCTTATGGCAGACAATACATTCAACTTTGATCTGGATGCACCCGCTGTGCCCACCCTGACACTGGACCCCGCCCCGGCAGCGGAGGAAAAGGCTGCACCCGCCCAGCAGGAAGCTGCCGCACCGGAACAGCCGCAGGTGAACCTGACCCCGGAAGAACAGGCCATGGTGGATCAGTTTGCTGAAAAGATCGATATTACCAACAGCCAGCAGGTGCTGCAGTACGGCTCCGCCTGTCAGAAGAAGATCGGCGATTTCTCCGAGGCCGCCCTTTCCAAGGTGGCCACCAAGGATCTGGGCGAAGTGGGCGATATGATCACCAGCCTGATCGGTGAGCTGAAGAGCTTTGATGCAGGCGAGGAAGAAAAAAAGGGCATCCTCGGCTTCTTCAAGAAGAAGGGCGACCAGCTGGATGCCATGAAGATGAAGTACAACAAGGCCGAGACCAACGTGGAAAAGATCCAGTCCATGCTGGAGGGCCATCAGGTGCAGCTGCTCAAGGACATCGCCATGCTGGATAAGATGTACGAGCTGAACATGGCCTACTTCAAGGAGCTGAGCATGTATATCCTTGCCGGCAAAAAGAAGCTGGCCGATGTGCGCGCAAACGAGCTGCAGCAGGCCATGGATAAGGCCAAGGTTTCCGGCCTGCCGGAGGATGCACAGGCGGCTCGTGATCTGGCCGACCAGTGCGAACGCTTTGAGAAGAAGCTCTATGATCTGGAACTGACCCGCAACATCAGCCTGCAGATGGGGCCGCAGATCCGCCTGCTGCAGAACAACGACACCATGATGGCAGAGAAGATCCAGTCCACCATCGTCAACACCATCCCCCTGTGGAAGAACCAGATGGTGCTGGCACTGGGTCTGGCCCACAGCCAGCAGGCCATGCAGGCCGAGCGTGCCGTGACCGACATGACCAACGACCTGCTCAAGAAGAACGCCGAGGCCCTGAAGATGGGTACCATCGAGACCGCAAAGGAATCTCAGCGCGGTGTGGTGGACATCGAGACCCTGCAGCAGACCAACAAGAGCCTGATCGAGACGCTGGACGAGCTGAACAAGATCCAGAGCGAGGGCCGCGCAAAGCGCGCTGCCGCCGAGCAGGAGCTGAACCGCATCGAGGACGAACTGAAAGCAAAAATGATGGAGATCCGGAGCTGAGATGGCAAACGCAGATTTTTCGCAAAAACAGAACAGCACTTCCAGCGGTTTTGACGCGGGCAGCTACCGCGAACAAAAGCAGCCGGAGCAGGCCGTGCCGCTGACACCTCTGCAGCAGAAGCTGGCAGGGCTGGAAGCAAAGCTGCCCGCAGCCCTTTCCACCCGCGCAGCTGCACTGGCGCTGAGCGTGGTGGTGATGCTGGCGGCCTTTTTGGGCTTTGGCAGCGCCAAGCTGCGCAGCCGGTACAACGAAGTCCGCAAATGGTACACGGTGGGTGTGGCGGCAGACAACGGCTATAACCTCAACGAGGAGCTGACCACCCGCATGAACACGGCGGCAAACATCATCACTACCGCCAGCAGCACGCTGGGAGCGGACAGTGCCGAGGTGCAGGCCGCACAGAGCGCGCTGAGCGATTTTACCGCCTGTCTGGAAGCCGTGCAGAACGGCGGCAAAAGTCAGGCACTCACCTCGCTGCCCTATTATCAGGGCAGCACGATGCATGCGCTGTATCAGGCCAACGAGGTGCTGGGGTCGCGGATCGACCAGCTCTACGCAAAGCTGCAGGAGCAGGCCGCAGACCCCATGAAGATGGGCGCGGTGCAGGGCCAGTACGGCCAGTTCAACAGTGCGGCTACCATCATCGGCACCCTGAAATACAACGATGCCGTTTACGACTACCAGAAAGAGACCGGCGGCTTCCCGGCCAGCGTGCTGGGAGCCATTGCCGGTGTAAAGGAGGTTGAACCCTTCGCATGAAAAATTTTGCAAAACGCGTAAGCGCTCTGGTGCTGGCCCTTGTGGTGGGCGCAGCGGCCCTGTGCCCGGCGGCCCTTGCCGCCGCCAGCCTGCCGGACCTGCCCAAAGACGAATGTGTGGTGGATGATGCCAACATCCTGAGCGACAGCACTACCCAGACCATCGTTGATCTGAACAACCAGCTGCAGTCCAGCTGCAACGGAGCACAGATCGGTGTACTGACTGTAGATTATACGGGTAATTATTCCACTGAGGATTATGCAACACAGGCCTTCAACGCCTGGGGCATCGGCTCGGCTTCCGAGAACAACGGTGTGCTGATCCTGCTGGTGATGGAATCGCCCATCTACGAGGACGGCGATTACTACGTGACCTACGGCGACGGCTTCCGCAACACCACGCTGGAAAGTCAGGCCAGTGCCCTCGCCCAGACCATGGAAGGTGATTTTGTTAACCGCGATTACAGCGATGCAGTAATCACCTGTGCCAACAATGTGGCCGACACCATTGCGGATATCTACGGTGTGAGCCTTTCGGGCAATAATGGCAGCTATGCCCAGCCGGACGACGGCCCCACCACTTTTGAGGATGTCGTTCTGGGTATCGTGATCCTGTTCATGTCCCTGATGGTGATGCTGATCATCGTACTGTTCGTGTTCCGGGTGTTCATTGCACCCATCGGCCACGCAGCAGGCTGGAACTGGGGTCCCTTCGCATGGGGCTACATGGCAGGTTCGGCCCGTCGGCACCGTCCCGGCCCGCCGCCCCCTCCGGGCCCCGGCTTCGGCCCCGGATACGGCCCGGGCTATGGCCCCGGCCCCCGCAATGACCGGCCCCGCCCACCCCGGAACAATAACCGCCGTCCGCCCCGGCCTCCCATGGGCGGCAGCTTTGGCGGCGGGTCCTTCGGTGGCTCCCGCGGAG
>ENA-OPAW01000646-OPAW01000646.1-human-gut-metagenome-genome-assembly--contig:-NODE-646-length-19187-cov-3.863788_pt1 | contig 19187 bp, 16 predicted proteins | sample MGYA00241060_ERZ501436 | MGnify/ENA primary metagenome ERZ501436 (study PRJEB25962, sample SAMEA2042619) | human gut metagenome | biome: human gut; feature: human-associated habitat; material: faeces... | reverse complement strand
CACAACATATACAAATTATCATCTGGCAGACAATTTTGTCAGGCGGATAAAATTATCCGTTTCGCTACTCAGCTCTATACCGAATAACTGCTTCGCAGTTTATCAGAAGGAGCTTTCACTCCTCCTGATATAAGCAAGTTCCCACCTGCTGCTTATTACTTTCCACGATGAATGCCTGGACTCACTGTATATGATGGAATCTGTCAGGAAAACAAAATTTTACAGTGTTAACCAGAGATCAGTTCTCCCAATCCCATACATTCGTAGCTTCCACTGAACTTCTTGGTTTCTTAATCACAAGTTCAGGACTCTTCGCACTGACCTTGGTGTTTGCCGGAATAGATGCTGTAATAAAGGTATTACCTCCGATGATCGTATTCTCTCCTATCACAGTTTCACCGCCCAGCACAGAAGAGTTAGAATAAATCGTCACATTATCTCTGATCGTCGGATGTCTCTTCACATTGGCAAGCAGCTGTCCCTGACGGGTGGAAAGTGCGCCAAGAGTCACGCCCTGATACAGCTTCACATTCTTTCCAATCTCCGTAGTCTCACCGATTACAACACCGGTTCCATGGTCAATGAAGAAATATTCTCCAATCGTAGCACCCGGATTGATATCGATACCTGTATAACCATGTGCATATTCAGACATAATTCTTGGAATAAACGGCACATTTTCCAGATACAGAACATGTGCAAGTCTGTATACATAAATTGCATAAAATCCAGGATAAGAGAAAATGATCTCCTCTTTACTCTTGGCAGCCGGGTCACCGTCAAAACCTGCCTGCAGGTCAGTCAGCAGCATACGCTGAATTTCCGGAACATTTGCAAAAAATCGCTCTGTGATCTGCTCTGCATGTTCTTTGGCCTTCTGTTCTTCTTCACCCTGATATAAAAATGCAATCTCAATCTGCTCCTGCAAGCAGTCATACAGATCATTCAGGCGATATGCCACATAATGCTCCGGAAACACGCTGGCACTGGAATCCACACTGAAATATCCGGGAAAAATAATAGACCTCATATCTTTAATGAAGTTAATAATCTCTTTCTTATTTGGAAGACGTTCTCTGTCCTTTCCCAGAAAGAGTTCTTCTTTACGGTAAGTATCTGTCAGCTTCTCCACAGCCTCCAGAATTGTTTTCTTCTTATCTGTCATAATCGTCACCTATCTGCTTTCCTCGCAGCTGCTTATTATCCCCAGACAATAGCAATCCAGAGGGTACACAACCGCATTTTGTTATTATCTTATTACAGCAAAACCAATTCGTCAATAAAAAAAGAATTGACCTTTCCGTAGATTCCTTATATAATAAAAAACAGTTCCGGTTACACTTCAGAACTGTTTCTAATCTTAATATGGAGATGTACCCAAGAGGCTGAAGGGACCGCACTCGAAATGCGGCAGGCCGGGCAACCGGTGCGAGGGTTCAAATCCCTCCATCTCCGCTCTTTCTTTGTAAAATTCTTTATAATAAAAATGCACAATAAGCTTGACAATCGTTGCTTTTATATGTATAATTGCAACAGTAAAAGAAATTTTACAAGTTGGTTTTGATAGGGGATTGGTCAAATGGTATGATAGGGGTCTCCAAAACCTTTGGTGGGAGTTCGATTCTCTCATCCCCTGCTCTTAAAAACGCTCGAAAGCCTTGTATTTACTGGGTTTCGGGCGTTTTCGTTTTATCTCGGATGATCAAAAGTAATCATAGAAGTAATCAAAAAGATACTATATGAATCTATTATACTGATCCACATAGTATCTTTTTCAGGCAATCTACAATATTGTCAACAAATATTTCTTCTTAATCTTCTACTTTTCAATCTTCTCTTTTTTTCTGGGTCTTCTCCGCATTGCTGTATGCCATGGCATAAAAGATTTCCTGTGAATTGAGTTTGACATCATTCAGGCTTCTGTCTGCATAATTTCCGGTTTCTGTCAGTCTCTTTCCTTTTTCATCATCATTCATCATTGTCTCGAACATCCAGTCCAGACGTTCCTTTAATTTCTCATTAAGAACCGGAGCAGCCACCTCCACACGACGGACTGTATTTCTTGTCGTAAAGTCAGCAGATGCAATATATATTTTTTCTCTTTCTTTTGTACCGAAACGGTAGATTCTGGAATGCTCCAGATAACGTCCTACAATACTTATAACCTTGATATTCTCTGTGTATCCTTTTATCTCCGGAATCAGACAACAGATACCTCTGACAACCATCTCTATCTTTACTCCTGCCTGAGATGCTTCCACCAGTTTATTGATGATCACCTTATCTGTCAGGGAATTGATCTTGATTCCAATATATCCTTCATTTCCCTGTTTCACCTGGTCGATTTCTTCCTGTATCATATCCAGAACTCTGTTCTGCAGACATTTCGGTGCAACCAGAAGAAGATTGGATTTCTCAACAACTTCCCCTTTCAGAAGTGCCGCAAACACTTCTGCTGCTTCTTTTCCGATTTCCTGGTTTGCTGTGATCAGCGACAGGTCTGTATAAAGTGCAGATGTTTTTTCATTATAATTACCTGTACCAATCTGTGTAATATAGGACACACCCTTATCTGTTTTTCTGGAGATCAGGCACAGCTTGGAATGTACTTTATATCCATTCAGTCCATAGATTACTCTGCAGCCAGCTTCTTCCAGTTTTCTGGAATATTCAATATTGCTTTCCTCATCAAATCTGGCTCTCAGCTCTACAAGTACAACAACTTCTTTTCCGTTTTCTGCTGCTTCCACCAGAGCATCTACAATCTGGCTCTTGTCCGCCAGACGATATAATGTCATCTTGATGGATACAACAGAATCATCCTTTGCAGCCTCATTCAGAAGATTAATAAAATATCTGATATTTTCAAATGGATAGGATAACAGTACATCTTTCTTCATGATCTGTGGAATCAGGGCACTCTTGCCATCCAGCTCCGGTGTCATTCTAGGAGCTCTTCTCTGATAGAAAAGTTTGTCCTGGTCAGTATTTCTCAGATATCCCTGAAGTCCGAATACAAAAGACATATCAAGCGGAACTCTGGTCAGAAATACGTGTTCCTTATCTACATGAAGTTCCTTACAGAGCGAACTTATCATCTTTTTATTCAAGTCTCTGGATAACTCCATTCTCACAGGATTCATTCGTCTTCTCTGCTTGATCAGATTCTCCATTGCATCCCTGTAATCCAGATTCTCATCATAAATGGTTTCTGTATCAATATCTGCATTTCTGGTAATACGGAGCAGCGCTTTCTCCTGATCTCATAATTCTTAAAATTGATCAGACGCACTCCGTAAGGCTCCAGTTCTCCCATCAGCTGTTCATAGATAGCTGCCTTTTTCTGATCCAGATCTCTGGTGGCCTGAAGGATTGCGTTCATCTGTTCTTCACTGGTCATATTGGTTTTGTTCTCACGGATTATTTCAGATGCTTCCATCTGATCCATCAGAGTTCCGACTCTGACTCTGTAAAATTCATCCAGATTTGACTGATAAATAGCGGCAAATGTCAGTCTCTCCGCAAGCGGAACTCTTGGATTTCCCGCCTCATTTAAAACTCTCTCAGTGACATACTCCCGCCACTTAAATCTTACAGATTTTGAAGTGGGGGCTTCCTGCTCGATTGCCCTTCAGGGCAAAGCTAAAACAGGCTATCCCCGCGTGTCCCGCGGTTCTTTTTTATCCGGTTACGGATCTTTTCTGTGCTATTATGCACATTTTTTATATATTCTTTTTCCTTCTTTCAGAATATTGACCGCCGCATTCACATCCCGGTCCATCCGGTTTCCACATTCGCATAGGTATATCCGTTCTGATAATGCCAGCTCTTTCTTCTTATGTCCGCATACGCTGCATATCTTACTGGATGCAAAATATCTGTCTACTTTTATCAGATATTTTCCACGTTCTTCCAGCTTATATCCAAGCATGGAAAGGAACTGACCGTATCCGTTATCCTGTATCCCTTTTCCGAAATGCAGGCCTCCGGCTATCCCCTTCAGGTTCAGATCCTCCACACATACTGCGTCATAGTCTTCTGCAAGGCTGTGGCTGAGCTTATGCTGGAAATCCTTCCTCTGGTTCTTTATCTTTTCATGATATAAAGCAACCTTTTTCTTCTGTTTCTGATAGTTACGGCTGCCCTTTTCACATCTGGAAAGTTTTCTCTGTTCCCGGGCAAGTTTTTTCTCTGCATTCCGGTAAAACATGGGATATCCGGCTCTTTCACCGGTAGAAAATACACACATCCCATGCATGGCAAAATCCATCCCCAGGAATTTTTCCGCCTGTCTTTTCTCCGCTGTTTGGTTTTCACAGTCGAACAGCAGGCTGGCAAAATATTTTCCGGACGGTTCCCTGCTCACAGTCACTGATTTCAGCTTCCATCCCTCCGGGATCATACGGTGGAGTTTTATTTTTACCGGCTGCATCTTTGGCAGTTTCAGGAACCTGTCCTGCAGACAGATATTCCCATTTACCATATTCGTTGTATAGGATTTCCGCGAATGTTTTTTTGATTTATAATGCGGAAATCCCACTCCCGGTTCCCGGAAAAATTTCCGGAAAGCCCCTTCCAGATTTAACTGTACATTCGCCAGCGCAAGAGAATCTACCTCTTTCAGCCATGGATATTCTTTTTTATATCCGGCCGGCGTATTTTTCAGCATCTTTTTTTCTTCCTGATAATAACGGATCTTATCCGCAAGCATCCGGTTATAGAGAAAACGACTGCAGCCGATCGTCTTCTCTATCTGGGTTATCTGTTCTTTATTTGGATAGATCCTTATTTTTACTGCCCGGTTTATCTTTCTCACCCTGACTCTCTATATACTGATGGATTGTTTCAACAGGTGCTATATTTCAAAGATTTCTTTTGTTCTCTCTGACATCTTATCGTCCAGCATCTTTCTGCTATATTTCATAACCAGAATCAAACAAAAACACTGAATGAGAATTATTATCTAAACTCATTATGTACACTCACTTATTGCTTATTTCGACCGTCCAAATTCCAAGAGCATATTGTTCTTTTCTCTATTATAATATATTTATTGTGTCAGAACAAGTGTTTTGTGATTTTTTATAAATTTGAGCAGACATGCTCGAATGTGCAATTCATAGTGCAATTCATCCCATCACCTATAGAAGGCCACTGAAAAAGTCCTTTTTGCGTATAAATTAACACAAAATAAAGTACATCAATCAACTTTGAGACACTGTATATAGTATGAAAAAACAGTTTTTCAGCGGCGTCCCTATAGAGGTGAGGGAATTCTTGCTACGGTTGTTAAAAGAACTTTGTAATCGGATATTTTAATATGAAACATTTTCTTTTTTTACACGAATTTTATACTTCGTGTGCTATGATAAAACTATAAATCTAGAAATTCAAAAAGGAGACTATCATGCACATTTTAATTATAGAAGATGAAGAACAGCTCTGCCGTTCCATGGCAGAGGGGCTCCGCATGGACGGATACGAAACAGATACCTGCTTTGACGGAGAAGAGGGACTGGAATTATGTATGACAGAGAATTACGACCTGATCCTTCTGGATCTGAACCTGCCGGGAATTGACGGTCTGGAAATCCTGCGTCAGTTCCGTACCTTCAATACCAATACTCCTGTTCTCATACTCTCCGCAAGAGTACAGATCCAGGATAAGGTAGAGGGGCTGGATCTGGGAGCCAACGATTACCTCACCAAGCCATTTCATTTCGAAGAGCTGGAAGCCCGCATCCGCAGCCTTACCCGACGCAAATTTATCCAGGAGGATGTCTGCCTGAGATGCAGCCGCATTACCTTTGACACACGTACAAGAGAAGCCAGTGTAGATGGCACGCCTCTGGCTCTCACCAGGAAAGAAAGCGCACTTCTGGAATATTTTCTGCTTCACCGCAACCGGATCATCAGCCCTGAGGAAATGATCGAGCATCTCTGGGACGGCAGCGTGAACAGCTTCAGTAATTCCATCCGGGTGCATATTTCTTCTTTAAGAAAAAAACTGCGAACTGCCCTTGGATATGATCCTATACAAAATAAGATTGGACAGGGATATATTCTGGAAGAATAAAAATCATTCATATCTGTACAATAAATATTTTCAGATTTCAAATACTACTATGTCATTATAATGAAACGAAAGGATTTATCTATGAAATTTTATTCAGAAAAACTCTCCCCCCGCAGGCTCTCCCTCCAGTGGCGGCTCACATTGCTGATCTCCGGGCTGGTTATCACAGCCTGTGCACTGATGTATTTCTTCATCAGCCGTTCTGCTGTGACCGGTCTGGAAGGGATTTCCGATTATGTGGTTCTGGTCACCCCTGACAATTCAAGCCCGATCTCCATCAATGTAGATCCAAAAATCCTCATCCCTGATCTGGAAAACCAGATCCAGAATACCAAAAACAACTTTCTGTTCCAGAGCATGATCGCCACAGGTATCATTATTCTTCTCAGCAGTATCTGTACCTGGTTTGTCACCAGAAGAGCCCTGGCTCCTCTGCGCAGATTCAGCGACAGGATCCGCCAGGTACAGGCACAGAATCTGTCTGAGCCGCTGGAAGTCCCACTCTCAGAGGATGAAATCTCACGTCTGACCAGATCCTTTAATGACATGCTTGCCCGCCTGGACAATGCCTTCTCTGCACAGAAACAGTTTGTGGCAAGTGCAGCACATGAGCTTCGCACACCCTTAGCTGTAATGCAGACAAATCTGGAAGTTTTTTACAAAAAACCGGAACACGCACCCCAGGAATACGACAGACTTTTCACCATGCTTCAGGAACAGACCGGACGGCTTTCCCATCTTGCAGAAATCCTGCTGGACATGACAGGTCTTCAGACTGTAGAGCGTTCTGACACAATTTCCCTTGCAGCACTCACAGAAGAGGTTTTCTGCGATCTGGATCCGGTTGCAGACAAGCATCAGATCCGGCTTATTCAGACAGAAGATGACTGTACTGTTACAGGCAGCTATATCCTTCTGTACCGGGCAGTCTATAATCTGGTTGAAAATGCGATCAAATATAACCGGCCTTCCGGTTCCGTTACTGTAAGCATTCATTCTGCAGAATCTGCAGTCCTGGAGGTAACTGACACAGGCATCGGTATCTCCCCTGAAAATCAGGAGAAAATCTTTGATCCCTTCTACCGTGTGGACAAATCCCGCAGCCGCGCCATGGGCGGTGCAGGTCTGGGGCTTGCTCTTGTAAGCGAGATTGCCAGACAGCACAACGGCCAGGTAAAAGTAACCCAGAGCAGCAAAAAAGGCAGTACCATTGCCCTGATACTGCCTAAATCAACTGATTATTGATTTTTTCTCTTATTTATTTTTTTCCAGAATCTGAATCAGTTTCTGTGTATCTTCCATAGTAGTAGCCCAGCTTGTGGCAAAGCGGATCACAGAGTGTGTCTCATCATACTTCTCCCAGAATCCGAACTCCACATCCTGGGCTATTTTTTTCATTACATCATTAGACACAATACAGAAGATCTGATTGGTGGGAGTATCCAGAGAAAGCTGATATCCATACTTCTTCAGTGCATCCTTGATCTGCTCTGCAGCTTCCATTGCAGGTTTGCCGATCCGCAGGTACAGCCCGTCCGTAAACAGCTCACCAAACTGGATTCCTGCAATCCGTCCCTTGGCAAGCAATGCTCCATGCTGCTTAATGATCGTAAAGAAATGAGGAATCCGTCCTTTCTGCGGTATAACCACTGCTTCTCCAAACAATGCTCCACATTTGGTTCCTCCAATGTAAAATACATCGCTAAGTTCTGCCAGATCAGTGAGAGTCACATCATTCTCCGGGCTTGCCAGTGCATAGGCAAGGCGGGCGCCATCCACATAAAGGGGAAGATGATTTTCCCGGCAGACTTTGCTGAGAGCTGCTAATTCTTCTCTGGAATACAGGGTACCATATTCTGTTGGCTGGGAAATATATACCATCCCGGGCATTACTATATGCTCATAATTGGCATCATCATAGAAATCCTTCACCAGCTTCTCAATCTGCTGTGCAGAGATTTTTCCATCTTTCTGCGGTACTGTCAGAACCTTATGTCCACCAAATTCAATAGCGCCAGATTCATGGGTTGCAATATGCCCTGTATCCGCAGCCACAACTCCCTGATAGGATTTCAAAAGTGCATCGATTACTGTGGCATTGGTCTGTGTTCCACCAACCAACAGGAATACGTCTGCCTCCGGTGCATTGCAGGCTTTTCGGATCTTTTCTTTCGCATCTTCTGTATATGGATCCTGACCATAGCCCACTGTTTTCTCCAGGTTTGTCTCCATCAGCTTTTTCATGATCGCAGGATGTGCACCCTCCATGTAGTCACTGGCGAAATATAAACGTGATTCTGTATTTTCCATTTTTATCGTTATGTCCTTTCACTGCACTATTTGCACATTTGACTTTTTTATTCATAGCTTCTGTTCTGTACCGGAACGCTATTCATTCTGTTACTCTATTTTTCTTAGCATTTCTCCCATCTGCTCTTCTGACTTTCACAGATGGAGTTCCACTGACAATTCCCACAGATTTCTTTCCTCTTTCCTGATGCCAGGATTTTCTTTTGAACAACATCTGTAAAATCATCAAATTCCATGATCTGCCCATTCTCCAGGCCGCATAGTTCCAGCACTGCATTGTCATATGCTTCTACAAGTGAAAAGGAAGAACAGCATCCTTTTTCATTATTCGGACAGGCAGAACAGATCTCGTCTGTATCTGCATGAAGCTGTATCTTTGCTCCCTTCTGGAAAATATCCAGCATTTCCTGCATATGTGCGGAAAACCCGTTACTATATCCCTCACCCTTGAAATATGCAAGGCACATTCCATGGTGAGGGCGTAGTGGAATATTTTTTATAAAAGACATCTTTGTGCACCCTTCTCCTTAATTTTTTAACATATTGGATACTTTAACACAAAGCGTTTTTATTGACAACTTTTTTTACTTTATAGTTTACAATCCAATAATTCTATATACTGATCGGATTTCATCAGACTTACTGGATAAAATCGGAAAAATCCTTTTTTACTTTTTCTTCATTTACCAGCCTTAGCTACCCTCATATTATAAAGAAAGGTACCCAATGATGCCAGAATAATCAGCACATATCCTGTAAAGCTGTACTTATCCGGAATCTCTCCAAACAGGACAAATCCCAGCATCGTGGCAAAAATAATCTGCGAATAATCAAAGATGGAAATCTTCCCTGCAGGTGCATAGGTGTATGCAGCCGTAATCGTAAACTGTCCACCCGCTGCAAATAATCCTGCCATAAGCAAGGTCACAAGCTGTTTCATACTCATCGGAGTGAAATGAAATACCATCCACGGCACAACCGACAAGCAGGAGAAAAATGAAAAATAAAACACGATAACCGGTCCCTTCACTCCGTGAGTTCCCAGTACACGCACCATCGTATAGGCAATTCCTGCTCCCAGTCCACCGCAGACTCCGATCAGTGCCGGAACAAGTGCCGCATTCTGAAATCCCGGTTTCACTACAAATAAACATCCGATAAACGCCAGCGCAACACACGCTGCCTGTGCCGGTCTGATCTTTTCCTTTAACAAAAGGAATGAAAAAATAATCGCGAAAAACGGAGACAACTTATTCAGGATTGATGCATCTGCCACCAACAGATGGTCAATAGCATAAAAGTTACACAGAATCCCCAGTGTCCCGCACACACAACGCAGGATCAGCGGTCCCCAGTATTTCTTATCCACCTTCGGCACTGTACGATTTTTACAGAGAATCACCGCTGCAAACACCGCCGCCACCAGATTCCGGAAGAAACTCTTCTCCACAGACGGCAGATCACCTGCCAGACGCACACTCACATTCATACAAGCAAAGAAAAACGCCGACAGGATGATCATTATCATACCCTTTATGTAATTTTCCTGTTTCATCAGATTTAACCTGCCTTTCTGTCCATGCAGACAGCTTCTTTTTATCATATGCTGTCTGTCATCTACCTGTTAATCATAGCACGGACAATCGTTTTAGTACAAATAGATTTTTTATTTCAATTCGTCCTAAACCATGATATACTATAAGAGCTGTCGAACCTCCAGCAGAAAGGAGGTGAGTTTCATGGAAGAAATTCTCGTCACATTTCTTGTCTCTGTTTTAGCAGGCGTAGTTAGCTACTACATATGCAAATGGCTGGACGGCAGACGCTAGACAGCAACAGCCAAAACGGAACAGCTCACCGTAACGAGCAAGAAAGCCCTCAGAGCTGCAACTCTGAGGGCTTTTGTTTCTTTAGGTCGCTTCATGGAATCTCGTCACATTCCTTAGCTACTGTTAGTATATGCTGAAAAAAATAAAAAGTCAACTTAAAAATAATATTAGGTAGTGTAAATTTACTGTAGGAAATTTACCCTGCTTTTACATCCCATTGACTTTTCCAAAAGCTTGTGTTACTCTAAAGCGTGTTTGAAAAATTATAACGCACATCTTGCGTAAAGCATTTTTCAAATACGCTCTAACAAAAGAAAATCTGCATAATGGATAATAACAACGGGAGCCTGTGAGACAGGCTGAGAGGAAGATTGATCTTCGACCGCACCTGATATGGATAATGCCAGCGTAGGGACTGTATTTGTATATTAAAATCTGCCAGTGTGTTATTCCGGCAGATTTTTTTGCAGGATTTTATCTGTTTCCTGCACAACTGATAATGTCTGCTTCGGCAGACCAATTCTTCATTTCAAGGAGGTTCATTATTATGAACACAGACAGATCAAAAACACTCAGAATGGTCATGCTCGCCATGATGGTTGCCATCGGCGTTGTCATCTCACCCATTCTGAGAATCGAGGGTATGTGCCCTACTGCACACCTGATAAACATCGTCTGTTCCGTACTTCTGGGACCGTGGTATTCATTGCTTTGTGCCACTCTCATCGGAATCATCCGAATGATGTTTATGGGTATCCCGCCACTTGCACTGACAGGTGCCGTATTCGGCGCATTTTTATCAGGCGTTTTCTACCGCGCTTCTCATGGAAAGATTATCTGCGCAGTGATCGGTGAAATCTTCGGAACCGGTATCATCGGCTCTCTGGTTTCCTATCCTGTAATGGCATTTCTTATGGGCAGAAGCGGACTGAACGCATTTTTCTATACACCAATGTTTCTGGCAGCAACCTGCATGGGCGGCACCATTGCCTATTTCTTCCTGAAAGCATTAAGTCACGCAGGAATGCTTGCCAAATTTCAACAAAGCCTTGGAGCAAAAGTATATGATCGTAAATCAGACAAATCCCAGACAATTAACCATAGCAGCACAGCCGCTGATTCATTGCATCACTAATCCGATTTCTATTCATGACTGTGCGAATATTATTCTGGCGGCCGGAGGCCGCCCGATCATGGCAGAACATCCGGCAGAAGTAGCTGAGATCACCAGAAACTCTCATGCACTGGCACTGAATCTTGGAAATATCACTGATGCGCGTATGAAATCCATGCCTGAATCTCTGAAAATCGCTGCCAGTCTCCACATACCTGTTATGCTTGATCTGGTAGGAACCGCCTGCAGCAATCTGCGCTATGAATTTGCGCAGAAGCTTATGAACATCCACATGCCTGAACTCCTTAAAGGAAACATGTCTGAACTTCTTGCCATGTCCGGACAGACCGCACATGCAATCGGAATTGACGCAGGCGTACAGGATGTGCTTACAGATGCCAATCGTTCCCATCTGAAAGAACTTTTCCAGGAAAAGGCTTCCCAGTGGAATACCACACTTCTTATCACAGGCAAGGAAGATATGATCGTCTCTGCCAATAAGTGTGAATTTATTACAAACGGCACTCCTGCCATGTCACAGATTACAGGAACCGGATGTATGCTTGGAATGATCTGTGCCACCTATCTGGCAGTTACAGACCCATTTACAGCTGCCGTCTCAGCAGCCAGAGAATTTGGCACAGCAGGAGAAAGAGCAGAGAAAAACAGCTCCGGACCCGGAAGCTTCCAGACAGAGCTGTTCGATCAGTTTTACAATCTTTTATAATCTGTAGTTTATCAATAATTTTTCATAAAAAAGTTCCCGTCAGACAATATGGCCAAATTTCTTCCATATTATCTGCGGGAACTTTTTTATGCTATTTCCGCACTGCGCATCTTTCCCAGTTCTCGTCTCGCAAACACAATTGCCAGCACAAATGCCGCTGCATCTGCGATCGGTCCTGCATACATCACTCCATCAATTCCCATAAACAACGGAAAGATAATGATCAATGGCAGAAGAAAAATCACCTGTCGTGTCAGAGACATTACAATACCCAGCTTCGCCATACCGATAGAAGTAAAGAAACCGGAAGACACCGGCTGGATACCGTTTGCAAAGGTCATAAACATAAATATTTTCAGATAACGTTCTGCAAACTGAAAATACAACTCACTTCCTGTTCCGAAGATACCCACGATCTGGTGTGGAAATATCTGGAAACAGAAAAAGAATATCGTTGCAATTACTGTACAGGCAGTTACAGAATAACGGTATGCCTGTCGTACTCTGTCATATTTCTTTGCTCCGTAATTAAATCCCCAGATTGGCTGACTGCCCTGAGAAATACCAATACAGATTGCCATAAACACCATATTGACTTTGGAGATAACACCTACACAGGCAATGGGAATATCACTTCCATATACGGAATTTGCTCCATAATAACGCAGAATATTATTTAATACGATCTGCACGATCGCCATGGCAATCTGATTAATGCAGGATGCAAGTCCCAGAGAAATAATTGCTTTAAGATATGACAGCTTTGGTTTCAGCATCCCACCGGACAGATACATTTTGCGGAACTTACAGAAATACACAATTACCAGAACTCCAGAAGCAACCTGTCCGATCACTGTTGCCCATGCAGCACCTTTAATCCCCCATCCAAATCCAAAAATAAACAGCGGATCCAGAATAGTATTGATGATCGCACCTATCATAATACAGACCATAGAATAAGTCGGACTTCTGTCTGCTCTGACCACATGATTCCCGCCGACAGACAAAATATAAAATGGAAGTCCAAATGCAGTAATACCTGTATAATCAACAGCATAAGGCATAACATCTGCAGTTGCCCCGAACAATGTCAGAAGTGGTTTCAGGAACATCAGTACAATCACAGCAAGTATCAGACCACTGATTGCCAGTGACGACAACGCAGTACCTGCAATCCCGCTGGCTTTCTTCTCCTGTCCTGCCCCCATTTCCAGATTATAATTTGATGCACCGCCAATTCCCAAAAGCAATGCCAGCGCAGTTGCGACCGTTGTAACAGGAAACGCCACATTTGTAGCTGCATTTCCCAGCATCCCCACACCCTGTCCAATAAAAATTTGATCCACGATATTGTACATCGCACTGACCAGCATACTGATGATCGCAGGAATCGCAAACTTCGCGATCAATCCACCTACCGGTGCTATACCAAGCGGATTCTGTGCCTGCGAATTTATCTCCTGCGTACTTTGATTATCTTTTTCCAAGTGAATTCCATCCTCTCTCTCTATTCGATATAATTTCTATCACTGTTAATTTTGTGATAAAACACTTTTCAGGATAATCTCTATATTTCCCCTGCCCCACTATACCGTATCATTTACTTTAACATTTATTCTCCTTCTCTGCAACGAAAAAGCAGGGGATTTATTGCATCCGTCAATAAATCACTCCTGCTTCTATTCTTAATGCCATCACTTTATGAACATTTTATATTTATTTTTCATACAAATCCTCTGATATTTTCTATACCTCCTCCAGACAAAACAGTCTAGCACTAACCGGATAAACTCATCCGCTTCACGACTTACTTGATTCAGTTAAAATCTTGTATGTTTATTCACATACTTCGCCTTATACTTAGAATACACAATCGTCTGATCCTTATACAGTCCATAATATCCTGACGCTGCATAACTGATAGAAACTGCGATCAGATAAAAAGAAACACCCTTAAATCCAAACATCTCAAATGCGATCAGAATCGATGTGATCGGACAGTTCGTTACTCCACAGAATACTGCTGTCATTCCGCACGCCGCACAGATAGACGGAGAAAATCCCAGCCAGTTTCCCATCACACAACCAAACGTCGCCCCAATACAGAACGATGGCACGATCTCCCCGCCACGGAACCCTGCACGCATCGTCAATGCTGTCAGAACTAATTTCCAGAAGAAATCCAGCGGTCTTGCCTGCCCCTCTTCTACAGCTTTCTCTATCAGTTCCGCACCTGCGCCCATATAATCTGAAGTTCCCAGAAGTAATGTAATTCCAATCACCAGACAGGATCCCACAACTACACGCACATATGGATTCTTAAACCACCTTCCATATGCTCCGGCAACTCCATTTAGCACCATACAGAATACAATACTAATCACTGCACATCCAACAGCGATAGCACCCATTTTCAAACCCGTTTCAATAGTCAGCTTCGGAATATCCACTACATGAAAAGTCTCCGGTGTAACTCCCATTCCTGCCGCAAATCCGGATGCAACCAGGGAAGCAATCATACAAGGCATCAAAGCTGTATAATACATCACTCCTACACTGACTACCTCCAGTGCAAAAACAGCCGCAGCCATCGGTGTTCCAAACAATGCAGAGAATGCTGCACTCATACCACACATAACAATTACATGTCGGTCTTCCTCATCCAGATGAATCCAACGTCCAAGCTGATTGGCAATACTTCCACCAAGCTGTATTGCCGCACCTTCACGTCCTGCAGAGCCACCTGCCAGATGCGTAAGTGCTGTAGAAATGAAAATCAGAGGTGCAGATAAAATCGGCACATCGTCCTGTGATCTCACAGTAGAAAGCACCTGATTCGTACCTCCATCATCCTTACCAAATTTCTCATACAGGTATACAATAATTAATCCCATCACCGGAAGCAGATAGAACATCCATTCATTTTCTTTCCTGCAATTTGTCACACTCTTCAGCACAAAAGAAAACAGTGTACTCGCCGCTCCTGTAATACATCCTACAAGTACCGCGATCATCAGCCATTTTACAAGATTTCCCACATCACGCTGAATCTCACTACTATAATATTGAAGCTTTTTTTTCAGTAAGCTTTTCGCTTCCGTACTTTGTTCTTCCGTGTCATTCTCCTGATCTGCACGCTTTTCCTCTTTCTCCATTTCCCCCTCTTACCTTTCCTTATTATTTTACATACAAATTTGCTATTTCTATTTTAGCATACATTTTCCATATCTGCCAGAAAGATAAGACAGAGGGATTAAGGATTATTGAATTATTGGAAGATATTTGATTCGGTTAAAATGCTGATATTTTGAGGAAAAAGTGAAAGAATAATAAAACAGGGCTGTCGTATGAACCAAAAGTTCATTGACGACAGCCCTGTTTTTAACAGAAATAACAGTTTCTGTACTTATCTGAAAGGGAAGATTATTTATTCTCTTCCTGTACTTCAATTTTGCGGATTGTTTTATTCTTGATTTCTTCTTTGATCGCTGCAAGGAAATCACCAAGGTCTTTCATTCCTTCATCACCGAGGTAACGGCTTCTTACGGAAACCTTGCCTTCTTCTTCCTCTTTGGCACCGACGATGAGCATATATGGAACTCTTGCAAGACGTGCTTCACGAATCTTGTAGCCCATTTTCTCGGAACGCTGGTCAACGGAGCAGCGGATTCCGTTTTCTTTTAACTGTGCTTCCACTTTGGCGGCATAGTTGTGGAATTTCTCAGAGATCGGAATTACACGAACCTGTTCTGGGCAGAGCCAAGTCGGGAACATACCTGCATATTTCTCAATCAGCCATGCCAGTGTTCTCTCATAGCATCCCATGGATGTACGGTGGATGATGTATGGACGCTGTTTTTCGCCATTTTCGTCGATATAGTACATATCAAACTGTTCAGCAAGAAGAGCATCCCACTGGATCGTGATCATTGTATCTTCTTTTCCGTATACATTTTTGGCATTGATATCAACCTTAGGTCCGTAGAATGCAGCTTCTCCAACATCCTCTGTAAATGGAATGTTCAGTTCTTCAAGCATCTGACGGATATGAGCTTCTGTCTGATTCCACACTTCTGCATCACCGATGTATTTCTCTCTGTTGTTAGGATCCCATTTGGAAAGGTGATAGGTTACGTCCTCCTCTACACCAAGAACCTGCAGACAGTACTGTGCAAGTGCGATACAGTCTTTAAATTCTTTTACCATCTGGTCAGGTCTTACGATCAGATGACCTTCGGAGATCGTGAACTGACGCACACGTGTCAGACCATGCATTTCCCCGGAATCCTCATTACGGAACAGAGTGGATGTTTCACCGTAACGAAGAGGCAGATCACGATAGCTGTGCTGTTCTGCTTTGTATACATAGTACTGGAATGGGCATGTCATAGGACGAAGCGCAAATACTTCTTTGTCTGTTTCTTCGTCGCCGAGAACGAACATGCCCTCTTTGTAATGATCCCAGTGTCCGGAAATCTTGTAGAGGTCGCTCTTTGCCATTAACGGAGTTTTTGTTCTGATATATCCGCGTTTTGTTTCTTCGTCTTCAATCCAGCGCTGAAGCTCCTGCATCATGATTACACCGTTTGGCATGATAAGTGGAAGTCCCTGACCGATTACATCTACAGTTGTGAAGATTTTCATTTCACGTCCAAGTTTATTGTGATCGCGTTTTTTTGCTTCTTCCATCTGTTCCAGATGTTCTTTTAACTCATCCTTGGAAGCATAAGCTGTTCCGTAGATACGTGTGAGCATTGCGTTCTTTTCACTGCCTCTCCAGTAGGCGCTGGAGGAGGAGAGAAGCTTGAATGCTTTTACACCCTTTACGCTCATAAGGTGAGGACCTGCGCAGAGGTCTGTCCAGTCTCCCTGGGAATAGAAAGAGATTTCGGAGCCTTCCGGAAGATCTTCGATAAGTTCTACCTTGTATGGTTCATTTTTCTCCTGGAAGTATGCGATGGCATCTTCTCTTGATTTTGTGAAGCGTTCAATCTTAGCGCCTTTTTTGATGATCTTTTTCATTTCTTTTTCGATTGCATCCAGGTCATCACGGGAGAATGGAGGGCAGTCGAAATCATAGTAGAATCCTGTATCAATAGAAGGTCCGATAGCAACCTTTGCATCCGGGAATAAGGTCTGTACTGCCTGGGCAAGTACGTGGGATGCTGTATGGCGGAGAACTGCAAGTCCTTTTTCATCTTTTGCTGTCAGGATGTTTAATTCGCAGTCACTGTCAATAACTGTTCTCAGGTCTACAACTTCTCCGTTTACTTCTCCTGCACAGGCAGCACGTGCAAGTCCCTCGCTGATGTCGTAAGCAATGTCGATTACGGATTTTGCTTCAGCGTATTCTTTTTTTGAGCCGTCTTTTAATGTTACGATCATGATGATTATCTCCTTTACGTTAGTATGGATTTGTTATAGTTGCTGTTCACTGTTGATATCCCACGGAGCGTGTTGTTGAGAACGGAGTGAACAGTAACAGTTTTTTGTACTGCGAAGGGGTAAAAGAAAGAATAAAAAAATCCCCTACAGTACGGTTAAATACTGTAGGGGACGAGATAACATTACTCGCGGTTCCACCCCGGTTGTTCTGATACATTACTGATGGATAAATCATCTGATCAGAACCGCTTCATTCGATGGTAACGGAATCACCGGACTGTATTAAAGTCACTCAGAGGTGGTCTTCGGCTGGTTCGCGATGAAATGCTTGCACCGGTATACATTTCTCTCTGTAACGTTCCTCAGCGTACTCTTCTCTTCAACGTTTTGATCCTTCTTATCTTTTCTGCCGCCTATTATAAACTTGCAAAGTGGGTTTGTCAATCAGTAAAATGCAAAAAGTTGATTTACGAAAATAGAGATTAATGTTATACTGACGAAAGTGAAAAACAATAAAAAACATGAAAGGAATCAGATAAATGAGCAGATGGGAAGAAAATATACGTAAAGTAATACCATATACACCAGGCGAGCAGCCCAATCAGCCGGATATGATCAAGCTGAATACCAACGAGAATCCGTATCCGCCGGCACCTGGAGTGGAGAAGGCGTTGAGGGAGATGGATACAGATACTATGAGACTTTATCCGGATCCTACAGCAGGAGAACTGGTACATGCCATTGCAAAGAATTACAGGCTGAAGGATGAACAGGTTTTTGTGGGAGTAGGTTCCGATGATGTGCTTGCCATGAGTTTCCTTACATTCTTTAATTCACAGAAGCCGGTTCTTTTTCCGGATATCACATATTCTTTTTATGATGTATGGGCAGACCTGTTTCGCATTCCATATGAGAGACCGGCACTGGATGAGAACTTTCATATAAGGAAGGAAGATTATTTCAGAGAAAACGGAGGAATTGTATTCCCGAATCCGAATGCGCCGACAGGTGTGGAGATGCCGCTGGAGGAAGTGGAGGATATTATCCGCCATAATCCTGATGTGATTGTGATCGTGGACGAGGCTTATGTGGATTTTGGTGGTCAGTCGGCGCTTCCATTGATTGAAAAATATGACAACCTTCTGGTCGTACAGACATTTTCCAAGTCGCGTTCTATGGCTGGGATGAGAATTGGTTTTGCGTGTGGAAATGAGAAACTGATCAGATTCCTGAATGATGTGAAGTATTCTTTTAATTCTTATACTATGGACCGTACAGCGATTGCTGCAGGTGTGGCGGCAGTTGAAGATAAAGCATATTTTGATGAGACATGTAATAAAATCATAGAGACAAGAGAATGGACAAAGAAAGAATTGAAGGCACTGGGATTCTCTTTTCAGGATTCTATGTCTAACTTTATTTTTGCTACGCATAAAACCTGCCCTGCGAAAGAACTTTTTGAGGCATTGAGAGGGCAGCATATTTATGTTCGTTACTTCCAGAAGGACAGAATTGACAATTTCCTTCGTATCACAGTTGGAACAAAGGAAGAAATGCAGAAATTTATTGATTTTTTGAAGGATTATCTGAAGTAAAAGTTAGGAGGTTTTATGGAAGCACTGGTACATTGGTTCTCGCAGAACCTGTCACAATATATTTCGCCTGAAGGAGCAGTATTTATTATTTCAATGATTCCGCTGCTGGAACTCAGAGGAGGACTGCTTGCCGCATCATTATTGAAGATTT
>ENA-OPAW01000643-OPAW01000643.1-human-gut-metagenome-genome-assembly--contig:-NODE-643-length-19285-cov-8.138586_pt1 | contig 19285 bp, 19 predicted proteins | sample MGYA00241060_ERZ501436 | MGnify/ENA primary metagenome ERZ501436 (study PRJEB25962, sample SAMEA2042619) | human gut metagenome | biome: human gut; feature: human-associated habitat; material: faeces... | reverse complement strand
TTAAACCACATGTTCCTCCGCTTGTGCGGGCCCCCGTCAATTCCTTTGAGTTTCACCGTTGCCGGCGTACTCCCCAGGTGGAATACTTAACGCTTTCGCTTGGCCGCTTGCCGTATATCGCAAACAGCGAGTATTCATCGTTTACCGTGTGGACTACCAGGGTATCTAATCCTGTTTGATACCCACACTTTCGAGCCTCAATGTCAGTTGCAGCTTAGCAGGCTGCCTTCGCAATCGGAGTTCTTCGTGATATCTAAGCATTTCACCGCTACACCACGAATTCCGCCTACCTCGTGCGTACTCAAGTCCTCCAGTTCGCGCTGCAGTGCCACGGTTGAGCCGCGGCATTTCACAGCACGCTTAAAGGACGGCCTGCGCTCCCTTTAAACCCAATAAATCCGGATAACGCCCGGACCTTCCGTATTACCGCGGCTGCTGGCACGGAATTAGCCGGTCCTTATTCGTGCGGTACCTGCAATATGGGACACGTCCCACACTTTATCCCCGCACAAAAGAGGTTTACAACCCATAGGGCAGTCTTCCCTCACGCTACTTGGCTGGTTCAGGCTTACGCCCATTGACCAATATTCCTCACTGCTGCCTCCCGTAGGAGTCTGGACCGTGTCTCAGTTCCAGTGTGGGGGACCTTCCTCTCAGAACCCCTACCGATCGTAGCCACGGTGGGCCGTTACCCCGCCGTCTAGCTAATCGGACGCATCCCCATCTGTTACCGCCGAACCTTTAGTCCTAATTAGATGCCCGCAAAGGACCACATACGGCATTAATCCGCCTTTCGACGGGCTGTGCCGTGGTAACAGGCAGGTTGGATACGCGTTACTCACCCGTGCGCCGGTCGCCATCAAAGAATGCAAGCATCCTTCATGCTGCCCCGCGACTTGCATGTGTTAAGCCTGTAGCTAGCGTTCATCCTGAGCCAGGATCAAACTCTCCACTGTAAAATTTCTTTATAATATAATCAGTACCCGAAGGTAAAGATTAATTTAATCTGCTCTGTAATGTACGCATTTCATTATCCAGTATATGTGAATTGCCATCTTTGCTAGAAATGAATCAAGCAATATGGACGGAACCCTACATGTTCTTCCCTTCATGTTTCTTATTAAGAAACAATTGAAGGCCTGTACTGTTTCTGTTGTATATGTAAACTTTTCAAAGAACTCTTTTCTTGTTCGCTATCACTATCGTTGTGAAAGCGAGTGCAAAGATAAGGGGTTTATTTTATTCTCACAAACTTTTTGAGGATTATTTTTCAAAAATATCGATTTTTCTACTCAAAATTGATATAAATCAAGCAAAACAGGATAATTCTTCGTAAAATCTACGAATTTTACACTAATTTTAAAAATTTAGTCTAAAACCCAAAAACAGATAAAAAATTGGAGTATTATTCATATAAAGAAGATATATTCTTTTTGATTTTCAAATATGCCATAATTCATTTTAGCCAAAATCTGTCATTAGGCCGCACATTGCATTACCAATTTTGTGCATTCATTCTTTCACTCCGTCTTTTGTTTCTATTGGCATCTTCTTGTTCGCTTTTCCTGACATACCGAAAATGCACTCAATATAAAGAAAAATACGATCCAAATCATAATAACAGATTTGGGTTAAATAAAAAATCCGTTATCCGGAGAGACTCCTTCAAACGGATTTTTCTTGATATGTCTGGTTTTTATTTGTTCACCACCTTATAAGACTTGACTTTCTTGCCATCTGTAACCTTTAATATATATATACCCTGTGGCAGCGACTTGAAATCTTTTCCATTTTTCAGCAACACGCCATCCACTGAATATATCTGATAACTTGCAGAAGCGCCATTCTCGATGTCAGCAGGACTTTCTATTGCAGTGGCTGAAGAAGATACGAACAAATTAATGTTGCGAGTCATTGTATACTCTGTCGTACCATCACCACAGAAAACAGGTATAGTGAAAAGTCCGTCGGCATTAATGTCCGGCTCTATGCTGAGCGTACCGTCAGAATTATCCATCACATTCCATCCGTCAGGACACTCATAGCCATAAAATGCCGAATTTTTATCAAAGCCAACAAACAAGGCATTTAAGTCAATCTTACTCTCAACACCAGGAAGAATCTGATAATTTGGTTCAGCCATCCAATTAAGATACTCTTCCAATGCTGTGTAACCTTCGGCATTAAGCGTATTATTATCTTCGAGATTCGGATTTAATCCCTTGGCCTTCTCCCACCAGTCTGGCATACCGTCGCCATCTGTATCAAAATCGGCACCGCGTGTCTCGCCTACTTCAGGGAAATAAACATATCCTTCAACATCTGTCTCGCGGTCGATAAGTCCCAGTTTACCCGAAACACTACCCTTTGTACTTGTCGTGCCATTGTATGTCTCGCTTACCATGCGCATATCGTGCTCATCAAAATAAGGAAGATTGGCTCCGACGTCAGACAGAACCGACTTATAAGCATCCTTTGCATCCTGTATTTCAGCCTTGGAATCGAAGAAGGGCTTGTCTACGAACACCGTCCAATCAACCACCTGTCCCCCAGATGTCTCATATCTGTAAGTTTCGTCAAGCGCATCTTCTGTAACAGATCCGTCCTTATTTATTCTAAGATTGCCTTTAACATAATATGACTGCAAACCTGTGCCGGTGCCTTCAAGCTGTGCACGCAACAAGAAGCGCTGAGTGGTTGCAGGACCCATCTTATAATAGTTATTGACAAAGTTGCATTCATGTGTTCCGCCGTCTGTGGCACGTCCGCCCCAGTTATATACTACATTATTAAATACGTCATGATGTCCGGCATAACTTCCGGCTCCGTCAAGTCCGCCGCTCAAACTCCAGTTGCGTCCTTCGTTATGAACAAGAAGATTATGGTGATAAGTGGCAGTGTCGCCGCCAATGGTAGCAGCATATCCGTGTGCCGCACCTGGACCATAATTAGGATGATTTGCCACGTTGAGGGCTTCAGAGATAAGAGTGCGCTGCAATGTGATGTTCTTGGCATTGCGCGAACTGAAAGCCTCGTCGATGGTCCATCCTACAGAGCAGTGGTCCATTATCGCATTATTGTTGCCGGCCATACCAAGACCGTCGAGTCCTTTTGCCTGATCAGCCACATCGTCATTATGATATCCACGGCGCATACGGACGAAGCGTGTGATGCCGTCGCTTGCCACACCGATAGGAGCACCACGGAAAAGGATACCTTTGCCTGGAGCAGTCTGTCCTGCGATGGTAACGTATGGGTCAGAACATGTCAGACGAGACTTAAGGTTGATTGTTCCGGAAACATCGAATACTATAGTACGAGGACCGTCAACTTCAGTAAGTCCATATCTGAAAGTGCCGGGAACAGGAGCCTCTTCAGCAGAATAATCTTCAAGAGACGTTACATGATAAACACTTCCGCCACGACCTCCGATAGCATACATTCCATATCCTTCGGCTCCGGGGAATGCTATGCGGCGCGGACGGAACGACCATACATCACTCGGATAGGCGTTACCTTCGGCATCGATCTCGTCAACACGCCAATAGTATGTGTTAAGTGCCGACTCGGCGGCAGAGAGGTTGCTTACTGTGTAAAAATCATCATTTGTCTCGCCGACCTTCACCAGCTGATCGGCTGATGTGCCCATATATACAACGCTGCTGACTGCTATCGGCGCTTTAGTCCACCTCAGTGTGAGCGAACCATTGTCTGCATCAACATGATAGTCGAGATTTACGGGATAAGGATCTAAAGCCGTTGAATTAGGATTCGACTCATCCAGCACAATACCGCTGAGGAATATTCCGGAAGTACCATACGTAACACCTGCCTCTGGCTTTGACACAAAACTTACAGTTACGTCAGCACCCTCAACGGCATTAAACGTTATATAAGCCTGTCCGCTGGCAGACGGGCTTTCAGCCCTTGACGACATTATTATATTTTCGGCAACCTTTACGCCATCCACCAGCACGTCAATCGGTGCTACCGAAGAGATATTGCCATCAGTAACATTGAGATATGCCAACAAGGAATGGCTGCCGGCTGAAAGTCCCTTAAAGACAAGGTTCATAGTAGCACTCTCCGTTGTAAGCTGAGGAGTGTTGCCGTCAGAATCAAATCCATATACAGCCACACAGTCGCCTACAAGCTTAGAATGCTTGTTCACTCCGTCTTTCCACCAGTTAGATTTCAGAGTTCTGTTTGTAACCGACTGGTCGCCACAGTTGACAACAAGTGTCAGTTTGCGGGTTTCGTCGCCCGGCACTTCAATGTCTGTAAGAGTGTCAGCAACTGCCTTATCTACTGTCCATCCGATATATTTGTCCTCGGTGTCGCGCCCGGGATTAAGCGGAGCGTTATCAAAGTCGATACGCTGTGCCTGCGCTGACAAACTCAACGCACACAAAGAAGCGCCTATTAACAAATGTTTTTTCATAAGATTAATAAAGTTAATAATTTATATTTATATAATAAGACTTGCTTCATTTTAACGGCGATATAGCCATAATAATAGACAAATCATAAATATAACGATTACGCATAAGTGTTGTAATCACACTTTGGAAAGCAGTTCCATGCTATTAACATTTTTTAATCCATCAAGTCTTATGAACTATTTTCAACCAATACATCTAAACATTATGCACATATTTTGTGCCGATCGGCAAAACAATTTTTTCAAAAAAACTCATCACTCATCACATTGACACGTAACGCAATAATCTTCAATGAGTTACAGCGTGACGAGTTGTTGTGCCAACTCATCACGCTGTAAAACCAGATACGTATTTTACGTATATAAAAACAGCAGGATTATGATGATGTGACGAGTTGAGAATTCAACTCATCACACGCTAAAACATTGACTATTAGCGCATTAAAGGCAATTGTGATAAGTTACGAGTTTCTAAGAAAAACTTTTTATGAATCATGCCGTACACACAGGAGAAGGCATCTTGCATTGCAATATGTGGCATATCAGCAGGCAATAAGCCGTCTATCAGAATCCAAAAGGCCACATATTGCAGCATACATAACAGGCAAAGTCAGAACATACACTCTGCCACTGCACCACAAGACCAATACATTATATTATATAGAGCAGAAGAATGTCACCAGGAACGGCACACTGAAATCAACCAAGAAGCCGTGAAATACAGACAGCATGACAAACTGCTGGCCTGAATAGCGCAATATTATAGGCAAAGTGGTGTCCATCGTCGTGGCTCCACCGGCAGAAATGGGAGCAAGTTTTCCGAAGAACTTAACCAGCAAAGGAGCACAAAGGAGAGCTATAAGTTCACGCGAGATATTAGCAAGGAGAGCCACCGTGCCCAGCTCAGCTCCACGATATTCCGTAATGAATATGCTTGACAATGAATAATAGGCGAACCCCGAACCGACAGCAAGACAGTCGGTAAAGCCGTGGCGCGGAAACAGGAACGAAGCTGCAGCGGTGCCGGCAAGGGTGCCGACAATGGTCATAAGCGGCAGAAGCATAAGTCGCGGATTGACCGAACGTATGCTGGCGAATATCTTAGAGTCGCTGCCTACGCTGACACCTACAAAAAACATCAGGCCGCACAAAGCGCCAAAGCTGACGCTGCTATTGCCCACCAACGAGTCAGGGAGTATGTCGTTCATGCCGAAGACAATACCCAGCACAAAAAAGCCGACTATAATAAGACTGTCTTTCATCGCTCACCGCTCCTTTCTGCATAACGCCATAAAGCCCATGCCAGAACGGCACTGCCCAACGTGCCTGCCACTGCAAGGACAAAAGCCTCGACGCCAAGCGATTTCAAATTACGTATTATCTCGGGGTTTGCTCCCACCTCTACTCCAAGCAGAAACAGAAGCACCCATATAAGGAACATTACAACGCGGGGCAAAAACGCCATGCGGCGGTTACGCAGCAAGCGCCCTAAAAGCATGCCTGAAAGCATGACCAAAATAACTGTAAACATTATGTCTGCAACTATCTTATAGTAAACCTAAGACCTAAATTAAGATTAAAGTTAAACGGCTTGTCCTTATAGATGTTAGACACGCTGCTGCCGTTATCGAAATAATAACTTACACCCGGCTCCACATACAGACCCAGAAGGTTGCTGAAGTTGTACTGCACACCTGCGGCAGCATTCACCGACCACTGCGGCCTGCTGTCTTTCATGTCGGTCTCAGTGCGCTTCATTATTGTCTGGTCTGAAACATACTCCGTGCTCGAACGGCCTGAAACGCAAAACTCGGCCATGGTGCCGGCAGAGGCATAAACCTCGAGGAAGTCAGTCTTCCAGATATCATAGTTAACACCCAACGGTATACCTACATAATGAAGTTTCTGCTCTGTGCGGAATCCGCCTTCATCATCACCAGAAGCAATGTCAGACGACAGATAAGAATAGCTCATACCGGTCTCCACGCCAAGTCTGTCAAGCAACTTGAAACGCACAGACATACCAAGTCTGACGGGCTGGCGGTGCTTAACCTTCACCTCGTTCTCCTCTGTCTCGGCGGCTCTGAGGTTGTCGTTCATAGATGTAAGCATGACAAAATCCTTGTTCAAAACCGGATCAACGTAAGCGTTCATCTGCTGCTGAGACATCATGCCGCCATTAGAAGTGCCTCCAATAGACATGAAGTTGGCACCATATACGCCTACCGACACGCTTGAGTCATGACGCTTGTGCGAACTGACAGCCAGCAGATCATCATTGTCTGCACGATAAGGCGACTGTCTGCGGCCTGAAGGCTGATGTCTCACTACAGACACCTCCTTCTTTGCAGTTTCAGCAACTTTGTTTTCTTTATCAGCGGCCACACCGGCATCAGCCACGAGGTTTTCGTCAGCAGTCTCTACCCTTACGCTGTCTACGGCAGCACGCTCTTTTGCTCTCTCAACTACAGCTGCCACTCCGGCCTTTAGCCTAGACAGCGCGGGCTGTACGGCATCGCCGGCTTCATCTGTAGACGCAGATTCATAAGCAACATTATCTGAAGACTTTGCGGCAGAAACGTCAGCCGACTTGTGAGACGCACTGCCCACAGACGCCAGCTCAGTAGGAGCAGGCTGACTATACTTAACCAGACCGACAACCAAGGCGGCACAAACGGCAGCTGCGGCAGACCATCGCCCCCAGAGAGGAACGATGCGTGCCCGGCGCTTGCCTGTGCTACTGTCTACGGCATCAGCACCTGCCTCGGCCATGGCAGACTCAATATCATCCCACAAGCCTTCCGGAACGGGAGCCTTTCTGTCGTCAAATCGTTTTCTGAGATCTTCTATCCATTGTTTTTCCATGACCTAATCATTTTTATGTGCTGTTTTATATTCTTTAATACGTTTTGCAAGCAGGGCCTTTGCCCTGGAGAACTGAGATGCCGACGAGCTTTCGCCAATGTTAAGCATACGTGCAATCTCTTTATGACTTTTGTTTTCAAACACATAGAGGTTGAAAACCATTCGATAACCAGGAGGGAGAGACAAAATCATCTTATTGATTACATCATCCGGCACGCCTTCCACTTCAGGTTCGTCGGCCGTGTCGGGCACATTCTCGCCATATTCAATAAAACTGTAAGTGGCGCTTTTTCTTATAAACTTCAACGACTCGTTGACCGTTATCCTTGCCATCCATGCCTTCAACGAACCGTCGCCGCGATACTCGAATGTAGAGAGCGACATAAAAATCTTGATAAAGCACTCCTGCAAGACATCCTTGCGGTCGTTTTCGTCTGCGATATAGCGACCACACACGGCAGACAAATATTCTGCATATCTGTCATAAAGGAATTTCATTGCACCCCGGTCTTTCTTAACTACCATTTCGACGAGGTCGTTCTCTTTATATCTGCCGTAGTTTTTTGTCATTCTTTAATATCGAAAAGGCCTGCGCCGAAACACTCGGCGGGGCCTTTTCTGAAATATAATCAACAAACAATAATAATCCGGATTACTTAACACGCGATGAATATGCCGGCTTTTCGGCTATATTCGTGCTTCCGGCAGCCTTACGGCTGCAATAGTCGAACTGTATTGACTTCTCGCCGCTGAACGACTTATATTTCAATGTCAGCTTCACGGTCTTGCCTTCTGTGTCAGGCAGGTCGCTCAGGCGGAAAGCCACAAGGGCGTCGCCCCATACTCCGTTGACATCGCCAAAGGCATTGTGACGGAACTCAACCTCATACGGGTCATCGGGATTAACTCCGGTGAACAGGTTGACGAAGTGTGCCACTCCATTGTTGCCCCAACGTGTGCGGAAACGCAGAGTGAGGTATCCGTCTTCGGCAATGTTTACCCAGTCTTTTACAATCTCTATCGGATCTTCACCATATTCAGCTTCGCCTTCTTCACCTGGATAAGGCACACCCTTCTTTGTCAGTATGCTGTCCATCCAGTTTATCTCTACCGACTTGGTATAGTCAGAGTTGACAGGCTTCACCTCTGTAAAGCATACCAGCGCCCTTACCTCCTTGTCGCCGTAAGGCGAAGTCTTCATGTTTGTGGGGAACAGCGTGGTGCTGTCATCCAACTGAAGGTAAAAACCGTTGTCGCTTACGGGCTTCACCGTAACAAGCGCGTTGGGATAAGGCGGATAATACCAATAAACATCGTTGTCGTTGTCACAAGAGGTGATTGTGAAAACCGACATCATGGCCAACGCTATCACTGTAAAGAATTTCATTGCTTTCATAACATATTTATTATTTATCTTACACCAATGAAATCATCAAAGTGCATTTTACTTGCGTACCGTCAAATGTTTTTAAATTTTATTCACATTTTCAGGAATGAAAGCGGGCCATGATGCAGGAAATATGGCTAGGAAATGCCTAATTACTTCTTAATATTCTCTATCTCTATGCTCTCAAGGCTGCCTGTAACAGGATTGAGAACAATGCTCGTAAGCAGTTTCTTGTCGAAAAGTCCTTCGTCAAGAGCCACCACCTGACCAAACTGAGCGGCATAAAGCTCGTATGCAGCCCATTGTTCAGTGCCCTTAAACAGAGTAACCTTTATCTTTCCCGGAAGATTTACATAAAATCCGCCATTGTCCTTGGCTTTCTTCGTGCTGAGCAGATTTTCCTGAACAGACGGCATGATATGCTTGTCTTCAACACTTACATAATATGGATTGCCGCCAAGGTCGTCGGCATCGGTTATGCCCATCCACTTCGAGAAGCGGAACAGCAGCTGGCGGTCGGTTTCCTTGTTAGGCACAAACACAATCTCGGTTTCAATAGTGTCCTTAACGGTAACGCCCGTAAAGAGCTGCATAAGTCCGCTCTCCTGCTCGTCAAGGTTGCGCATCATTATCTTGAGCTGCTCGCCGTCCTTAGGCATAAAGTCGGCCTGTCCCTTGCTCAGCAGGCTGCGGCTGTCGCGTATGTCATAAATCTCTAGAGCGCAAAGCTCAGCCATCTTGGCTGAACTGCCTGCCGAGAGAACATCCTCGTTCATATAGTCGCGCGGATTTAGCGGTGCAGGCTTCGGCGCAGGCTTAAACGGCACACGCTCCTTTATCTGCTTCGGTTCTGCATTTATGGCAAGCAGCACACCGTTATCGTCGAGTTCAAGCGTCTGTATATTATGTTTAGAGTCGACCGGAGCCACATAAAACTTAGACGTGTCGCGCTCGCCTTCAGAGTTAATGTCAAGTCCCAACATGCGGTAGGTAACAGATGGCTGCATGCTGACGTTTCTCACCTTCATATATTTTTCGGCATAAACGGCAAACTCGCCCGGTGTATAGGATGTCTTTTCCATCTTCACCGTAAAGCGCAACTCGGTGCGTGGAAGATAATACCCGGTTCCCTCTGCCACGTTCTTACCTTTCTGGGCAGATGCGGCATGAAGTCCCATTGTAAAAAGCAATGCACATGTTATCAGCTTCTTCATAATATCTCATTATTTTCGGTTCTAACTTATAATATATGGAAAAGGCAACGGCCATAAGGCCTGTTGCCGGTTTAATCTTCCAGACGGCGGAACGCCTGTGGCAGATATCTGATGATGTCGCCTGCCACCATACTCTCCATTCCTATCTCTTTCGCAGCGAGGTCACCGGCAAGTCCGTGCAGATACATTCCCAGCATACATGCGTCAGCCTGCCTGTAGCCACGTGCCAAGAGTCCTGTTATTATACCTGTCAGCACGTCGCCGCTTCCGGCTGTTGCCATTCCGGCATTTCCCGTAGAGTTGAAAACGATGTTTCCGTCAGGCATACACAAGGCTGAATTGTGGCCTTTGAGTATGATATAAGCCTGCAGGTGCTCTGCCATGTCGCGGGCATTGCTCAGGCGCTCATAGCTGTCGTTGAACCTGTTGCCCGACAAGCGCTCAAACTCTCTTGGATGCGGTGTCATTATTATGCCCTTTGGCAACTGCTGCAGCCATGCCCTGTGGCTTGCAAGGATGTTCAGGCCGTCGGCATCAACTACAACAGGAATCTGCGCACGGCGCACCTGACTGATAAATGCTATAGCTGCGCCTTCCTGCATGCCCAGTCCGGGTCCGATGCCTAATGCATCATAGTCTGCTGTCTCAACCGACTCTGAGAAGAAGGTTTCTTCCTTGTCGACATGCATTATGGCTTCGGGAACAGACATCTGCAGTATGTCGTTGTTGCGTCTTGGCGTGCAGACAGTCACTTTACCCACACCGCTGCGCAGGCATGCCTTTGTGGCAAGCACGGCGGCTCCGGCCATGCCATAGCTGCCGGCTACGATAAGCGCATGGCCCATATCGCCCTTATGCGCAAAACAGTCGCGATGCAGCAGACGCGGCCTGAGGTCGTTCTCCTCAAGAATGCGATAATGTGATGTCATCTGCTCCATGCCTTCCTTGCTCAGCCTTATGTCGAGCATGCGAAGCTTGCCGATAAACTGTTGGTTCTCGGCAAAAAGGAACGACAACTTTATGTTTTGCAGTGTCAGCGTAAGGTCAGCCTTTATGATGTTTGCCCTTACGTTATAGGTGTTGTCCTCAGTCATCAGTCCTGACGGTACGTCGATGCTCACCACCGTAGCAGCCGACTGATTGATGTACTTGACAAGCGAGGCAAAGCCTCCGGCCAGCGGCTTGTTGAGCCCCGAACCGAACAGGCCGTCGATGACAAGCATGTTCTTTTCGAGTTTCGGAGGGTCAAACTCGTTCACCACCTCGTCAAACTTTCTTACAGCCCTGCATTCAATAAGCCTCTGCTTGTTGGTCTTGCAGTCTTCAGACAAGTTGCCGTTGATGTTGAACAGATAAACGCTTACATCATATTTCTGCTCAGCAAGCATCCTCGACACGGCAAGGGCGTCGCCTCCGTTGTTGCCCGGTCCGGCAAAAACAATCACCGGCATACCATTGCTCCAAGTTTCGGTAATGGCATGCGTTATCGATTTAGCCGCACGCTCCATCAAATCTATCGATTTAACGGGTTCGTGCTCTATTGTATATTTGTCAAGCTCACGAATCTGAGCACCTGTAAAAATCTTCATCAGTGCAAAAATACAAAATTAATGCCAATCGCTTATTAATGTTTGATATATTTTTAGTAATTTTGTGCCAAAATATAAAAAAAGCACTATGGACCCAATAACAATCCATGACAAAAAATTCAAGATTTCTTATCCCGAAGCCGAGATTATGAAGCGCGTCAAGGCGGTTGCAGACCGCATAAACAAAGACATGAAGGATAAGAACCCGCTGTTTCTGGCCGTGCTCAACGGCTCGTTCGTTTTTGCAGCCGACCTTATGCGGCTCATAACCATTCCGTGTGAGATTTCCTTCGTGAAGCTGGCCTCATATCAGGGCACAATGTCTACAGGAAAAATCAAGGAGGTTATAGGCATCAACGAAGACATCTCTGGCAGAACAGTAATAATCCTTGAAGACATTGTTGAGAGCGGACTGACAATGAAACGCATGATAGACTCACTCGGAACGCGCAACCCCGAGTCGGTGCATATCTGCACACTCCTGCTCAAGCCCGAAAAACTTACGGTTGATCTGAACATCGAATATGCCGCAATGGAGATTCCTAACGACTTCATCGTTGGCTACGGACTCGACTACAACCAGCAGGGACGCAACCTGCGCGACATATATACTCTGGTGGAAGAGTAAGACAAAACAACATAAAGTAAAAAGATGAAAAATATTGTAATTTTCGGTGCGCCCGGTTCAGGAAAGGGCACACAAAGCGATCTTATGATTAAGAAGTACGGATTTGGCCACATCTCAACAGGCGACGTACTGCGTAACGAAATCAAGAACGAGACAGAACTGGGAAAAACTGCCAAACAATACATCGACAAAGGACAGCTTATTCCTGACGAACTGATGGTAAGCATCCTTGCAAGCGTTTACGACAGCTTCGGAAAAGAGCACAAGGGTGTCATCTTCGACGGCTTCCCCCGCACAATACCGCAGGCAGAGGCTCTGAAAAGCATGCTCAACGAGCGCGGACACAAAATTGCAGCTATGATAGAGCTCGACGTTCCCGAGGACGAACTGATGACACGCCTCATCAAACGCGGTCAGGAGAGCGGACGATCTGACGACAACGAGGAGACAATAAAGAAGCGTCTCGACGTTTATCACAACCAGACTGCTCCGCTGATTGAATGGTACTCAAAAGAGAACCTTCATCACCACATCAACGGTCTTGGCGAACTCGACCGCATCTTCGGTGACATCTGCAATGTTATCGACAATCTGTAAATACGTAAGACATATTTATAATGTAAGAGGCTAAGGGAGCGTTGCTCCGTCTTAGCCTCTTGTTTTTTATTGGCAATCCGCATTCAGATACATAAAGATGCATGTAAATACTGCAAAATATTTTTGCATAACGAACACGGAATATAACGAAGAAAAGCTCAACATCATTTGTTTATATGCATACACATTATGTCGCACACAATCAATCTTCAATTACAAAATGACATTACAGAAATGTTTGGATTTTCTGACGAAATAGAAAGGCGAGGCGGACACAAGGACTTGAAATGGTAAAGGATATTTACAAAGAGGAGAAAACGAGGCACTTTCTGATGATAAACTTATCGGTTTTGGAGCAAAAGTGGGCCGTTTTTGAATCAAGAAAAGGCTGTTTTTAAAGCTGAATCAGGGCTTTTTGCAGCCGTTTATTGCGAAAATAATTGCACACTTTATATTCTATGCTGATATTATACTGAGCAACAAGGCGTTACATTTGCACACGATTTCGGAAGTATTTGCGCACAAATATTTTTAATTTCTGAAAATGCCCGCTCTGGAGCGTCAACGAAAATCAGCTTGAAAGGCAAAAGCTGTGTTTACATATCAGAGCGTCAAAAGAGCAGACATGGGACAACAGGGAATCTGCAACAGGGCAAAACAATATCAAAGAAATACTTAATTTTATTATCTGCACCGCTCATATATTGCACGTTTTGCAATAATTTCGTATTTTTGCAGCAAAATATTAACAAAGACGATAACAACATGCCGGAATCCAATTTTGTAGATTATGTGAAGATTTACTGCCGCTCAGGCAAAGGCGGAAGAGGCTCCATGCATCTTCGCCATGTGAAATACAACCCCAACGGAGGTCCCGACGGAGGCGACGGCGGTAAAGGCGGAAGCATTTACCTGCGAGGCAACCACAACTACTGGACGCTGCTCCATCTGAAATATCAGCGCCACGTGTTTGCCGAACACGGAGGCAACGGCGGACGTGACAAATGTCACGGCACCGACGGCAAGGACCAATATATCGACGTGCCGTGCGGAACAGTGGTGTATAACGCCGAAACAGGAAAGTATGTGTGCGACGTTACATACGACGGACAGACGGTGCTGCTGCTGAAAGGCGGCCGCGGCGGACTTGGCAACTTCCAGTTCCGCAGTGCCACCAATCAGGCTCCGCGCTACGCTCAGCCGGGCGAGCCGATGGAGGAAATGACGATAATATTAGAGCTTAAGCTGCTCGCCGACGTGGGACTTGTTGGATTCCCCAACGCGGGCAAGAGCACGCTGCTGTCGTCGCTGTCGAGTGCACGCCCCAAGATAGCCAACTATCCGTTCACCACGCTCGAGCCGTCGCTCGGCATTGTGAGCTATCACGACAAACAGTCGTTCGTAATGGCCGACATTCCGGGTATTATCGAGGGCGCAAGCGAGGGCAAGGGTCTCGGTCTGCGATTCCTGCGCCACATAGAGCGCAACTCGCTGCTGCTGTTTATGGTGCCCGGCGACACCGACGACATAAAGAAGGAATATGAGATACTGCTCAACGAGCTGCGCAACTTCAACCCCGAGATGCTCGACAAGCACAGAGTGCTGGCCGTGACGAAATGCGACCTGCTCGACGACGAGCTTATTGAGATGCTGCGCGAGACTACGCCCGACGACATCCCCGTGGTGTTCATATCTTCCGTAACAGGTCAGGGCATCAACGAACTGAAAGACGTGCTGTGGAAAGAACTCAACAGCGAGAGCAACAAACTGCAGGACATTACAGCTGAAGACACGCTGGTTCACCGCGACAAAGACCTCAGCACACTGCCGCAGGAACTGCTTAAAGAGGGCGAGGACGAGATAGTGTTTGTTGATGATGAAGACATTGAGGACATCGACGACTATGAGGACCTTGACGATGTTGAGTATTTTGACATTGACGAAGATAAATAAGAAACATAAGACAAGAGCCGCATGACATGCCGCAACGGCAAACATGCGGCTCTTTTATATAAACAAAAACACTTTTGCTATGATGAAGCCACAGCTTACATATTATGACATATCGCCCGACACGACGGCATTCAGCACAACGCGCCACGGCGGACACAGCACCGGAAACTATGCGGAGCTGAACATAAACAGATATTGCGGTGACAACCCTGAAGACATTGAGAAGAACCTTGAAGCCCTATGCCGTGAACTCGGCGTTGACAAGGAGCGTGTCATTATGCCGCACCAGACTCACGGCACGGAAGTGATGCAGATAGGTGCCGACTTCCTGTCGCTGTCGGCAACGGTAAAAGGAATGATTCTTGAAGGCGTCGACGCTCTGATAACCGACGTAAAGGACGTGTGCATAGGAGTGTCTACCGCCGACTGCATACCTATATTAATATACGACTATGCACACCACGCTGCAGCAGCGGTGCATGCAGGATGGCGCGGAACGGCAAAGCGCATAGCATGCAAGGCTGTAAAGATGATGGAGGTGTCGTTCGGATCACGTCCGGAAGACCTGACGGCAGTTATAGGACCGGGCATATCGATAGACGCCTTTGAAGTAGGCGACGAAGTTTATGCCGAATTTGAGGCTGCCGGATTCAACATGGCCGACATAAGCCGCAAGGAAGACAAATGGCACATCAACCTGCCCGAATGCAACCGCAGGCAGCTGGCGGCCATGGGACTGAAGGAAGACAACATAAACGTGTCGGGGGTATGCACCTACAACAACAGCAACGACTATTTTTCGGCGCGAAAGCTCGGCACTGAATCAGGCAGAATATTCACAGGAATAATATTGCGCTGACACCTAAGCCACAAGGAAAATGCCTGAAGGCATACAGAATAAAACAGTAAAGGCCATATCCCGCAGTGAATGGGGTATGGCCTTTACTGTTGATATGATGCGGAAGGGCGACTATTATTCGCCCTCCTCCACCGTCTCGCGGTTAATCTTGTGACGGTCGATGATGCGCCACACATAAACTATATATGCAAGAACAAACGGTATGAGCAGCGACACTACAGACATGACGCTGAGCGTAAACTCGCTGCTGCAGCTGTTCTGAATGGTCAGACTGCTCTGCAGCTCAACGGCAGAAGGATAATACGCCGTGTTGTTAAGTCCGGCACACAGCAACAGACTCAGCACTACCAACACTTCACCAATGCCGGCTGTCCATATTCCAGAATTAAAACTGGTGTCGAAAACGGTGCGCCCCGTTCCGTAAAGGAACAGCACAACGCCCACTACAAGCATAACAGCCAGCGGCCACAAGGCAAGGAAGTTTGAAAGATACTTGCCATTTTCGACAAAGATGTTGCCTGTTGCAGGGTCATAAGCGTATCCGTCCTTCACAAGGACATAAATAAGGAAAGCCAGGAATGTAACGAGGAACAGCAGCAGATTAATACGCAGCAGCTTTCTTGAGCGCTGGCGTATGTATATGTCAGAGACGCTGTTCACCGTATAGAGTATACCTGTAACCCTCGCAAGGAACATGACGGCAAGTCCAAGTACAATGTTCCACACATCGAGAAGGGCGTCAAGGCCGTTGCTGCCGTTAGCCCAGCTGCTTATCACGGGCGACAGTCCGTTGGTGAAGTTTGCCTTCTCAACAACGAAGTTAGAGCCTGTGAAGAATGTAGCCACGGCAACACCAATAAGGAACGGAGCCACCCATCCGTTGATGACAAGGAAGGTCTGAAAGGTCTTTACACCGAGAATATTTCCGAGCTTTTTCTGAAATTCGTAGCTGACAGCCTGCAGCACGAAGGTGAACAGGATGATAATCCACAGCCAGTAGGCACCGCCGAAACTCGTACTGTAGAACAACGGGAACGAGGCAAAGAAGGCTCCGCCGAACGTTACAAGCGTGGTGAAGGTCAGTTCCCACTTGCGGCCGGTAGAATTAACCAGCATTCCGCGCTCAACATCGTTGCGCCCGAGAGAAAAGATAATAGAGTTTGTTCCCTGAACAAACATCATGAAAACGAGCAGCGCTCCAAGCAGCGACACCAGGAACCACCAATATTGTTGCAAAAAAAGATATGTCATAATTTTCTTTGTTTTTATCGTTCATGTTTATTATTGACACAGTTATGGTCTGGCAGCAACATCAGAAAACTCCGGACCTTGCTTTATGGCCTTGCACATAATGTTGATTTCAACCACAAGCAGAAGCGTGAACAGCACGAGGAACATAAAGAACGTGAAGATAACCGACCCTGAGCTGATGTCAGACACGCCTATCCATGTGGGCAGCATGTCCTGTATTGCCCAAGGCTGACGTCCGAGTTCGGCCAGCACCCATCCCGACTCGCTTGCCACATAGGCCAACGGCAGAAGAACAAGCCATGCAATATGCAGCCATTTGAGACGCAGGATGTCCTTACGGTAGACAACAAACAGCGTTACGGCAAAGGCTAGGATGAGCAACATGCCAAGACCTACCATAATACGGAAAGACCAGAAGCACACAGGTATGTAAGGCACTATCTGGTCGGGATTGTCCATATATCCGTAACCGATGTATTTAACATTGTCCTTAATCAGTGCGCCATACTTATCTGCCTCGGCAGCATTGCCGTTTTTCTTGGCTTCGCGGTATTTGCCTATTGCGTCGATGGCAATCTTTCCGCGCTCCGACTTTTCCGCAAACGACAATGCAGTCGTACCGTCATGCTGCGTGTATCCGCCCTTAATGATGTCGTTTATGCCAGGCACAAAGCCGTTCAGGTCTCTCGTTGCCAGCACAGAGAGCATCTTGGGTATTGCCACCTGCAGAGGCAACTCTTCAGAAGCGGCATAGTCGGGCTGTCTGAACGGATTTATTAGGGCCACAGCCGTAAGCGGCGCACCTTCTTCACCGTCATACAGAGCTTCCATTGCAGCAAGCTTCATGGGTTGTGTCTTTGCCACCATATATGCAGAATTGTCTCCTGTATAAGCTGTAAGCAACGTTGCGACGAGTCCAACGATTGAGGCGATCTTTATACTGCTGACAGCAAACTTTCTTGTCTTGACTGCAGTAGCCTCGGGCATCTTGCTGCTGTTGGCCCTGATAAGATAATAACAGCTGACCGCCACGGCAAACACTGCACCGACAATCCAGGCTGAAAGGACTGTGTGGAAAAACTTGTCTATGGCAAAAGGCGACAGAGCCACATCTGCAAAAGACGTCATCTCATTGCGCATCGTGTCAGGATTGAACACCTGTCCTACGGGATACTGCATCCATGCGTTGGCTACAAGAATCCACCACGCTGATATCGTAGCTCCAAGTCCCGTCAGCCATGTCGACGCAAGATGAAATCCGTCTGACACCTTGCCCCAGCCGAAGAACATTACGCCGACAAACGTAGCCTCCATAAAGAAAGCCACAATGCCCTCGATGGCCAGCGGCGCGCCGAACACGTCGCCTACAAGCCACGAATAGTTGCTCCAGTTTGTGCCGAACTCAAACTCTAGGATAAGTCCGGTTGCCACACCCATGGCGAAGTTTATACCGAACAGCTTCTGCCAGAAGCGCACAGTGTCTTTCCAGAAGACGCTCTTTGTGCGATAATAGCAGGTTTCCACCACTCCCATAATAAGCGCAAGTCCGAGCGTCAGCGGCACAAAGAGCCAATGGTATATGGCTGTAAGTGCAAACTGAGCTCTCGACCAGTCGACGGTCCCTGCACTAATGCTCAATAAAAAATCTGTCATACACTTTATTTTTTAATAGTTACTAATCTTGCTCTGTCAATCTGCACCGGTCATACGGCTGCTTATATAGTCGGCCTTACTGCCGCCCGCAGCCTTCTGGCTTAGCACGTCGGGCATGAAAAACAGCTTCACGACAAAAAATATTATCAAAAGTTTTATGATAATGACAAGCCAAAGCTTCTTTCCTATGTCCATCGAGGTGAAACCGCTGTAATAGAAATCGAAAATCTTGCGCAACATATCCGTTTTATTTCATAATATTAGATATTCAGTACAAATAACCACTCTCAATGCCATATTCACGACAAAATGTAAACGCCGAATTAGCATAAGGCAAGTTAATTTCAACAAAAATACACATTAAATTTTAATTTTGTTCAAAAACACGGCAAAATTGACAATAATAGTTTTTTTATTTCAATAAATGCTTTGTCTTTTAAGATAAAAAATCTACTTTTGCAATTAAATATGCCACTATGGCATTCAGTTTAATAATCATGATTAATTTAAAACAGAATTTAAAATGAAAAATAAGAAAATTATAATAATCTCAGCTGTCATTGGTGTACTTCTACTCGGTGGAATAGTTTACCTGTCTATAAGTCTGCAGCAGCAAAAGCAGGCTAACAGGGACATGCAGGAACTGGCCGAGCTCGACAAGAAAGAAATGGAAAACGAGTATCAGCAGTTTGCCGACCAGTACAGCGAGATGAAGACTCAGATAAACAACGACTCTATCATAGAGCAGCTCACGCAGGAACAGATGAAGACAGAACAGCTGCTGAAAGAGCTGAAGAACGTGAAGGCTACAGACGCACGCGAGATTGCATATCCGGCATAGGTAGGAA
>ENA-OPAW01000637-OPAW01000637.1-human-gut-metagenome-genome-assembly--contig:-NODE-637-length-19347-cov-2.472216_pt1 | contig 19347 bp, 12 predicted proteins | sample MGYA00241060_ERZ501436 | MGnify/ENA primary metagenome ERZ501436 (study PRJEB25962, sample SAMEA2042619) | human gut metagenome | biome: human gut; feature: human-associated habitat; material: faeces... | reverse complement strand
TATACATCAGGTTGTTGATGAATCCCTCTTTCCAGAAGGTTTTCTTGTCTTTGCTGTCCAGTGTTTTATAATTTGCGATACTTGCTTTTAAATTTGAAAATGCTCTCACTTACTTCAGCCTCCTTATACATATTTTGCCGCAAGGGTCATGATCTCTTCCTGGTTCGTCTCGCTGACATTTACTTCACCTGCAAGACGTCCACCGGACATAACGAGAATTCGGTCACAGATTCCCAGAAGTTCTGGCATTTCAGAAGAAACTACCATAACTACTTTGTTCTTATTTGCAAGATCCAGAATCAACTGGTAAATCTCGTATTTAGCACCAACGTCGATACCACGTGTCGGCTCATCCAGCAGCAGTACTTCCGGATTGGTCAGCAGCCAGCGTCCAAGGATAACCTTCTGCTGGTTACCACCTGACAGACTCTTGATCGGAGTTTCACGGCTTGCTGTCTTAATCTGAAGCATCTTAATATATTTATCTGCTGCTTCATCCATTTCTTTTCTGCTCATTGGATGGAACATACCTTTTTTCGCCTGAAGTGCGATAATAATATTTTCACGGACAGACAGATCTGCGATGATACCATCTTTCTTTCTGTCTTCCGGAAGATATGCCATACCAAGCTTCATTGCATCGATCGGAGCATGAATCTTCACTTCTTTTCCGTTAACTTTCAGTTTACCGGAATCTGCTTTATCAGCTCCATAAATTGCACGGACAAGTTCCGAACGTCCGGATCCAAGAAGTCCTGTAAATCCGACAACCTCACCTTTGTTGATCGTCATATCAAACGGTTTGATCGTTCCTTTATGGCTAAGTCCTTCTGCCTCGATAACCGGGATGAATTCTTTGAGTTCTGCATGATCTCCCTTGATATCTGCAAGATCATCAAAGTCTTTACCCATCATCTTGGCAACCAGCATTACTCTCGGAAGATCTTTCGTCTCATATTCCCCAACAAGTTCACCATTACGAAGAACTGTAATCCTGTCGCAGACTGCATATACCTGTTCAAGGAAATGGGTAACGAAGATAATACCTACCCCTTCATCACGAAGTCTTCTCATAAGTACGAACAGCTTCTCAACTTCGTCATCATCAAGTGAAGAAGTTGGCTCATCGAGGATCAGCACGTGACATTTCATATCAACTGCACGGGCAATTGCGATCATCTGCTGGATAGCGATGGAACACTCTTCCAGCATCTGTGTTGGCGGCACATGAATGTCCAGGCTCTCAAGAAGTTTTCCTGAGCGCTCATTCATCTGCTTCCAATCAATCATTCCGAACTTTCTTGGCTCTCTGCCGATAAAGAGATTTTCGGCAACAGTCAGGTTCGGACAGAGGTTTACTTCCTGATATACAGTACTGATACCATTTGCCTGTGCCTCCTGCGGAGAATGATTTACAATTGCATTACTGTTTCCAGCCATATGAATAGAACCGCTTTCAAATTCATGAACACCGGTCAGCACCTTAATCAGTGTTGATTTACCTGCACCGTTCTCCCCCATCAGTGCGTGGATTTCGCCCTTTCGAAGGGTAAAGTCCACATGGGAAAGGGCACGGACGCCAGTGAAATTTTTGGAAATATCACGCATCTCCAATACTACATTTTGTTCCATAATCTTTCCACCTGCTTTCTATACTGGTTTTTACCCCTCATCACTGAATATTTTCAGCAAAGCGGGTTAATTCATGGCATAAAGGTAGCGTGGTCCGCAACCCGGGTTTCTCCGAATTATGAACCACGCTCCGGATTTTACTGATAATTAATATGCACGTCCATCAATGATGTCCTGAGTAATAGTTGTTACTTCATAATCAGCGTCTTCAACTTTAATAGATGTAACTGTATCATCAGCTGCAAACATTTCTTCTTCTACATATGCCTGTTTGTCAACATCTTCGCCTGCTTCCAGTTTCTCGATGATTTCCTGTACACGCGGTCCGTGTAATGGGTTACACTCTGTATCCAGTGTGATTTTTCCGCTTAATGTATCTGTAAGACCTGCGTTTGTTGTATCGAAGGACATTACAAGGATCTGACCTTCTTCTCCACCAACTTCATAACCAGCAGCCTCGATTGCATCAATTGCACCGAATGCTTCGTTATCGTTCTCGCAGTAAACAACGTCGATATCATCACCGCTCTGTTTCAGGATAGATTCCATAACTTCCTGGCCTTTAGCCTGTGTAAATTCACCAGACTGCTGTGCAATTGTGTTCCAGTTGTCATGAGCTTCTACAGCTTCATCAAATCCTTCTGTACGTCCGATCTGAGCAGATGCACCGATTGTTCCCTGGATATCTACAAGATTGATATCTTCATCTCCACGTCCTTTTGCTTCCAGATATGCATCCAGCCATGCCATAGCTTTCTGACCTTCAAGTTTGAAGTTTGATCCAACCCATGCTGTGTAAAGGCTGTCATCAGATACATCAACCATACGGTCTACGATGATTACAGGGATTCCTGCATCTTTAGCTTCCTGAAGTACTGTATCCCATCCTGTTTCTGTTACAGGAGCAAGTACGATATAATCAACTTCCTGCTGGATGAAGTTACGGATTGCTGTTAACTGGTTTTCCTGTTTCTGCTGTGCATCGTCGAAGATTAATTCATATCCGTTCTCTTCGCTGAATGTGGATTTCATGGATTCTGTATTAGCTGTACGCCAGTCAGATTCAGCACCTACCTGTGAGAAACCAACTGTGATTGTGTCGTCCGCTGCTGCTACACCCACTGCCGGAACAACGCTCATACCGCATACCATTGTTGCTGTTAATAAAGCTGACACGATTTTTTTCTTCATTTTGTAAATCCTCCCGATTCATTTAAGATGTCTTTATTATAGTAAAAATCCAGGAAAATTCCATAGAATATTTTCCGCAAAAAGTTTATTCTTCTATCATATTTTGTTCATAATTTATACAAAGTTTATTTTTTTATTGCGGAAGTTGGATTTTTTATTGTGCATTATAAATACAGAAATAAATTATCAGCTTTCTTTTATATTCACTTTGCACAATTCAGCATTAGTCGACATAATTCATACATTCCATTATTTGGCAGACCTCGTAAGTCTCTATCAGCAGGCCATAAAACTGTTATTGGATATGAATAAACAATAAAATAATTGACTTTATCCACCTGAATACATAACAAAAGCTGCATATCTGTTAAGATTCTTAACTTCATGCAGCTTTTTCTTTGTTTATCTTGAATTGTTATCCAGGTTAATTTTTTTCGCCATATACACTTCCATAACCGTACCTTCTCCCTCTGTAGAAGAAATCTTCAGTCCATAACCCGGACCATAATAGAGTGCAATTCTCTCTGACACCGCAGCAAGTCCGAACCCGGCACGTTCACCGGTGCGGATGGCTTCCTGTACTTCATAAAGACGTTCCGGCGTCATTCCCTGACCATTGTCAGTTACTCTCAGCATCATATCATCTCCCAGATTGAATCCTTCAATAAGAATCTTACCTTTTCCACGCTTATTCTTAATACCATGGTATAATGCATTCTCAGCAAGCGGCTGTAGTGTAAGCTTCGGCACCATCACTTCATCCAGTTCCGGCGGAATATTAATCTCAAATTCCATAATATCCCTGTATCTTGACTGCTGAATCTCCAGATAGCTCAATGTATGGCGTTTCTCTTCCGACAGCGGAATGATATCCTTCCCCTTCGAAAGCGAAGTGCGGAAAAAAACAGACAGACTCGTGATCATATCCACTGCATCCTGCTGCATACCACCCTCCACCAGCCACACAATAGTGTCCAGTGTATTATACAGAAAATGCGGATTTACCTGTGCCTGGATCAGCTGCAGCTCCGTCATATGCTGTACCTCCTGCTCCTTACGCACATTCTCAAGAAGCCCTTCAATCCTTCCTGCCATCTTTCTGGTACCGGCATCAAGCTCCTGGATTTCAACACTGTCGGCAGATACTACATTAATAGTTTTGTACTCTCCTTTTCCAACCTTCTTAATATTATGGAGAATTTCAGAAATCGGTTTGGTAATGCTGTATGTCAGACGGAAAGAACGCCGCAACAGAATAGCCGTAGCAACCAAAATCGCCGCACACATAGTGATGATCGTCAGACGTACATTTCCAGCCAGTTGAGACTCTATCTGCACCAGTTCCGTCGCCTCCTGATAAATATAATTCTGCATTTCTTTCTCAAAGAGCGTGGTCAGGATTTCTGTATTATTTGCCACAAATTCCTGTCGTTCCTGATAATTCTTTATCTCAAGAAGCTGATTCATCCGTTTCTTAAGATTCTCCAGATAGTTAGTCAGATATTTCAGAGAACGCAGGCTTTCCTTCTTTGATGTGGTTTTCTTCAGACTCTCCACAGTACTGATTGCCTTGTCTACCTGCTCTGTCGGCAGCCCGTCCTTACCTTTTCGCCCGATAGTCACATAATAGATATCCATATCCACTTCATCTTTAAAGCTCATATCATTATTGGAATTTCTATAGTTTGCATTATATTCCGAACTCACCGCCAGATTATTAGACAACTGATTATATTCATTTGTATAATGCCAGAAAAAAACAAGAAGCACTATGATCAGAATTGTCATAGGGATCATAGTGCTCAGAAGCATCCACTTCATCTTTGTTTCCAGCTTCTCCTGTTTCTGCTTCATGAATCAGACTTCTCCTCTCGTCTTACGATACTCACTCGGAGTCATTCCCTGAGTTTTCTTAAAAAGATAGCTGAAGTAATGCGCATCCTTATATCCCACTTCCCCTGCAATCTCACTGGAACGTTTGGAAGTACAGCGAAGCAGCTCCTTTGCCTTGTCCATGCGAAGCGAAGTCAGATACTCAATAAATGTCTGTCCCATATTCTGACTGAAAAGCGCGCTGAAATGATTGGCACTCACATTCGCCACATGCGCCACTCTATTCAGAGAAATCTCTTCATCCATATAATGCCCATCTATAAAATCTATTGCCTGCTTCAACACACTTCTGTTCTGACTGCCTGCATTTTCATCACGGATTGCAATGGCCCGTTTCAGGACTTCCTCTGCATATGCAACAGAAGCTTCTGTAGACTGGCTTGTCTTCTTCACAACATCATCTGTCTCTTCTCTGGACAATTCCGTATCATCATATCCAATTTTCTTAAGAAATGACAGTACAGAAAAACGCACATTCAAAACCACATAATTACGGAACACCAGTGATTCCATCGGTTCCCTGCCAATAGCATGGAAATAATCATGGACAAAACTGTCTACTTCATCTTCCAGACCACTGCTTAAAAATTTCTGAAGGATTTCCGGATTCAGGGCATTGATATTCACATTCTTAAGCTGAACAGCTTCTGTTTTTGAAGTATCTGCTGAATTCTCCTTTACCTGCTCAAGCATATTGTAATAAAGAATATGCCCGTCATACAGATAACGGAATGCATAAGTTCTTGCAGCCGTGTGATAACTCTGCTTAATTCTGCTCAGACGGTCTGCCTCCTCGCCGACTGCCACAAACCAGTCCACATTTGCTCTGGTTTCTTCCATGATCTTCTGAATTGTTTCCACACATTCGCATGTGTTCTTCTTTATCGTGTCTCGCTGCCCCTTGACCAGAATCGCATAACTGAACACCTGATGTCTGAAAAGCATCGCAACCGGATGACTGAGGAAATAATTCTCAATCTTCTTATGTACTTCTGCCTCCCAGTCTGAATATCCTTCCGACGAATTATAACTGCTGTCTGAAGCATCCGGTGTAAAAATCAGAATATTATAAGCCTCTGCCACAATATCAAGATTCAAACGATCTGCTCTCCGATAAATCTCTTCCAGATCAAAGTCCGCTCTCACCAGAGATTCAAAGAAATCACGGCTCGCATTCCTCTCATACTCCTGCATCTCCAGTTTGAATTTCTCATAATATTCCTTCTGCGTCTTCTCATGTTCATAACGATTATGAATCTCCTCCAGACGCTCAATAAATGCATTCTTAGTAATTGGTTTCAGCAGATAATCCTCCACACCAATATTGATTGCCTGCTTCGCATAGTTAAAGTCATCATAGCCACTAAGAATCACAATCTTAATGTCCGGCAACTCCTTCTTCACCAATTTACATAATGTCAGACCATCCATAAACGGCATCTTAATATCAGTGATCAGAAGATCCGGTTTGCTCTTTAATATCAACGGCAGTGCCATCTCCCCATCAGATGCTTCTCCTGCCAGTTCAAATCCATACTGCTCCCAGGGAATCATCTTCTTAATCATCTCCCTGATCACAACTTCATCCTCTACCAAAAAAGTTTTTAACATCCCTACCACTCTCTCATACTAAAAAATCTACAGCAATCCTCTTAAATACATTATTTACGAGAACTTCTACATATCCATCATACAGGTTAACACCATAACTTTAATACATGTCGCACACTCAGGCAAGTTATTTTTTAAATGCTTCACACACTTCCTTTCACAGACGAGAAAGTTCCCCATCCGGACAGGGGCTGACCGGACAGGGAACTTTCTCTGATAACTTTGGCTAAATTTTGAGTTAATATTTTTTCTTATTATTAAGTTACTTATTTTTTACAGGAAATAATTCCTCTGCTTTCGGTGCCCAATGCTCTGCATAAGCATCACACTTCGCACAGAGATGCTCCACAGACTCCGGTGATTGCAAATCTGTAGACTTCGCACCGGATTCTTCAACCATCTTACGAAGCTTCTGCGGATTCTCAAGCATCGGGCATGGACGAAGCATATTTTCATTAAACGGCTGACCATCATGATATGCCATGAAAATCGGACTCTTCAATGCTTCCAGCAGAGTATTTTCATAAATATTTGCATTAGAATAATGGATAAATACACATGGGTCTACATCACCATTCGCATTGATATGAAGGTAACGTCTTCCTCCTGCAATACATCCTCCTACATACTGCGCATCATTCTGGAAATCCATTCCAAAAATAGCTTTTGTAGAACGGTACTCTCTAATCTTGTGATACATCTTCTCACGCTGCTGTGGATTCGGCATTAATTCTACTACAGCGTCATTACCTGTCGGCATATAATGGAAAAACCATACAAATAATGCACCACAGTCAATAATGTGATCAAAAAATTCCTCGCTGCTTACACTGTCCACATTTGCAGAAGTATAACAGGTAGATACACCAAACGGAAGTTTATGAGCTTTCAGAAGTTCCATTGCATGCATAACTTTCTGATATACACCTTCTCCACGGCGTCCATCGTTTGCTTCCTCAGAACCTTCCAGACTGATTGCCGGAACAAAGTTCTTAACACGAAGCATTTCCTGGCAGAATTCTTCGTCGATCAGTGTACCATTTGTAAAGGAAAGAAACTCGCAGTCCGGATATTTCTCGCAGATACGCATCAGGTCTTTCTTACGTACCAGCGGTTCACCACCTGTATATATGTACATATAAGTTCCCATTTTTCTGCCCTGCTCTACAATAGAACAGATGGTGTCAAAATCAAGATTCAGTTTGTGACCATACTCTGCTGCCCAGCATCCTGTACAGTGCAGATTACAGGCACTTGTTGGATCCAGAAGGATCGCCCATGGAACATTACAGTTGTTCTCTTCTGCTGTTTCTTCCTGAAGTGCACTTCCCTTTAAGCTGGCATTGATAATAAAGTTTGTAAAGAATGCTTCACGTACTCCCGGATCCAGCTCATAAATCCTCAGGATCAGTTTATACCAGTTGCTGTCCTTATCCTGAATCGCATTACGGATTGCATTTCTCTGTGACTCATACCAGCCATCCGGTACAAATTTGTCTACAAGTTCCATCAGTTTCGGTATATTTACTTCCGGGTCCTTTTCCAGATATCCCAGACCTGTTTTAACTGCTGCTGCAAGTGCAGCCTGTTTTGCTTTGTCCATTAATTTCATGTGATTGCTCCTCCTTGTTGTAATGTGATATATATAAACACCTGTGTATCAGGTATATTTTTATTATTTTATCAATATTCATCCATATCTATGATATCCTGTTTCTGGTTTTTAATAATTTTTACAGTGTAAATCGCCACACAAAGATTCAGAATTCCCTCAAACAGAACCGAAACACCAACCAGGATCATCATGATCTCTGCTGCCTCAAACGGCCTTATCAAAAGTAAAAATCCCAGAACACCTGTCAGAAGCGCTACCAGGAGAATCCTCCACCAGAGATTCAGCCCGAATTTCTTTGCATCTATCGACATCTGAATTTTAAATAATGCATCCGCAAGGATCAGAAGTCCAAAGATTCCAAAGATCAGATTCACCACTACGTTCCTGCGTACTATAATAATAATTCCTACTGCTGCCAGCAGCACTCCAAAGGCAAGATCAAACTGAAATGCCAGACAATAGATATCTCTGGAAAAATATCCCAGAATCTTTATCAATCCGTATACAATAAGCATAATCCCTACTGCTGTACAGAAAACTGCCATCGAACAATCCGGCCAGATAATCAGACAGGCACCCAGAACCATAAATAATACAGACATAATAATATAACCATTCTTGGCTAATTTTAACTGCTTCAGTGCATCCATCCTATTGCTCCTCCCTTCTGAAATATACCCGAACCTGTGACTGTCAGGCTCTTGTTTTCATCTCTTTATGGCTGCTATTATAGCTGTGATTTTTTTAACAATAAATAGACAAAAAAAAGCCCATGTCCAAAAAACAGACATAAGCTTAATTTTGCATAATATGAAAATTGAAGGAATTACCTATAACGCTTCTCTCAGATAATACATTTAAGAGAATTGCTATAATAAATATCAGGAACAACAGGTATTTTCACTCTATTCTGATCTGTTCAATACCGCATGTAGCTCCGGGTGCTTTTCAAAAAGCCGGGAAGCCTGACGCATTTCTTCTCCAAAATCAGATTTCAGATTATTATCCAGCCACTCCATCAGAAATCCCATAAACAGACACTTATAATATTGAATCAGAATCCGGATTTCTCCCTCATCAAGATCAAACTGATCTGCATTTTTCCGAAAATATTCCATAATAATATAGTTAGAAATCTCATTCATATAAAAAAGGAACGTATCTTTTTTCACTGATCTGTAAACATTAAGCATAACCTTTCTGTTATTTCTCACCAGATCTGCCATTTCTTCCATACATTCCAGAATAGAGGCTCTGTCCTGTGGGTGTTCCAGAATCTCATCCCACTTCTTTTTCAAAATAAACTCCACTACATCCGGAATATCCTTAAAATGATAATAAAAAGTATTTCTGTTTACACCACATCGTTCCACGATATCCTTCACCGTAATCTTAGACATGGGCTTTTCATCCAGCAATTCTGTAAAAGTCTTTGCAATAATTTCCTTTGTAAAACCTGACATATTATCTTTTCCTCATCACTCTTAACACTGTTCTAATCATCAGTAACACTTTTCCTCTGAACAGCCCGCTCCGCATTAAAAAAGTCCACAGATAACCACTTTTATAAAGCAATTATCACTCATCTTTCGCAGGTTCTGAGTATTTTCATAATTATGCCATAAAGGATATAGTTTTGCAAGCGTTTCTAAAATTGGTCTTACCTATTCGGAATCAGCACAATTTCTTTAATTTCAAGATTATCCGCACCATAATAAAATTTGATATAGTGATTATGACCAAATCCCATATTCAGGATGCGGCTTTCTTCTGCCCATTTTCCATTGGTTCCCTGTACTGAAACAGTCATCTTATGAATATTATCCAAAAATACAGAAAACGGAAGCTGAGCCAGCTCACCAAGATCAGATTTCAAAGTAAACTTCATTGTGAAATCACCCATGAACTCGTTAGTCACAGCAATCACATCTGCCTTTCCCTTTGCAGGATGTAATAATGCACCGTCAATTACAATTTTCTGTGTCACCGAATCACTTTCAATACTTACCAGACTTCCGGCATCCACATCGTCCTCTTCCTTTGTATTCATAGCCTCCAGCTCTTCTTTACATATTCTGTCTGTCAACAATAAAACAGAAGGACTTTTTAACAGAAATCCCAGGATATTGGCTGCATTCCTCTGCAATTCTCCCACAGTAATTTTTCCTGCATGAAGCATTTCCTCCACATCGTCATTCTCCGGATTGGACTTCGCATCACTCACTACCATATAAATATCATTCTGGGCAGCTACCATAGGAGCTTTCGCAGTTACCTCTGCCTGATGACCCTCATAATTGGACTTCGCCCACCAGTCAGTCATGACAATACCCTGAAATCCCCACTCTTTTCTCAGAATAGTTGTACACAGATCATAGCTACCTGCAGTCCAGAGCCCATTTACACTTCCATAAGTAGTCATTACAGAACGTGCACCACCTTCCTTTACTGCAATCTCAAATCCCTTCAGATAGATCTCTCTCAGACATCTCTCAGACATAACAGAATCAGAAGTACTTCGTCCCACTTCCTGATTATTTCCACAGAAATGCTTAATCGTGCTTCCAATTCCGGATTTAGCCATTGCCTTCACCTGAGCCGCACAAATTCTTCCTGTGAGAAGCGGATCCTCAGAAATATATTCAAAATTTCGACCATTCAGTGGATTCCTGTGAATATTCATACCTGGTCCCAGCAGGGAATCAATCTTATTCAGTCGAAGTTCCCTCCCTGTCATTTCATACAGCTCACCCACAAGCTCCGTATTAAAAGTACAGCCCAGCAAAGTTCCATTTGGCAGAGAAAACGCTTTCGTACCGCAATCCATACGAATCCCTGACGGCCCATCCGCGCAGCATCCCACCGGGATTCCAAGAGCCTTCAAAGACTCTGTCACACCGCCAAATGCAGCTGCAGTTCCAGCAGTGACCTTGGGACTGCACATTCCTTCACCGCGGAACATGGCAATCAGATCCGCCTCACTGATCTGTGCCACAAACTCATCCATGGAAACTTTTTTATCCAGTACATCTGCCAGCTTATAGCCTTTATCTCCCGTATACTCCAGAGTCTTCGGCATTCTTTCCTCTCTGCGTTTATGTGGATCTGCTGTGCGGACAGGAACCTCTTCTGTTACTGCCTGATAAGTTCCATCCGCTCTCAGAACGGCTTTCATTCTCCGGAATTTCTCAATCGGTGCATATGCCTCCTGTAACTGTTCTATTACACGTAATTCTTCTTCGTAAATTCCTGCTGATTTCGCACTTCTTACATCACTGCCTGCAAAAATTTCATAAGTTCCCTCTTCCAGAACATAACAGGATTTGTGTCCTGTCACTCCACTGTCATCATAAGAGGCCATATCATATTTGGGAATGATGATAACAAGTTCTTCTTTTTCACCCGGTGCCAGTTCCCGGGTTTTTGCAAATCCGATCAGCTTTCTTGCCGGATTTCCAAGTTTACCCTGCGGTGCTTTTACATAAACCTGTACAACCTCTTTGCCCCTCACATCACCGATATTGGTAACCGTTGCAGCCACTGTGAGTTCATCCTCAGTATTCTTAAAAATCTCCGCCTTTGTCTCAAAATTCGTATAGGACAAACCATATCCAAACGGATACAGCACCTTATCCTTCGCAAATGTCTCAAAATAACGATAACCCACATAAATATCTTCCTTATAATAATTCTTATATGGATCACCAAAATTCTCCGTAGACGGATAATACTCAATCCTCTCAGCAATGGTATCTGTCAGCTTCCCACATGCACACACTTTACCGGTCAGCACATCAGCCACACCATTGCCACCTTCCTGACCACCCTGCCATGCATACAGCACAGCCTGAGGATGATATTTCTCCACCCAACTCATATCAATAATATTTCCAACATTCAGCACCACAACTGTGCGCTTACTCACCTCACAGACACGGCGGATCATATCCTCCTCCGTCTCCGTCAGACAATAACTTCCCGGATTCGTATTATTATCCTGATCTTCACCTGCAGTTCTTCCTATAATAACAAGCGAAACATCGTTGCTACGTGCGCAGTCCAGCATTTCCTCTGTAACTTCCATCTCTTTCTGAGACCACGGAACACGACCCCATCCCTGACCTTCATCATAAGGATTCTCTTTAATCCAGTTTGCATAAATACCCAGCAGTTTCTCATCCAGTTGAATCTCTTTACACTCCTTCAGCGCATCCAGAATTCCCACTACATATCTCGTATTCACCAGACCGCCGGAACCAAGTCCGCTTTTATAATAATGAAATGCCATGCGGCCAAAAACAGCCACACTCTCTCCCTCTCTCAAAGGAAGTGCCTGCTTCTCATTCTCCAGAAGTACACATCCCTCTGCGGCTGCCTGTCTCGCCAGTGTTGCATATTTCTCTAAATCCAATTTATAATCGTTCATGTTTTATCCTTTCTTTCTGAGAACAACATCTCTCAAGCGATGCAATGATCGTTCCGACCGTTTTTCCCCAATACTTTCTATTCCCCATCTTATCAGAAAAAATCTTTGCTGAAAACACTAAATATTTACAGGAAAATAATCCACCTTTCCTTCAAAACATCTTCAGCCTTTTACGGCACCAAGCGCGATACCTTTGGTAAAATATCTCTGTAAAAACGGATACAGGCATAAAATCGGTAGCATTGCAACAAACGCTATTGCCATTCTGACAGATGCAGATGGAATATCTGCAATTGCAACAGTTGACGCACCAGAAGCATTCTGTGTCAGTGCTGTCAAATCTGAAATCATCTTATTCAGAAGGTTCTGAATGCCATATAACTTCGTATCTCTAATATAGTACAGACCATTTGTCCAGTCATTCCAGTATCCTAATCCGGAAAGCAGACCCATGGCAATAAGAATGGGTTTACCCAGTGGCAATACAATTTTGAAAAAAATCTGGAATTGACTTGCACCGTCAATCTGAGCTGCTTCAAAAAGTGCATCCGGAATACTGGTTGCAAAGAATGTACGAATCAGCATAACATTCATGGCACTCATCAGAAGTCCCGGCACAATATATGCAAGCAGTGTGTTATTGATATGGAAAATTCCTGTATACATGAGATATGTAGGAACCAGTCCACCATTAAATAACATTGTAAAAAATATGTAGAAATTCAGGATTCTTTTTCCTGGAAGATTTTTCAGGGAAAGCGGATACGCCAACAATGCAGACATTGCCACATTAATACTGGTTCCTATTACAGTGACCAGTATTGTAATTCCATATGCCCTGAATACATTTGCAGCATTATCCCAGATAAACTTATAGGCATGAATACTGAACTCTTTTGGAAAAAAGGAATATCCATCTCTAACCAGAGCACTTTCAGAGGTAATAGATGACATAAATAACAAGATAAACGGCAATACAATACAGATTGTAACCAGTATCATGACCGTATGTGCCAATCGTTCAAATCTTTTTGCACTTTTGCTTCTAACCATTTTTTACCTCCTAGAACATTGCATTTTCAGGGCTTAATTTGCGCACAACCACATTTGCCAGCAGTACACAGGCAAATCCGACAATGGACTGATAAAAGCCTGCCGCTGAAGCCATTCCGATATTTCCGGACTGAAGCAGTGCCCTGTATACATAAGTATCGATTACATTGGTGGTATCATAAAGCTGACCGGAATTTTGTGTAACCTGATAGAATAATCCAAAATCAGAATAGAAAATTCTTCCAATGTTTAACAGTGTCAAAGTGATTACAGACGGCATGATCGATGGAAGTGTAATGTATCGGATCTGTTTCCACTTTGAAGCTCCATCCAGTTCTGCAGCCTCATAAAAAGAAGGATCAATTCCGGAAATACTGGAAATATAAATCAGGCATCCATATCCTACACCTTTCCATGTATTTACGATAACCAGGATCACAGGCCAATATTTGGATTCTGAATACCAATTAATTGCTTCTTTCCCGAAAAACGGAAGAATTGTCTTATTCAGCATTCCATTGTCCCCACTGAAAAAGGCAAAAGTGATATAACTTACAATTACAATAGACATAAGAAACGGCAGTAAAATTGCACTTTGATAAATTGTTTTGCATGCCTTGCTCCGAATATCACAGATAAAGATGGCAAATGCAATTCCCAGAATCAGGTTGATGATAATAAATACAATATTATAAAGCAACGTATTTCTTGTAATCGTCCACGCATCATTAAACAGATAAGTAAAATTGCTGAGACCGGCCCATGGGCTGCCAAAGATTCCATCTACCACGTTGTAATTTTTGAAAGCAACCACAAGTCCTGCCATCGGCATATAATTATTGATAAAAAGATAAATCAGCCCCGGTGCCATCATCAGATAAAGCGGTGCCCATCTTTTAAATTTTGCTTTTTTCATAAATTTTTCCTTTCAATTATCTGGAATATAACAGGGGATGCATAGCGGCATCCCCTGTCTGTGTTATTTATTCTCTTCCAGCCACTTGTCCAGCTGTTCCTGTTTGGTGCTGATCACTTTCTCAATTCCTGCTTTCTTCAGTTCCTCAATAAATTTCGGAAGTGTTTCTTCAGGATCTACTGTACCAGAACCAAGAGCAGCTGCATATTTTGCTTTTACATTACTCAGTGCAGCCAGTTCGTTTGCAACACTTGTAGAATCATAGGTAAATCCGAATGCTTTTGATTTGATTGCACTCTCATTCAGTGCCTTTGTTTCATCCCAGATATCTGGTGAATCACCCTCCCAGATATGCATTTTAAACTGGTCAAATAACTGCCATCCTTCTGCCAGATGATACGTGTTGCTGTCATCTTTTCCATCCGGATAGTTAATGATATTATTTTCAGCATCTACAACTTCGTAATCAACACCTTCTTCCCCCCAGTTCAACAGGTTCAGAATATCTGCATTTCCATATAAATAATCCAGACACTGCATTGTTTTATCTTTATCAGCAGAACTTGAACTGATGCCATAAGTCAGGTAAGAAATTTGTGCAGTACCAGCCCATGGTTCGGAAATCGGAGCAATCTCCATCTCTGTTCCGCAAAGTAAAGCGGCACGGGTATCATATCCTGGTTTGTTTGGTGCAAGGTAAGAAAAAGCGGCACCTGCTTTTACCTGATTCTCCGCACTCTCTGTTGTGGTTGCAGCATCTTTGGACAAATAACCTTTTTGCTGCCAGTCATACATTGTTTCTACAAACTCTTTATATTCATCTGTCTCATAATAATCTACAACTGTCGTATCCTGACCATGATCCATCAATACACCAAATCCATCAGTAAGTGTATCATTCATTTCATATTTGGTATCCGGTGTTGCACTGTTATTGCTTGCCATCATGACCATATCTGGATATTTTTCTTTCACAGTTGCATAAACGTCAGTCAAATCTTTATAATCTGTGATAGAAGATACATCAATTCCACACTCATCCAGAATATCTTTTCGCATAATAACAGATGACTGGCAGAACCATTCGCGTCCTGTTGTCACACCGTATACATAATTTCCGATATTTGCTGCTTTCGCAGTATCACCAAGCAGTTCTTTAATATTATTGCCATATTTGTCGATATATTCAGACATGTCAATAACCTGCTTCGCATTCACCATGGAATTAACCTGTTCCACCAGGATTGGTACAATGTCCATCTTTTCTCCACCGGATAGAATCAGCTTCATTGTTTCCGCATAGGCACCCCAGCTGATCGGTTCGATATCGAGTTCCATATTGATATCTTTCTTCATAATCTCATTGATTTTCTTCTCGATGCGATCTGTATCTTCCTCCTTATCTCCAATATAAGCCATTGTAACTGTATAAGTCTCATCAGAAGAATCTTTAGCCTCTTTTGAACCGGAATCACCACAGGCAGTCAGCCCCATAGAAGCCAGTACCATAGCCATTCCCGCTGCAATCACTTTCTTATTCATCCTTTTACCTCAATTCTTTTCCTTTTTAATTTTTTTTGATGTATACATCTCTCTGTCTGATGTTTCTCATTATACAGATTTTCCAGTATTTTAATAGTAAAATAACGACCTCACACTTTCCGAAATCCGATTTCTTTTTTCATAGCTTGTCTCTTTTGTTGTATCAAAAGGTCGGAATATTGTTATCTTTTTATCGGATTTTTGTTATAATTGTTTTCATCATAATGATTTTATAATATTTCAGGAGGTATTTATATGTATTCCAGACATCGTGTTGCCGGATACTCCATTGATCATGTCATAAAATTTTTGTTTTTTCTGCTGGTTCCGGTTGTAATCCTGGATATCATGATCAGCTGTTTTGTCATTTTTTCCATGCGTTCCCAAAGTATTCAGTCCCTGCAAGATACAACATCCCTTTATGCTTCGCAAATCGACACCGCACATATTTCCATCAATCGCTATTTAATCCGGCTCCTGACTGAAAATGACGATGCAGATACTCTGTTGGAAACACAGGACAAACTGGAATTCATTTCATCCGCAGAACGAGTTCATAATAATATTGATATTTTTCTGGAATCTTTTGAAAAAGGATATCAGATTTTTCTATATAATTCAGAGAATGAACGGATGTATCGTCCTACAGAAATTTTTCAGACACTTACTCAGAATCAGCTCGTACTGCTGAACAAGCATCTGATCCAAAAAATAACTGCGCCCAAAACAAGTTTCTACACGGATGCCTGGGAAGTACTAATGCTCGGAAAGAACGTATATTTTTACAAATCCTTTCATACAGGCTCCCACTACGCCTGCTGTTTTATTCCTGCTGACAATATCATTCAGCCACTAAAAAACATAATTAAAGAAAAAGACGGTTTCATTTCTCTTACCTCGCAAAACGGAACCGTACTTACTAATAAAGAACTGCTGAAGCAACACCATATTGAATTTTCAAGAAAAAGCAATTCCGATTCTTACGAGACCTATAATAAGGGAAATAATCTGATTATCAGCGGTGCTCTGATTATGGGTGCTTTTTATCCTCAGATTATTCTCAGCAAATTCAGGGCTTATGAAAAAATAATCCTGCTTCAGTTTATTCTTGCACTGGCAGTCCTTCTGGTCGCAGTTATCCTGTTTACTTCCATTTTCTATATGAAGAAACACGTTCTGACTCCGATCAAACTCTTTTTAGAAAATCTGGCACATCTGGATGATTCTGCAGAAACCATCAATTTAAAAGACACCAATCTTCTCGAACTTGAGCAGGCGAACTCCCAGTTCAAAAATCTGATGCGCCAGATCAAAAAACTGAAAATTGACATTTACGAAAAAGAACTGGAAAAACAAAAAACAATGATGAATTATCTTCAGCTACAGATCCGTCCTCACTTTTTTCTGAACTGTCTGAATACCATTTACAGTATGGCACAGACGCAGCTTTACGAAGAGATCATGAAAATGTCTATGATTACTTCCAACTATTTTCGATATATTTTCCAGAACACCCAGGATCTTGTTCCTGTAAAAAATGAACTGGAACATATAAAAAATTATATGGAAATCCAAAAGATGCGTTACGGAGATACGTTCTCCTATGAAATTCACGCAGAAGAAGGTACAGAAAACATACGAATCCCACCAATTCTGATCCAGACCTTTATAGAAAACGCCATCAAACACTCCAATACTTTTGATGAACCCATAATCATACGCACAGACATCGCCTGGATGACTGCCGGCGGAAATTCACATGAAAATATTCAGATTCAGGTCATGGACACTGGATGCGGATTCTCGGAAGACATCCTGCAATCCCTAAATTCTGCTATTCCTCTGGAACCTCAAAATGGTCACCGTATTGGAATTACCAATGCCATCCAACGTCTGAATCTGCTGTACGGTCAGGGAGAAGCGGTCATTACTTTCTCAAACCTCCCATCTGGGGGTGCCTGCGTAACCATCCTTCTCCCTGCAGTCTGATCCAATTCTCTGCCTAATTTATGAAAGGAAAGTTTTATGAACGCATTATTAGTTGATGATGACCGCTTTGTTGTAGCGGCCCTTGAGAAAAAAATAAACTGGGAGCAACTAACAATCACAGAAGTACTCACTGCTTTCAATATCCGTCAAGCTCAGAAAATCATAGAAAAAAACTCCATCGATATCTGTGTTTGCGATATCGAAATGCCCGGCGGTTCTGGTCTTGATCTTCTTTCCTGGGTCCGGGAATCAGGAAAAGAAATACAATTTATTTTCCTGACCAGCTATGCGGATTTTGATTACGCAAAAAAAGCTATCGAACTGTCCTCCCTCGATTACCAGCTAAAACCTATAGACTTTGATACTTTATCCCATATTCTGGAAAAAGCAGTTTCTAAAGTCAGAAAGAATGCTGCGCTCACCCAGACAAAAGCAGACAGTCAGAAATGGAAAGATAATTACCGCTATATTGTAGATTTATTCTGGAAAGAACTTTTTGCCACCACTCTGTTTCGTGAACCTTCTCTTCTTGAAACAGAATTAAGAAAAAAAGATCTTTCCTATACAGCAGATGACCTCTTCATTCCTGTTTTGTTCCGGCTTTATCCACTCTCCGGCCAGATAATGCCCATGGAGTCTTCCATGGTAGATTTTTCTTTCCAGAATATTACAGCCGAAACCTTTCAGAAATCCTGCATTCTCTATGAGTCTATAGTGATACTGAACACCTTTGAATACGTTGTCATACTTTCTGGATTGCAACTGGAACAAATCCGTCAGCCATTTACAGAAAATCTACTGACACTGTTCAAAAATCTTCAGAGTTTTCTGCACTGTGAAATTGCATGCGGCATTGCACCAGAGGTTTCCCTGACAGAACTGCCTGAAACTCTTACCAGACTACGTGAAATGAGAGAATCCAACCTTAACTCCGTAAATAAACCACTTTTTCTGCAAGATTTTGTTCCCAGCACAACTTCCTACATCCCTCCATCACTGGAAGTAATCAATACTTTTCTGGAACAAAAACAGGCAGACGCAGCTTTACAGAATATCGAAAATTACCTGTCCAAATACATTCAGGCCAGTGGTATCACCAAAAATTTTCTTCTGCATCTGAGACTTGATATCGAACAAATTGTTTTTTCCTATCTACATAAAAACGGAATCGAAGCACACACTCTATTTTCTTCAGAAGAAAGAGACGAACTGATCACAAAATCTCTGGACGCTGTACCATATATGTTTAATTATCTGCGCTATCTGATACAACGCGCCGTAGAATACAATAGCTTCATCAACGAAAAAGACTCCGTCGTTGATATTGTACTCAACTATATCCATCAGCACTACTCCGAAGATATCTCACGTACCATGCTGGCTGATATGGTTTATCTCAATCCAGATTATCTGGCACGACTTTTCAAAAAACAAACGCAGACCTCTATCATCAATTACATCACCACCTATCGGTTAGAA
>ENA-OPAW01000628-OPAW01000628.1-human-gut-metagenome-genome-assembly--contig:-NODE-628-length-19637-cov-2.838883_pt1 | contig 19637 bp, 10 predicted proteins | sample MGYA00241060_ERZ501436 | MGnify/ENA primary metagenome ERZ501436 (study PRJEB25962, sample SAMEA2042619) | human gut metagenome | biome: human gut; feature: human-associated habitat; material: faeces... | reverse complement strand
ACTACTTACTACTTAACTACTTGACTACTTGACTACTAAACAATCACTTAACATTTTGGCTACTGTATATAAATTATTCAAGCTAAGGTTGATAATTCTCCCATACCTCCTTTTTCAGTTCCGGGCGGGGAACATATAAGAAAGTATCCGGATTTTTTTCAAAAGTCGTATAGATGGCTTCCCCCTTTACGATGCCGAGGGCGGAGTAATCGGCAGGAGTTTTGCAGATCAGTTCCGATTTCTCATAAAGCGGATTGGCTTGCCACTCTATTTTATTCTTATCATTAAAGACAGGAAACCAAGCGATGCCTTTATGCCTGCGAACGCCCTCGTACTCAAAACCGTAGTCGCGGTCACACCAGGCACCGAATGTCAACGGTTCGTCCGGATTGGCGCTGATAGTGGCATGCGCCCAGTATGGGGGGACAATCACAACGTCACCGGGACGGGCATAAACGGCAAAACAACGCCCGGGATTATCCTCGGCAAACTCCTGCATATAGATAATCGCTTCGCCCGACCAGATTTCATAAACCTCCGGAGTAGACCATTGGCTGAATTTGGAAACCCAGTGAATATGTCCCTGGCTACGTATGGGTTCCCGTCCTAATTTTCCGGCGGCATAAGTCACCACCCCATAGAGAAGGTGCATCTCTTTCAGAAGCGGTTCATGGATTTTCTTTCCGACATCCATGGCAATGGCATACACTACTTCGGGACCGTCACAATCGGGATCGGATAAACTCTTGCGGATATCTTTCAGCAAACGGTTCTCTACCGGAGGGCCAAAAACATCGGGACCATAAACGAACCCCATGGGATTCGTTGTGGGTTCTATATCAAAACCTGGATTAAATTTCATACTCAAAATCGAATTAAGGATTGTGTTTAACAAAAGCTTTAATAGTAGCGCACTGCTTACCTGCGGATTCTCCATAAGGGCGGATCGTATATTCTTTCACCGATTCCGGCACGATAAACGTCTCGGCATAATGAACAACAAACGGCTCGAACCCTCCTGTCGGACTTTCCACAATGGCCTCTCTCCCTTCAACCAGATTGAGAACATTCACACTGCCGTCCGTCCGGTGCAATACGGGAGCGGTAAACCAATGACGGCGGGTTTCGATGAACTCGTTTTCGTGCAAACCGGTACGTTCTTCCCTCCAGCCTTCGCCCTCGGCCACCGGCTCTATACGATTGAAAATCTCTTTTCTGACCCAAGACTCCGTACGGTTCCATTGAATGACTTCCTGCCCGTGCTTTATATTGATGGGACGCGGACGGCCATCCAGCCCGAGACGTCCCCAATCCCAAAGCTTGAAAGTGAAGATATAAGGAGTCGCACTGATTTCAAGCACCATACCGTTTGTTCCGGAACAATGTATCGTGCCGGCAGGTATCAGCAAATGGTCGTGCTTCTTAACGGGATAGCGACCCACGTATTTCTCCGCATCGAAGCAACCGCTTTCCTGCGCTTCATTAAGGGCATCAATCATCTCTTCCGGTTCGATCCCCTCTTTCACCCCCAAATACACGGTAGCATCTTCTGCCGCATCCAACATATAATAGCTTTCGTCCTGCGTGTAGTGCATACCGAACTTTTCCTGTATATATTGTGTCAGAGGATGTACTTGCAGACTCAGATTTCCTCCCTCCATCGTATCGAGAAAGTCGAAACGGATGGGAAAGTCTTTTCCGAAACGCGCTTCTACCGGCTCACCCAACAATTCTCTTGTTTTTAAAAGTACGAGATCTACCGATGGCAATTCGAATCGTACACCATTCACTTCGAAATAGAGGCTGTTTTCTTCGGGAACACAATCGAAACACCAACCGTAATTTTCTTTTTCCGGATCGAGATCGCATACTTCTTTCATCCATTGACCGCCCCAGGGAGCCGGATCAAAGAAAGGAACTACGCGGAAAGGAGAATGAACCGTCTCTTCGATTCCTTTGAAAAAAGTGGTTTGATCAATCATTTTAGGCTCAGTTGCTATGTGGGTGTCTAACCAGAAGTCAACCTTGTCAAACAAACTTTCCTTGTATTTATCGCATACTCTCCAATCATTGAAGTAGCCTCTTTTATATTGCAGGGATACTGCGTCTTTCCGGTTGTCTATCCCCAATGCTTTCACTTCATGACGGCGGAAACGCTGTTGGATTTCCCAACGCGCCATATCTGCATAAACCAATACGGTTTCGGCAGGGACTACCATGGCGGCTCCGCTTCCCACAACCACTACTTTTCCTTTTGTCGCAATTACTTCCTCACGCGCTTTCTTCAGTTTGTCCTGGTCAAAATAATCGTTTAGCGTGATATTAGTCACGTAGCCAAATAAGACGTCATCCGTCATAAAGCGGGCTGTCATAGCTTTAATCTCACTTTCCGGTTTCATCAGGTCGCGGGTATCGATAAATAGGGCGGGGGATAAGCGATGGAGTTCATTTATTACTTCTTCCTCATATACCCCTGTATAAAAATCAACGGCTAAAGTCGGATAGGCCTTTAAATGTTCCTCCAGTAGAGAACAGATATTCTCCCATCCTTGAATTACAGTTCCCGAAATTTTAGTAGATGGAAACCGGTCATAATTTGCTTTTCTCATAATGATGTGTATTCTTTATAATTTAATTATAGTTCCGGTTGCAGCCAGAAACTATAGGCATGATATCTCAGTAAAACCAAATATTCGGAGTGTACCGGCTTTCCCCAAGAGTTATCGCCACCCACTCCCTTTTGTGCATAGTCAATATTCAAATAATAATTTTGCTCTTTTACCATATTGACGGAAGAGCGCATCCGGGCGCCGTCATTAGTGAAATATCCGTCTTGCCCGGTGAACTGAATGTTAAAACAGAATATCGGTTCACCCGTTATTTTCAGTGCATGCCCATCGGGACTTTTTAATTTCAGCCACCGGACATCCGTGCGATAACCATTCTCCTGAGGACGGATGTAGTTGTAAGGAAGTTCACTGACGGGCATTTCGTATTCCCCTACTAATGCGGAGGTTTTACGGTCTGAGTAGTTTTCCCAAGGACCACGGCCGTACCATTGAGCCAATGATAATTCAGAATTCATATTCACTACCTGGCCAATTCTGGGTATGGACATATTGGATTCTCCGTTGTAATAATTCGGTGTAAAATAGTTATCTACCCGGATGCTTCCATCGGCATGTACAGTGTAGTCCGTATCGAAGAAAATGGTATGCTGCGGCTTTTCCGAAACGGTAAATTGTGTTTTAACGTGCACTTTTATCTGTTCGTATTTTTTCTCCTTTTTAGAAACGGCAGTGGTAGGTTCTACCGTAACTTGCAATATTTGCATTTTGGAAATAGCATTCTTCCAGACATTATTCTCGCTGTCCCAATCGTCATTGTCGGTATTTACACGCCAAAAATCCGGAACAAGAGATGATTTCAGATAATCGAAGCCTTCATAACGAAAAGAATTCAGTCCTCCTTTCCGTTTGTCGAAGATTAGGTTTAATCCGCGTTCTCCTTTTATATCGATTATCGTATCGTTCTCTTGATAGGTCAATGTTTTGTTTAAAGTATTACCGACAGTTATTTTTCTGACCGGACGATTCAAAGCGATCTGATCATAGGCTATTGTCCAACCTTTGGGTAACAGATCCTCCGCTTCTTTCAACTTGAATTCAACGTTTAAGAAATATTCATGACAGTCAGAAAGGGCTGTCTGATAGGGTATGGTCAATAATCCGGCGGAATGAGGAGCAAGGGCGAACGGTATGGTACCGTTTTCTACAGTTTGTCCGTCTTGCAAAAGGCTCCATGTCAACTGATACTTATCTGCATTGGTGAATGAGAATGTATTCGTGACTTTAAAGACCTTTTCTCCCAGTCCACTCTTTCGTACCCGTAAACTCTGCAATACTTTTTTAGCTTCATACGCGTGCGGGTTGGGTTTTCTGTCCGGAGAGAATAATCCATTGATGCAGAATGCACCGTCGTTACGGATCTTTTCCTGTCCGAATCCGCCACCATATTCATAATAATGCACCCCATTGTGATAGGCATCCATTCCTTGATCTACAAAGTCCCATATAAAGCCTCCTTGTAATACCGGATAAGTTTCTATCAAATCCCAGTAATCCTGGAAGTTTCCAAGACTGTTGCCCATTGCATGGGCGTATTCGCATTGGATAAGAGGTATGCGTGCATCCGGCGATAAGGCATAATTTTTCATCATTTCCCCTTTCATATACATGGGGCAGTAAATATCCGTATGTGGTAATGTTCCGGCCTGTTCGAACTGCACTAACCGGCTTTTATCCAGTGCCTTCAACATTTTGTAGCCTTTGACAAAGTTGACTCCGTCACCACATTCATTACCCATAGACCAGATAATGACTGACGGATGGTTTTTATCTCTTTGGAACATACGGTTCATGCGGTCCAGGTGAATGTCTGTCCACTCCGGATCACAAGCGATATGTTTTTGCGGATCTATTACATTTTGTAGAGCCGCCCCTAAACCATGCGATTCGATATTGGCTTCATCCACAACATAAATCCCGTATTTGTCACACAACTCATAAAAATAAGGGTCGCACGGATAGTGGCAAGTGCGAATTGCGTTGATATTAAATTGTTTCATTAACCGGACATCCTTCTCCATCGTCTCACGAGGAATATAATGTCCGTATTTAGGATGGTGCTCATGTCGGTTAGCCCCTTTGATGTAAACAGGAACTCCATTGACCAGAAGTTGTGCATTCGCTACTTCCACTTTACGGAATCCTACTTTACATGAACTGTATGTCGTATTGCCGTTCGCTTCTTCGACACCGATCAGCAATGTATATAGATTGGGTGTTTCTGCTGTCCAGTGTGAACAGCCTTCGATCACCTGCTTCAGATTCATAGTTTGTTCTTTCAGTCCGGGCAACACTATCTTTTGCTGCTCTGTCCAGATCTCTTTATTTTCCTTGTTGAGTAAAGAAAAAGAGACATTGACTGATGTTTTGCGTTTTTGGGTATTTTGGAGTGTATAGTTCAACTCCAGTTCCCCGTTCTTGTATTGTTCATCCAAATCGCCTATAGCGAAGAAATCTTTCAGGAATACCGGAGAGGTGGCATACAGCCACACATCTCTTTTGATGCCTGCCAACCGCCAGAAATCCTGGCATTCTAAATAAGAGCCGATCGAAAAGCGATAGACTTCGATGGCAATCACATTTTCTCTTCCCGGTTGTATATAAGAGGTGATATCGAATTCTGCCTGCATTTTCGAATCTTGAGAATAGCCGACCTTTTGTCCGTTCACCCAAACATAAAAGGCAGACTTGACAGCACCCAAATGCAACACCACCCGTTTCCCTTCCCAGGCAACGGGAATATGTACTACACGTCGGAACGCTCCTACAGGATTCCATTCCGTAGGAACCCGATACGGGTAGGGGGCTATATAATTGAACTCGTAAGGATGATTCATATATAGAGGCTTGTCGTATCCTTGTAAGGGCCAACTGCCCGGTACGTCAATATCGTCCCATTGCGATACATCGAATCCTGTCTGGTAAAAATCTACCAGGCGTTCGGCCGGTTTTTCGCAAAAATGAAACTTCCATTTGCCATTCAACAGTATATTATCCGGGGTATTTTCATAACCACCTTTCAGTGCTTCGGTTCTATTCGAATAGTACCAGAATGTTGCACGTCCGCTCTCTCTGTTTACTCCTGTCACGCGAGGATTTTCATACTCTTTCTGTTGTGCAGACAGGGCGGTACATACAATGGATAATGCAATGTATATTAAAATTCTAATGACTTTCATTCTTCTCTGTTTAAACGGTCTGACCCTAAAAAAGACTCCCCGATACATGAATATATAGTTCGCTACTTATGTATCAGGGAGTATTCATACCTATTGATAAAACTTTATACTATTTATTTACAATACTTCTTGCTACAATTTCTCCATTTACCGTTTGTATTTTTACAATGTACATACCCTGAGGCAATGCCATAGAACATTCATTCATGTTTCCTGCCTTTTCTGCAACAAGGGTTCCGGCTGCTGTATACACATCCACCTTGTTCAGGTTGTTTCCTTTGACATAGATGCTTCCGTCGGTGGAGTATACAGCTATGCCGCTCTTGTTATCCTTTAATTCATTGATACCGGTGCTGACCTCTTCGCGTGCATCAAATTCGTCATTTAAAATAATTTCGTCAATGTAGAATTTTCCAGCCGGATTATCCCAGTTATCTTCTCCATTAAAGCCAAACAGGAATTCGATTGCAGAGATTGTTTCACCTTTCAATTCAGAGATATCGAATACAAAGTCCTCCCAACTGGTAGCGTCATAAGGCATATATTCGGATCTGGCCTGATTACCCATATGGTCTTTTACAATTACTCGTACTGTCTGTCCGCCGGTATACATCATTATATGCAGGTTGGTATTCGGATATTCGGCTTTCACCAAGCCGTTGATAGGCAGTTGCAAAGCATGCCACCAAACCGCAGATGCCGGCTTATCATAACACAAAACCTTTTTTGTTAAATTTATAGCCTCAGAAGACGGATTATCGACTACCGTGCAAGAAGCATTCGGATCCATCGAACTCCATTCCATCAGATTTTTTGCAGTCATGTCCGGATCATCAAAATTCGCGATGTCTGTAATCTCAAGTATTTGTGCTCCATCCGGATAGGAAGAATCCATCAACTGAAAATCATCCAATAAATATTTGGTTTCCGGTACGGCACCCGGACCGTTCCATTGTAATTCGGGTTGTATGACAATTTTGCTGATTCCCTTGCCTGCCTGGACATAAGAGGTCAGATCAAATACAAAATCTTCCCAGCAATTTGCTTTTGTATTATTGAATTGTGCTTGGAAATGTCCGTCCTGTGTGCCTTTTTCGTCATAAACATGCACTTCACTGGCATCTCCGATTCGGGTGCGATACATCTTAAAATGAAGATATACGTGCTTGTCGGAAGCCGGCATAAAGTATTCTCCTTCTGCCGGGGCGATGTGTAGTTTGTGCCACCAGTCATGCTGGTTGGTTGCTGTAAGGGCAAAGCATTTTTCCGATTTATTAATTCCGCTTTTCTGAGGGTTTTCTTCAACACCCATTGTTTCACTTCCGGTTCCTTCATAAGTAATGTTTTCCAATACTAAAGAACTGCCTTCGAAGTTTTCCCACATGGGGGTAGAAATTTGTGCATGAATACCTAATGCAAACAACGCTGTACATAAAGTAATAATTTTCCTTTTCATGATAAGTTATTTAAAGTTATACAATCTGTTTTGAAAACGGCTGCAAGGTAGCGAGGAATAGAAAAACGGAGATTCACACTTGTAACATTCACTCGCTACCTGGTAACAACCTACTTATTTTATGTATTTTATGCCCGTTACAGACATTGGAGCGAGGGTTATGACACTTTTTTTATCAGTGGAAATAATATTCTCACCATTTATTCCTTTTTCGGTATAAGTTACTGTATGCTTCTCGATTCTCGAATGGTCTGAATTGGAAGAAAGGGCCACTTTTATAGGTGTCTGGTGATTGTTTATGAGGATTGTGGAGTATTCTCCTTCAGCATTTATGATTGAAAGTACATTCAAATGCTCTGCTGCTTCTGCATAATCGGTCTGTACAACGCGGTTTTCGCCTTTTCCCAATCCGAGCGTTTTGGAAAGTAGAGTAAATACATATGCTTTGGGCAGTAGTTTTCCTTCTTTGCTTCGAACGTCCCAACTATAAAGCCCGTGTGCATCCGATGAAATTCCCTGTTCTGTTGTTCCGTTTTCGGCAAATGCCTGCAAATAATTCCAATGCATGGCTCCTGTCAGCCCGTCGCGCATCCAGTTGACGAGACAGTTGGCTACAAAGAGGTGTGCTTTTGAGCCGGTATAGGTTATGGAGTCTGCAGCGTTACTGATAGATGTGCTCCATTCGGTGAAATAAACCGGCAGGTCGGCGTATCCGAATTTCCCTAACAGATTTTTGACTCTTGTTACAGTTTCCTGTTCCGTAGGAATGCCATAATCGCCATATACATGATGAGAATAAAAATTAAAGTTATCCTTGTTTATACGTTTATCCGCGAAGAAATCACGATTGGTGCTGCCACCGACTCCACCGTCGGAATGAGTGACAACAGAGGTTCCTCCCATCGGCATATCCGGCGTAATTTCCCGTACCACCTTTACACAGGTCATATAGATATCTGCCAATGCCGCACCGGCCGATGCATAAGGACTTTTATCAATGGTCATGAAATATCCCGGTTCGTTGTATACTTCTACCCAGTCTATATATTTGTGATAACGGCTATATACCTTACGCACAATATCGGCATAAACATCGAGGTCCATAGGAACCCCTTTACTGGTACCGTTGTATGCCAGCCATCCCGGACAATAGGCAATGATCATCATTACTTTCATGCCGCTTTTCTTAGCCCGGACTGCCAGTTCTAAATCCGAAAAATCCCATGTATCGGGGTTTTGTACATCGTTGACGTTATTGATGTAATCTTGATAGGTAATATTTGCCGGTAAGATTTTTTCAAGCCACATATCGCAACGGATACAATTGAAACCGGCATTCGTCAGCTGGGGTAATATTTTATGGGAATGAGGGAGCGATGGATTCTGGCATCCTCCGAAGAGCATATTTCCGCATGTATTATTCACTTGGCCAAAATCGACGGAGACTTTTAACGCATCATCGATCTCGTCGTCGGTAGTGAACAGCACTTCGCTCAATCCGAAGGCATTTCCACCCCAATTACCGTTGTTTATCGTTTTTGAAATAAGAAAACGGACATATTGTGCTTGTACACCGGATAAGTTTATCGGAGAATTTTTCCCATCATTCAAATTAGTTGCTTTCAGTTCGCTCGTACCCGAAGCCTGCGCCAACTGAAACGGATAAGATGCATCCATCGTATAACCGGGCTCTGCCGGAGCCGGTAACTCAGTCCAATTCGTTTTGTCTGTGGAATATTCAATGCGCATATTCTTCACTCCTTTATTCAGATTGTCCGGCTGATTGAAATTCCAGATATACAGATTCTGTAAATGATATGATTTTTTCAGGTCAAATGTCAGTTTCACATCTCCTAAAACTCCTGTTCTGCTACACCACATGGTAGAACCGTTTGAAGCATTGTCGTGAAAAGCGTTGGCCGAATTTTCCGATAACCCCGAATTGTTTACTAAATTCTCTGAGAGCATGATACCGTCCGAATTACTGGCAGATACTCCCACAAAAGGAATTGTGTTTGTGCTGCAAACCGTGTTTAACGGGAGCAGCCCCCAAACAATAAGTAATGCATAACCTATTTTATTCATACTATTCTGATTAAATTCTATTTATAAAATTGAATGGATACAGCTTTACAATACAATCTTCATTGTCTCGTTGTGCCCGTCTTTATTGACAACAATCAGGTAAACTCCCTTTGGGTATTCTTGTAAACTAATAGATTGTGAATAGTCTCCCGAAGTGTTCTGTTCGGTTAATAAATCGATACCCGAAAGGTTTTTGATACTGACATGCTCCCAATCTCCGGAGATCGATAAGTTTTTTGTATCGGGAGCATAGTATAGCTTCAGTTGTTTGGAAGATGTTATTTCTTCCACTGAACTCGGAAGATCGCCCGTAGTGAATGTCAGTGTTTCTCCTTCTATTTTAATGTCGGAGATTGCAATATCCGCCCGGTCGCCATTACTAATAAAAGGATAGGGATTGGAAGCCGCACTAAATATGTTTCTTCCGTTTATATCCGAGAATAATGCTTCATTCAGATCACCGGCCTGGTCGATTTCTCCGTCTTTCCGGAATACATAAAACTCTGGAACCGGCTCTGTGGAACCGTTTTTATCAGTATGTACCCGGTAAATTAATAATCCGGACTCGGGTAAATGCCTTTCATAAGCGTTTTGGTTGTTGCGGTATTCTAAAACAAAGAATTCTGTCGGATCATCTGTCAGAATCTTATAAGCATTCTTTTCCGGTTTATCGGTAGAATTCAAAGTGTAGGTAGCATGGCTTCTGATAGCCGGGATATCTTCTACCCATGTACCTCCGGAATATTTCCAACGGTTGTATACCAACGGAAGAGTCAGTTCCGGCCCGTCCATCACATCCCATATGCCGACAGGGCGGGGATATTCCGAACGGGAGCGATACAGATAAGGGAAGCCCAGTTCGTTCAGTAAGAAACGGCAATGAGTGGCCAGAGAGCTACGTTCATAAAGAATGGTATATTTCTTTATTTTCTTTCCTCCCAGTTCAATATCTCCGTTGGCATTTATAAAACGTTCGGACAGTTCTCCATTCTGAGGTGAATGTACTCCTTTGTCCGTGCCACGGCTTCCGCCTCGGAAAACCATTACGAAATCATCTATATATCCATCGGCGTCCCGGTCGTATAGATTGCCGTCTACCTGTGAAGTTATTTTTTCTGCAAGTTCTCTTATGATAAAACCGATTGAAACGTCTGCAAGTCCTGCACTGATATCTTTCCCTTTACATTCCGGAAAACTTTTTGACCAGTCACTGTCATAACAGTAAAAACAGTATTTCAATTCATAAGAGTGTTCCGAAGACGTTGGCTCGTTCATTGGGAAAATGGAAGAGTTTATTTTCAATTTCCCATTAGACAGGGCCTTGAAATAAGATTGTACCGACATTTCACCCGGACCGTTAAAGAACTCCTCATAATAACTCTGCGGTTCTTCGAAGTCCGGATCATTTTGGAAACGGGCGAGAACAACAATTCTATTTCTTTCGTCCGTTCGGCTATCGCCGGTATCGGCAGCTACCAGACTGGCAGTATGCCCAAGCAACAAATAACAAATAATAAATCTTATCACTTTCATAATCAATCCTTTCGTATGTTATAAAGGTTCATTACCCATCTCAAGTTCCAATCGTCCGCCATTCACCAATGCGCTAAACGGAATACGGAAATTCTTTAACAGCTTTCCATTTAACCGGGCACTACGGATATAGCGGTTTTCAGGTGAGTTATTCACTGCCTCTATCACAAACTCTTTACCCGGATAATAGCGGGAATCCAGAGCAATGGTAATCTTATTGAATAGAGGAGAGGTTATATCGAGTTCCGAATCAGCAGTTACGCCCCCATCCATTTCGAACAGGCCCATAGCCGACATGACAAACCAGCCGCCCATCTGACCTTCATCTTCATCTCCTTCCCAGCCTTTATAGGGAGAGTCGCCATAGAACCGGTCGAGTATCTCTCTTGTGTAATTCTGGCATAAAGAAGGTTTATCCAGATAGTTGAATATAAATGCAGAGTTCATATTCACTTCATTTCCCTGATTGATATAAAACTCGGCCGATTGCCCCATGGTACGGTCGAATACGTGTGCGGCAAAATTGTGTTTTCTCGACTTTTCAAATCCGTCGGACAATCGTTCCAATGCTTTTTCCTTTCCAATCAGTTTTATCAGTCCTTTGATATCATGAGGTACATACCAGGAGTATTGCCAGGAATTTCCTTCAATGAAACCGGCATTGGAGAATACATCGAACTGATCGTCCCAGTTCCCCAATGAGTCTCTGCGGCATACATACTTGTATTCGGGATGAAATACATTTTTATAGATCATGGAACGCTTTTCCAGAAAGGTGGCATCCTTTTTCTTACCGAGTGCTTTTGCCAATTGTGATACACAGAAGTCATCATAAGCATAATCCAGTGTCTTGGATACCACATTTATCTCGCTGGGCATATAGCCGTATCGAGCATAAGCATCCAGATCGATCTGACCGTAGGTTCCTCCGCAGGGATGTTCGCCACCGGGATTCGTTACCATTTTGTGAACGGCTTCGTAAATGGCATCCCCGTCTTTACGTATCTTTTTCTGATAGGCCGCTACCATCAGGGCAACTTCGTGGGAGCCTTCCATGATGCCGGAATACTCAATGCCGGCCGGTCCTTTACTTGTCCAACCGGTATGTCGATACATTTCTAACTGTGTTGTCACCCAATTGTCTATAATCTCCGGAGAGACGATAGACCATAAACCATTCAGGTTCCAATAAGAATTCCAGAAGGCATCTCCTCCGTACATGGCCTGTCCCGGTTTCAACTGCTGTATGTTTTCACAGGCATCCCGGTATTTGCCATCTATGTCATTCCAAGTTTGCTTGCCTGCATAGGCACGATACAGGTTGGTGTAGAATTTACGTTTGTCCTGCTCTTTTCCTCCTTCTACTTTGATCTTTCCCAACAGGCTGTTCCAGGTTTGACGTGCATTGTTTACACATGCTTCGAAATCCCATCTGAAAGGTCGGATCATTTCTTTCTCCAGATTCTGCCTGGCTCCTTCTATGCTGACTAATGACAGCCCCGTCTGTATCAGGATTTCTTCATTCTCTGCTGTCTTGTAAGTCACGTAAGCTCCCATTTCGTCCGAACCGGAAATTTTGTTTATATTCTCTGTTACTTCCGTGCCTTTCCAACCATTGAAAGAGTCGAATGGCTTGCTGAAACGGATAGAGAAATACAATGTCCAATCATTCCAACGGCTCCAAGCACCCGATACGCATTTGGCATATCCTTCAATCCGGGTGTCGCTTACTTGTTCTATAGTTGCTTCTTTCACCGAGAATCCGTAATCCCATTCGGTAGGGAACAAAAGGTCCATCAGAATCCTGGAATCGGTACATTCCGGGAATATGTATTTCTGGAAGCTGCAACGGGTAGTGGCTGTCATGGCAGCCTTTACCCGATGGTCATACAACTCTACTTCGTAATATCCCGGAGACGCTTTTTCCGTCTCTTTTAATATACGTGAATGATAGCCGGCATTAGCCCCTTTGTAGGGAGCGTCCGGTCCCGGATTTTCGATGGTAAAATCTGCGGTTGCAGGCATCATCGACAGGCCGCCCATTGTCCAGGCATGAATGTGGCTGAATGCCGAAACACTGTTAATGGCATATTCGTATCCGCCCATCCAGCGATTACCTTGGTTATCCGGGCCGATTTGTACCATGCCAAACGGCATTTGTGCATAGGGGCCGAGCATCCAGCGTGAATTGGAAGTTCCGATGAAACAATCTACATAATCTACCGGATCTTTCCCGTTAGCATTCGTTTGAAATGCTGTGAACAAACAGCATAGAAAAACAGTCAATTTATACTTTACCTGCATAATTACTTCACTTTTATATAGAAATAAAAAATATTCTTGTTCTTAACCCCGTCATAGCAGGTCAAAGAGATCTTATGATAACGTTGTTTGATATTGAATTTTGTTCCGTCATGTTTGGTATATACTTCATCCCATTCATACAAGGCATTCAAGGGCACTGTTATCTTATATGTATAGTCGTATCCGGTTGTTCTTGAAACTTCGTCGACGGATATTTCGTCTTTCAAATTCCAGTCGGCATATTCCAGCCCCAGATAGGCAATGCCGCTTTCGTCTTTTATGAATGCTTTTATTTCCACATTTTCTCCCCGTGCCACTTCAAAGGTATCTCTGGCAATATCGGCCTGAGGAGAATAGTAGTCAACTCCTTCATTTAAATCCCGGTCGCAGGAACATATAAGCATGACTGTCAGTAGCATGCTTATGGCGGATGTTATTTTATGAAAACTCATGTTCATCGGTCTATTTAATTTGTTCTGATATTATATTCTTACCATCCCGGATTCTGATCCAGTTTGCTGTTCTTTTGAAGTTCCGACTGGGGAATCGGGTAATAGTTCATTTTCGGTTCAAACACCCGCTCTTCAACAACGAATGTCTCATACGAAGCTTTTTCATTTTCCATCGTAATTCTCATGCCGTGAATAGGTTGATTGAAATAGGTCTGTCCTTCTTCCCAACGGCGTACATCCCAAAAACGATGTTCTTCAAAAGCCAGTTCTACTCGTCTTTCATTCCTGATCCGTGCACGCATTTCTTCTTTGGATAAGTTCATGCGTATGTTCAGTTGGGGGATTTTGGCCCTCTTGCGTATCAGATTGACAGCATCGTATATGGACTGGTCCGGAGCATCCAGATATTCGTTCATCGCTTCGGCGTAGTTTAGCAGAATTTCCGCATATCGGAACAATATCCAGGGACGGCGGCGTTTCTGGTCTTTTGATAAGTCCAGATTCTGGTCGATGAACTTCCGCATATAGTATCCGGTTTTGGTTGCCGTAGGCGTCTTGTTCAGTCCGTCTTTTCCACCGACAAATGTTTCGATCGGAGTGCCGCTAAATTTTAATCCGTTGTAGGCAACTGAATATTCCATACGGGGATCGCGCCCTTTATACGGGTTCTCCGGATCATAACCGGAACGGGGATCATCGATCGGATATCCTTTCGTTGTTTCGTAAGCATCTACCAGTTCTTGAGTCGGGTTGGTATATCCTTTTCCGCCATAGCTAATCGGGTTATTGTATAATTCTACCTCATTAGAGTTGTCCGAACTCGTAGCAAAGAGAATCTCAATATTATAGGGAGTGGTAAAGACGGAGTAATAAGCACTCAGCAAACCGACTTGTGAAGGGTTCTTTACCTGTATATCCATTATCTCTTTGGCTGCGTCTGCCGCATCTTTCCAAAGTTGTTTATCTTCATCCGGATTGTTTAGTTTACTGGCTAAATAGAGTAATGCCCTCGATTTCAGTGCCAATGCAGACAGCCGGGTGGCGCGTCCATAGTCGGCAGATTCTTTTTTGAAATCATCTAAATAAGTGGTTGCATTTTCGCAATCCCGGACGATAAATTCTATAGCTTTTGCAAAGGTAGACTGCTTGATTGTTTTTGCCTCTTCTTCTGTCAGTACCTTATCGACCAGTTGAATGTTTGAGAAACGCTTGGCCAGCTCAAAATGATAAAAGGCTCTTAAAAACAGGGCTTCGCCCTTCATGCGTTTATAAGTGGCTTTGGTCTGTTCGTTTTTATCAATCAACCCTGCCTCTTTGATGGTTGTTTCCAGCTCCTGCAAAAACATATTCGTCTTGCGGATGCCGGCATACATCGTTTTCCAGATTTCTTCTTCCGGATTATAAAAAGGAGTGATGGCTCCATTGTTGTAGCTGTGTACCGCGGAGCCGGAATAAGAACAGATCGCTTCGTCTGAAGCACAGGCGAACATGGCGTGGTCCAGACGGTTGAAACCGTTAATCAGTTCCCGGTAGGTACTATTCAGAAATCCCTGGGCAAACCGTTCGTCAGTGAAAATGTCGTCTTTGTCCAGATTTGTATCTATATCCTTGTCCAGAATATCACATGACCCTAAAAACAAGGTTGATAAGATTAATAATTTAGATATGTATTTCATATGGCCCTAAATTTAAAATTTCATATTTATACCAATGTTGAAAGAACGCATCATAGGATACCCGGTAACGCCTGCATCTACTACTTCCGGGTCGAGGTTGTATTTACCTAATTTATCTATGCTAAGCAGATTTTGCCCATTGACATAAAGGCGGAGTTGCTTAATGTTCACTTTCCTCAAAACGGAAGAAGGTAACTGATATCCCAATTCCACATTGCTTAATCTCAGGAAGTTACCGTTTTTGATCCAAAATGAAGAAGAACGGTAGTTATTCAGATTGTTCTCTGTTGTCAGGCGTGGGAAGGTGGCATCCGATTCACGCACTCCTTTTTCCCAGGCTCCATAGGCCAGTGCTGTCACCTTATTATTATTTTGCAAAGCCCATACAGCCGCATTGTTCAGATAAACCGAACGGTTTGCTACTCCTGAAAGTACTGCAGAGAAATCAAATCCGGCATAATCTACTCCCAATGATAATCCCATGGTCACTTCCGGGACAGTCGGTTTCCCTATAGGTATTTCATCATAAGAGTTTATGTGATTATCCTCATCCGGATTCTGGTTCTTGTATTTTAAATCTCCGGGACGAATTTTATAGAAAGTGGAGATGGGGCTGTTTTTTATATCGTCTTCATTCATGTAAAAACCTAAGGCTTCCAATCCCCATAGCTGGGCTACGGATTTTCCGGTTCTCCTTTGATATTCCTTCAGACCTTCCACTTCATCCATTGCCAGAATCTTGTTTTTTGCCAATGAGACGTTTGCCTGAACAAAATAACCTACTTTGTTGATACGTTTTTGATGCATCAACGATACTTCCATACCCCGGTTGACTACCGTACCGATGTTCACATACGGGAATGGAGCACCGATGATCCAGGAGGAAGTATTCTGTTTCTCCGAAACGATATCCGAACGTTTATGCCAGAAGGCATCGACAGTGACTGATAAGCTCGAAAATAATTCCAGGTCGATACCTACATTTAAATTCCGGGTCGTTTCCCATGTCAAATCGGGATTAGGCAAACGGCCCTCCCAAGCTCCGTCACTCCAGGCAAAGCCACTACCGAAGATGTAACCGCCACTGGACTGATCAAAGCCCGACCAATGAGACTGATAGGCATAACGGTCAAAACCGGTTTTACAGTTTCCGGCTTCTCCATAGGAGGCTCTCAGTTTCAAATAATTCACCGCTTTGGTATTGAAGAAGGATTCATTGGATATGATCCACGCTCCGGCGATGCTTGGGAAAAAGCCGAAACGGTGTCCCGGTGCATATTCATCACTGCCGTCATAAGCGAAACTGATTTCACCGACATATCTTTTGTCAAAACAGTAAGTCAGTTTGCCATCGACTCCTTGACGAGCATAAGCGGGATTGTCACCCTGTACAAATAATTGAGACTGATAATAGCGGGCATCGGCATAGACTTCGTGTTTTCCAAAAATACGGTCATAAGAGAAACCTGCATTAAAGGCCAGTTGATATTGATAATAATCGTATAATTTCTCTTGAGCCAATGACAATTGTTTGTCTTCTCCATACACAGAGTATGTGTTATCTCTCTGTAGCTCATAAGTTGCATAATTGCTCGTTTTACCGGTACCATATCCCGATACTCCGTCAAAAGCAACCATGGCACGTACTCCCAATCCTTTTGTCACGATATCCAGTTTTTGTTTTGCCTGTGCTTTCACTTGCAATACTTTGTTTCTGTCTTTCCGGTATCCGGTGTGGGAAATCATTCCATAAGGATTTTGTCTGTATTGCGAAGTTCCTGCTATTTTCCCATCCTCGTAAGTGATCGGCATGGCATTGGGAGCAATTGTAGACAATACATTGAAGATATCCGAAGAAGTGCTGTTAGGCATATTCTTGTCTTCTATTCTTCCGGCCAGGTCCAATGATACATCCAGCGACTTTGTGACGGCAGCATCGATATTCGAACGGATATTATACCGGTTGTAATTTACATTCGTATTAAATCCGGAATTTATATCGGTATATTTATAAAGCCCGTCTTTACCTAAGAAACTGAATAATACAAAATATTTGACCTGCTCCGTACCTCCCCGGACGGACACCTTATATTGCTGTTGGGGAGTGCTGTTTTTCAAAAAAGAAGAATACCAGTCTACGTCGGGAAATAAATAGGGGTTCTGAGTCCCGTCATAAATTCCCGGGTTATATTTTTCGTCCGACGGTACCGGTAGTCCGTCGTTCTGTAATGCTTTGTTGTAAAGAGAGACATATTCACGGGAGGGCAAAAAATCCGGTAGCCGTGTAGGTTGTTGAAAGCCGTATTGAGCTGTCAGAGAAATCTCGGGTTTACCGATAATTCCTCTTTTGGTTGTTACAAATACGGTTCCGTTGGCTCCTCTCTGTCCGTATCGGGTATTGGCGGCACCATCTTTGAAAATGGAAATCGATTCTATCTCTTCAATATCCATCTGACTGATGTCCCGTTCTACGTCGTCTACTAAGAAGAGAGGTGAACGGAACTGTCCATATGTTCCGATACCGCGTATATAAATATCCGAGAGGCTGTTTCCCGGTTCGTCTCCCGTCTTGCGTAAGATCGTTAATCCGGAAGCTTTGCCGGTCAATGCATTCTCTAAATTGGAGGCCGATGCCTTATCCAGATCTGAATAACGGATTGTCGATACGGCCGATGTCTGCAAATACTTTTCGTTGCTTGTCTTATTTTTTATGGTATCCTGCACCGCTTTTTCACTCTTTTGCGAAAAAACCGGAAGGGAAAAACAAGCTATCGTAAGGGCCAGACATAAAAGTCTGAAAGATAAATGCCCGATAAAATATTTCATATTCTTACTTATTTTCAATTAATACTATTTACACATTCGAAAATGTATCATTAATAATTATTCCATCCGGGATTTTGCTGGTATAAGGGGTTTTTATCCATGTCACTCTTAGGAATAGGGTACAGATTCATTTTGTCCGTAAATATTCGGTCTTCGAAAACAACTTTGTTGTAGGTATAGCTATTGTCACTGTTCTTCGTGATTTCCATTTCGTACATCGGACCGTTGAAGTAAGTCTCCCCGTCTTTCCATCTGCGTACATCCCACCATCGGTGTTCTTCAAAGGCAAGTTCTATCGCCCGCTCATTCTTGATACGTTGCCGCATGGCGGTTTGAGACAGACCTTGGGGTAAAGCAGGCATGCCGCTTCTTTTACGGACAGCATTCACAGCATTGTACACTTCGGTAGAAGGAACAGGAAGGCTCTCATTCAACGCTTCTGCATAATTTAAATACATCTCGGCCAAGCGGAAGTAAATCCAGTTGTGATAAGCTTTATTGGATGATTTTTCATTCAAACTTTCCGGTAAATATTTGCGTACATAGTATCCGGTGCGGCATCTGTCTTTGGAAAGACGGTGTTTACCACCCATATACAGTTCTGCAGTGATTCCTTGCCATATACTTCCGTTGTAGATAACCGTTTTGTAAAAACGGGGATCTCTGTTCTTGTAGGGATTTTGTGCATCATAGCCCGAATCCTCATCCGTGATCGGTTTGCCGTTATTCATCTCGTATAAGTCTACAAAATTCTGTGTAGGGGCTACGGCACCTACTCCGCCGAATCCTTCGCCGGAAGGCGCCCAAACTTTTATCTCGCTGCTGGTGAAGCCTACAGGAACATTATTATACCAGAATATCACTTCTGAGTTCCCTTCATCGGGGCGCAGCAGGAATACTTTCTCATAGTCGGCTGCTCCGTTGCCACGATCGAACAGGCGATAGGCCGGGTTACCGTCTTCATCTTTCAAATTCAGTACATCTGCAGCCGCTTCATAAGCAAGCTTCCATTTTTCCGGATTCGTATTTTCTTTATCCCACAACGGGCTTGCTGCATATAAGAGTACCCGGGCTTTCAGTGCCATGGCAACTCCACGGGTAATGCGTCCCTGTTCGTTTTCATTTACCGTTACCGGTAATAGCCCGATAGCCTGTTTTAAGTCTTCCAAGATAGCGTTTACGCATTCCATGTAACTGTTTCGCGGTAAGCTGAGATTGTCATTCGGATACAAAAGTTTATCATTTAGAATGGGCATGCCGCCATATCGTTTGATGATTTCGTGGAAGAAGAAAGCACGCAGAAAAAGAGTTTCGCCTAATAATCTTTCTCTCATCTCTTGACTCGGGAAAGGAATAATGTCTTTCTTGGATAAGAAGACATTTGCTTTGCGGATACCTTCATAGTTGCGGGTCAACTGATTATCTACATCATCATACGAACCGACATTGAATGAATTGCTGGTATTCCAACCGAAACGCGATTCTGCTTCATCCGTAGC
>ENA-OPAW01000627-OPAW01000627.1-human-gut-metagenome-genome-assembly--contig:-NODE-627-length-19680-cov-3.176102_pt1 | contig 19680 bp, 21 predicted proteins | sample MGYA00241060_ERZ501436 | MGnify/ENA primary metagenome ERZ501436 (study PRJEB25962, sample SAMEA2042619) | human gut metagenome | biome: human gut; feature: human-associated habitat; material: faeces... | reverse complement strand
TATGTGTTAGATCAGTCAGCATTTATAATTTTAATATTAATAACTTTCATTGGCTTAACAAGGACGAATGATGCGTTTATAGCTGCGTATGGTTTGTTTCAAGATACTTGGGCTCCGGTAGTGGAGGCTATACTAAATTTGGGATTGTCTATTTTTTTAGGTTATTTCTATGGTTTAACAGGTATTCTTGCGGGTGTTGTTATTAGTCTGTTGTTAATTGTTTGTGGTTGGAAACCCTATTTCCTTTATTGTTGTGGATTTAAAGAGAGAATTTTGGAATATATTCTACGATATGTTAAATATTTGGGGCTATTGTTTGTCATATTTGTAGTTGTATCTTTTTTATCTGATAATTTGTTTTCGGAATCTGTTTCTTCATACTGGGAATGGTTATGCTATGCTTTTGAACTTATTTTGTTATATGCAATTATTAGCCTCATATTGTTTATGGCTGTGGATGCTAGCTCACGTTCTTATATGAGAAGGATCATAGCTTTTGTTTCAGTAAAATCATGAAAAGTTGATTTTACTGAAAGAGATTTATTTGTAAGTGTTTAGAAGTGACATCTTGGTGGTTGTTCGTTATCAGATAACCTCCGCTTTATAAATCCAATAAAATATTGATTTATATGCATGGTGGCAGTGATTTTGAGAAATTATAGTTTTCCTATAAAGCCGCTGTCCCAGCTCAAGTAATCTGGTAGAAAGGAATATCTATCTTATTTGAGAAAATGTAAAAATATAATCTATTTTTCGGCGATACCAAAGCGTAGATAGCAGTAGTGAATCCCTAGTGCGATCAGCATAGTTAAGTTGTAAAATATGTCCACGTGGGATTCTTTTGGCGAACTTTTATTGGAATTTTTAAAGTTTGTAGTGAAGCTTAGAATATTGTACTTCGATAAGTTATATTGGTTGAGTGAAAAACTTTTGAACCTTTCTCTGAGAAATGATAAGTCAATTTGGGTATGTTAAATACTTTGAATCGGTGGGTAGTCCTATATGGAGTATTAATTATATAAAATCGAAATATGTCTAAATTATTAATTGTATCATTGCATCCTCGTGGAGGGTGTTATCAGTATTCATCTGAAATTATTAAAAGGATTAAAATAAATAAATCTGTATATCTGAATGAAATTATAGAAGAAAATAATAGTCTCAAAGAGTACAAAACACTTAAATGTTATGGATTTAGTACTTTAACCCGATATTGGGAACTTTTTTGGTTTTGTACGAAAATATTTTTTGGTGGAATTACTAAACACTATGATGCACTATTATTAATGGGGCTTACAACATGGGATCCTTATATTGCTAGAACTTTCTCTTTAACTGGAAAGAAAATATTTTATATATTGCATGATGGAAAAGTACATCTTGGAGAAGATGCTCGAACCCAGAATAAAATTTTAACTACTTTAAAATATGTCACGAATATTGTTTATTTGAGTGATTATGTGAAAAAAATCGTGGAAAATGATTTGGGAATTGTTCGTGATTCTTTTATAGCTCCCCATGGTTTAATAGATTATGGGAAGATTCCCTTGGATATAAAACGGAAAAGACGTTTACCTAAACTTTTATATTTTGGTAGATTGTCTGAATATAAAGGACTTGAGTATTTATTAGAAGGTATAAATAAACTAAATCCCTCTTTGTATAATGATTTATTGATTGTTGGTAAAACTATTGGTAACTACAAAATAGAATGTAATAATCCTAAGGTTCGGATAGAAGATAAGTGGTTGACTGAATGTGAAATTGTAGAGCTATTATTGGATTATGATATCCTAATAATGCCTTATGTCGAAGCTACACAGTCAGGAATTGCCACTTTGGCTATTAATTATTTAATACCTACAATAACTACTGATGTTGGGGCTTTGAGAGAACAGTTTCAAAATGATAGTGCAGTGTTTATTGAAAAATGTAATTCTGAGGCTATCAAAGTTGCACTTGAAAAACTCATATGCGATGATAATTTGTATAACTCTCTTTCTCTGAAGATGTTTAATTTGCGGAAAGTGTATTCTTGGGATAAAATAACTTCTGATTTTCAACAATATCTTGTTACAAGTCTCTAGCCGAAATGTGCTATACAATAATTGTTTTGTTAATGAATGTTATGTACCATTTGGTCGTTAATTGAAGATGTAACTCAATCTAGGATATAGTGTAATTAAAGGTGCTATAGTTATATCATGAGTATTTATATTAGTTCTATAGTTGTTTGATGAGTAAAATTGTATTATTGAATTATGCGGATGAAAATTTTGCTCTACAGCAAAAATATAATTTTAAATCTGCTAAATTATTTGGAGGATTTGATAAATTTTGCTTAGCATCTAATAGGGATGTTGATGAAAAATTTAAGCAGTCAAATAGTGAAATTTTTAATATTAAACGAGGCGGAGGATTGTGGCTTTGGAAGCCTTATATTATATTAAAAACGTTGAAAACGATTGGCGATGATGATGTGTTGGTATATTGTGATTCAGGTGCCGTTTTTATTCGTAAAATATCACATTTAGTAGAATTCATGAATGAACGGAATTTGGATATATTGTTGTTTGATATTCCATTGCTTGAAGTACAGTTTACTAAAAAAAATGTTTTGGATTTCTTTAATTCTGACGGGCTAAAGAATCAAATTATGGCAGGGTATATACTTGTGAAAAAAACGGATTTTACATTGCAATTTATTAATGAATGGTTACACTTGTGCCAAAATATTGATTTGCTTTATGATGATGGGAAAATGAAACAGTGTAATTCTTTTTTATCACATCGTGAAGATCAGTCATTGTTATCTCTTTTGGCACATAGTTATGAGTTGCCTTCTTTTAGAGAGCCAACACAGTATGGTGAACGTCCATGGGAATATATGGGTCATAAAAGATTTTACTGTCCGTTATCACACGATGAATCAAATTACCCTCAAATATTGATAAGTTCAAGAAAAAGGCATCCTGTGTCATGGTGTGTTTTAGAAATAGTGAAATCCATCTTATATAAGAGCAATATCTATACGGAAGATTTATATATAAATAGGCATGGATATAAATAAATATAGGAAAAAAGTAGATGCCTTTTGTATAGCTAGATAGCTAGTGCCGTTTTGATGATTAGTTTCTAATTTTTTTCTGTTTTCTATGAAACTAAATAATGTTTGTTGAGAAATACATGTGCGAAATGCAACATGTGTTAATTGATAATATTTTATCTTTTTATGACCTCAAATATGTATTGATATTTATTATAGAATAAGGCACTTATGAATATGAAAAGGATATTAATCTTTGATACAGAGCTTTCTGGCCATCATTTGGAGTATATTCATCATTTATACTTACTTGCGCTTAGATCTAAAGACTGTTATGTCTTCTGTGTCCCAGATAAAATAAAACAGATTAAGAATTATCTTAATTGGGAGATAAAAGAAAATATATCATTTGTTTTCTTAACAGAGCAAGAGATAAATAGATGTAGAAATAATATGCTGATCTCTTCTTTTAGAAAAAGTGTACTGTTAAGAGAGAAAGTAAAAAAAGTAAGGGCAACTGATGTATTCTTAATATCTTTAATTGGATTTCTACCTTTTATTCCTTTTGTCTTGTATGGTACAAAAATACATGGCATTATTTATCAAATTTATTTGTATAGGTGGAGCATTAGCACTTGTTACCAAAGAATATTGGATGTTGTAAAATACATTATTCTGTCAAAATTTAAATGTTTTAAGGCTGTTTATATTTTAAATGATCATTTATCTTGTAAATTGCTTAATAGGATATATTCTACTGACAAGTTTAAATACCTTCCAGATCCTTTTGTGCCTATTACTTATGAGGGAATTGATAAAATAGATAGATCAATGTTGGGGATAAACAAAAGTGAAGCTGTTTATTTGCATATTGGAGATATGAGAAGGAGAAAAGGGACACTTGAAATCTTAGATTCGATTAAATATTTAGATCATAATGTGCCAGTAAATACATGCTTTATTTTTGCTGGTAGAATATCTGATGAAATAAAGAGTGATTTTTATAAAAAATATGATGAATGTAAGAGTGATGTCCATATTATAGTTTATGATCAATTTTGTGAATACGCTTTTTTTGCATCATTGTGTTTAATATCGGATTATTTATTAATTCCTTATAAGTTTGTGGGTCAAAGCAGTGGAATGGCCGGATATGCTTCTCTTTTTAAAATACCTTTAATTGGACCTAATAAAGGATTAATTGGAAAACTAATAACTAAATATAAATTGGGATATGCTCTTTCTGATGTAGATGCTTTGGGAATTGCTAATTTTATTAACGATGATAAAAAAGATCGATTTACCGTTTCTGATCTTTATTTGAAAGAAAATAATGTAGATTCATTTATCTCGGCAATTGGAGGGAACTTTTAGTTAGATGTATATATTTTCTGTTTTTGATTTATTGCCTTATATTTTTTTGATACTATTCTGCTATTTGCTTGTGGTGTCTAAAAGAATAAAAAATATATCAAATGCCTATGTTATATATTGTAGTTTACTGTTCTTTGCTTCTATAAGATATGGTATAGGATATGACTATTTTTCATACAAAGGAAGTATTGATTTCGATCAGCCGCAATATGTATATGAGAGGTTAGAGCCATTTAGTCGTTTGCTTATTAATGTATCTAAATTCTTTGATTCTTCAAATTTGTATTTCTTTTTGTATTCCATTTTAATATTGTATCCTATATATTATGTTGTAAAAAGAAATTCGTCTTCCCCTTCGTTGTCATTATTCATCTATTTGCTTTTTCCTAGTTTCTTTATTGATTCAATGGGGATTATTAGAAATGCTCTTGCTTTTTCTATGGTTTTTGTTGCTTATCATTATCTCATCAGGAAAAAGTTTCTGTGGTATTTTATATTTTGTGTGTTTGCGGGTTTGTGTCATAACTCTGGTTATATAAGTTTTATTCTTTTTCCTATATATATTTTTTCTAGAGGTAAGATGTGCAATCTTCTTTTTTGTGTTTTATGCTATTTTATAGGAGGTTATGTGGATACCATCATTAGCATTTTTCCATCTTCTGCTTTCCTGAATGCCTTGGTGGGATATATAAATCAAGCTAAAGAAGTTGGCTCAATGAAATATTTAGTTCTACTAATAGGGGGCATTAATTTTATCTATTGGGATAGATTGGTGAAAGTCAGAAGTGAAAATGTTTATATATTGAATTTAATCAGTGTAGGTCTTTGTTTCTTTTTCTTGTTTATTTTAGATGATACATTGAGTTATAGATTGTCTAACTATTTTTTATTATTTATAATTCTGCTATTTCCAGACTATATGCTTGTGTTTGAGAAAAGATATAAAAAAATGGTACAAGCTATGATTATCATGTTTTTCTTGAGCGTATTAAGTGTTTCTTTTTATATTAACATATCTGGATATCTTAAGGGGCATACAGAAAGAATGAATATGTTACCTTATCAAACAGTGTTTTATCATGAAAAATATTCAAACTATTATTAGTGTTATTATTCCAACTTATATGCCTCAAGATTATTTGTGGGAGTGTTTGGAAGCACTTTATAAGCAGAGTTTGGCAAAGGAATATTATGAAGTCATTTTGGTGTTGAATGGTGAAAAAGAGCCATATTATCAATCTATTGTAGAATTTGTAAACAGCAATGCAGTAGATCTAAAATGTTCGATTATTTATACGGAGTTGATGGGGGTGTCTAACGCTAGGAATATTGGAATTGATTCTTCTGCTGGAAGTTACTGCTGTTTTGTTGATGATGATGATCTTGTTAGTCCTAATTACTTGGCTAATTTATTGGCAAAAGCGGATGAGCAATCGTTGGTTGTATCTGATGTTCGTACGTTTACGAATGGGTTAGAAAATCTTGGATATGATTATTTATCAAAGGCCTTTAGGGAGACTCGGGAAGATAACATTTTTGCTAGGCGAAGTTTTTTGTCGTCTTCTTGCGGGAAATTGATTCACCGTAAAATGATTGCGGATAGAAGATTCTGTTTAAAGTTGAAAAATAGTGAGGATTCTGTATTTATGTATAAGATCAGCGATCGTATTTCTAGGATTGTGTTAGCAGATGTAGATACCATTTATTATAGGAGAATTCGTCCTAGCTCTGCCAGTAGAAGAAAACAGGGATTATTTGAAAAGCTAAGGAATGCCTTATTGAGTACCAATGCCAACATTTTCACATATCTGCAAAATCCTTTTAAGTATAATTTTACATTGCTATTGTCAAGAATTGCTGCTACAATAGTACGTACACGTTGGATTAATTAGTTGAAAAAAATATTATAAGTTATGAATATAGCGATAGTTGGAACTGGATATGTTGGTTTGGTTTCTGGAACTTGTTTTGCTGAGTTGGGAGCCAACGTCGTGTGTGTGGATGTGGATGTTAGAAAGGTTGATAATCTGATAAATGGGAAAATACCTATTTATGAACCAGGTTTAGAGACCATGGTGCTACGTAACATGAAGGCCGGACGTTTGCATTTTACTACTGATTTAGTTTCTGTTCTTGATGAGGTTGAAATTGTATTTAGTGCTGTTGGGACTCCTCCAGATGAAGATGGTAGTGCAGATTTACGTTATGTGCTTAATGTGGCTAAAACCATAGGAGAAAATATGAAAAAATATTTGCTCGTAGTGACTAAAAGTACGGTTCCTGTGGGTACTGCACAATTGATAAAAGCGACTATTCAGAAAGAATTGGATAAACGAAAAGTGGATGTTAGTTTTGATGTAGCCTCTAATCCTGAATTTTTAAAAGAAGGGAATGCTATTGAGGATTTTATGAAACCAGACCGGGTTGTGATAGGTATAGATTCAGAAAAGGCTAAAATGTTAATGACACGATTATATCAACCAATGTTTCTGAATAATTTTCGTGTAATATTTATGGATATTCCTTCTGCTGAGATGACAAAGTATGCTGCTAATTCAATGTTAGCAACGAGAATAAGTTTTATGAATGATATAGCCAATTTATGTGGGTTGGTCGGTGCTGATGTGAACATGGTGCGCAAGGGCATTGGATCTGATAGCCGTATTGGTAGCAAGTTTCTTTATTCAGGTTGTGGATATGGAGGCTCTTGTTTTCCAAAAGATGTTAAGGCCTTGATTAAAATAGGATTGGCTGTTGGGTATGATATGAAGGTATTAAATGCTGTTGAAGAAGTTAATGAAGCGCAAAAACATGTCCTTTTTAAGAAATTTGGCACTTATTTCAGTGGCAATATAAAGGGGAAAAAAATAGCGATTTGGGGATTAGCATTTAAGCCGGAAACAGATGATATGCGAGAATCTCCAGCCTTAGCCTTAATTGAAAGTTTGTTAAATGCAGGTTGTGTAGTTCGGGTTTATGATCCTGTTGCGATGGAAGAGTGTAGACGTAGGATAGGAGATGTTGTAGAGTATTCTGCGAATATGTATGATGCTGTAATTGATGCGGAAGTGATTTTTCATGTTACAGAATGGAAAGAGTTTAGAATGCCAAGTTGGAAGGTGATAAAGAAGGCGATGAGGGCAAACCCAGTTTTGATAGACGGCAGAAATGTTTATAGCGGTTCTGATTTAGAGGGCATTAATTATTTGAAGATTGGATGATATGGAGAAGCAGGATTTGGTCTCTATTATTATGCCAACATATAATTCAAGTTTGTTCATAGAGAAGACTTTAGAAGCTATTGTGGCACAAACATATTTGAATTGGGAATTATTGATTACTGATGATTGCTCCATCGATGATACTGTTTTTATTATACGAAAATATGCAAATAAGGATTTAAGAATAAAATTATTTGTATTGAGTGAAAATTCCGGACCTGCGATTGCTAGGAATGAATCCATAAAACAAGCTCAAGGAAAATATATTGCTTTTTGTGATAGTGATGATTTGTGGGGTGAAACAAAACTGAAACAGCAAATAGACTTTATGAAAATAAATAACTATAGTTTTACACATACGGATTTACTGTATTGTAGTTATGATGGACAGATTAGGGGGTATCGGAAGTGTAAAAGTCATGTCTCTTATAATGATTTGTTGATAAGGTCCGAGATAGTTTGCTCTTCAGTGATATATGATGCTGAATCTTTAGGAAAATTTCATATGCCTCTTATAAGGAAAAGGCAAGATTGGGCTTTATGGCTGCAGATAATAAAAAAATCAAAACTAGCTCATTGTTTACATGAACCACTCCTGGTTTATCGTATGACACCCAATTCGGTGTCTTCTAAAAAGATAGACTTGGTGAAGTATAACTGGCAAGTATATAGAGAAATAGAAGGCTTCTCTTTGTTTAAAAGTTTTTTTCTTTTTTCATTTTTCTATATGCCATTTTATTTACTTCAAAAAATGAAAAAATACCTATTTATGAGAAGGAAACATATAAGATGTTAGTTGATTCATTTAATATATTAAAATATTGAATATGAAAAGGATACTACTACTGGACGGGTATTTTGTTCAAGCATATTCTGTTTCTAAGAGTTTGCGGTTATCTGGATTTGAAGTAACTTTACTTACTTCTGAAGTAGTTTCGTATGGTTTTTTTAGCAGATATCCACATAAAAGGATTTTATCTCCTAAATCTGATGATGTGAAATTTAATTCTTTTCTCATTAAATTATTGGAAAAAGAACATTATGATGTTATTATCCCATTATGTAATGAAGGAGCTGAATATCTAAGTAAACATTATGTTGAGTTAAAAAAATATGGTGTTGCTTTGGCGGTGATGCCATGGGATGTATTTGAGAAAGCTCATAATAAAGAAAAGCTAATGGAAGTTTGTAAAATACATGGACTTCCTCATCCTAGGACAATGAAACTTTCTCGAGAGAATATAAGTGCTGCTGTAGATTATGTAGGTTTTCCAGCATTGATTAAGCCTAATTTTTCTGTTGGAGCAAGAGGGATAACTATGGTGAGAAATGTTTCAGAATTGCAAAAAAAATATGAGACGATACTATTGGAATACGGTAATTCTACTCTGCAGGAATTTGTAAAAAGTTCGGGATCATATTATAACGTTATGCTTTATAGGACAAGAGAAGGGACTGTAAAAGCATATACAATAATCGAAATAAAGAGGTTTTTCCCAATAAAAGGTGGATCCAGTTGTTTTTGTGTCACAATTGAAAATCAGGATTTATTAAAAATCTGTTCAGAGACTTTGGAAGTATTGCATTGGGAGGGATTTGCTGATTTTGACGTCATGCAAGATGATGATACAGGTGAATATCGGATTTTAGAAATAAATCCGAGAATTCCTGCTAGTATTGAAGCTGCATTTGTTTCTGGTATAAACTTTCCAGAATTGATAGTTAGTGATTTATTGGGTTTAGAACTCAAACAGTATACGTATACTCCTGGTAAAATGCTTCGTTTTTTAGTATTGGATTTTATGTGGTTTGTTACTTCTCCTAAGCGGTTTAGCTTTCGTCCTTCTTTTTTTCACTTTATAGACAAAGATCTTTATTATCAGGATGCAAGCCTAAAAGATCCGTTACTTCTTTTGATTGGTCTTATAACAGGATTGAGAAGAATATTTAATATTAAGTATCTGAGATCGAAATTTTGTTCATGACATGCGTTGTTTTTGATTTTTAGGGATTGAGGTTGGAAATATAATTGTGACTTCTCATATTTTTTATATATATGAATATACTTACGTTTGATATCGAAGAGTGGTATCATTTTGATATCTTTTCTAAAGAAAAAACATGGCTTGATTATCCTCCGAGAATTAATTTATATCTTCCTCAAGTTCTTGATTCCTTAGATGAAAAGGGTATAAAAGCAACTTTCTTCTGTTTAGGATGGATTGCGAGAATATACCCTAATGTGGTGAGGGAGATTTGTGATAGAGGTCATGAAATAGCTTGTCATACGGATAAGCATCTATTTGTTTGTAATATGACACCTGAAATATTTAGAGATGATTTAAAAATAGCAATAAATTCTCTTGAAAATATAACTGGTAAAAAAGTAAAATCTTTTCGAGCACCCGCTTTTACTATAACAGAAAGTTCTAAATGGGCCTTTGAAGTACTTTCTGAATTTGGAATAGAAAATGATTGTTCTATTTTTCCTGCATCTAGAAGTTATGGCGGATTTCCTTCTTTTAAAAGGGCCATGCCTAGTATAATTTCATATAATGGTATTAATATTAGAGAGTTTCCTATTAATACAAGTAGACTTATGGGACAATATTTCGTTTATTCTGGAGGAGGGTATTTTAGGCTATTTCCTTATTGGCTTATTAAGCTATTACTTTCAAGAGCCGACTATGCGATGACATATCTTCATATGAGAGATTTTGATTATCAACAACCTAGATTTCATTATTTTACTTTAGAAAGAACATTCAAATCATATTATGGACTTAAAAACGCTTATTCAAAGTTTCAACATCTGATTGAGGACTTTGAATGGATAAATGTCGAAAAAGCAACCCATGTTATAGATTGGACTAAGGTGCCTATTATTAAATTGTGAAATTTATCTTGATTTAAATCTGTAAAATGTCCTAAAGTGGAGGTTGTGTTTGTAATTGTAAAATATTTTATTTGAATCAAATATATTTGATATTCTTGTTATAGTGTTTGTTTATGAAATACTTATTGAAAATATACTCTATCCATTGGCTGAAAACAATATGGATAAACTTTTTGATACTTCCTTTTTCTATTGCTTATAAATTTCCAATTATCATTTATAAGAATGTGAATATATGTGAGATACGGAGAGGGGGAATTGTTTTTTGTTCTCCTATTAAAGTTGGTTTATTACAAATTGGAAGACATGGAGTGGGTACTATTGATTTAAAAAAATCTCGTACGATGTTAGAAATCTCAGGAACATTAATGGTTATGGGTAAGGCATCAATAGGTTCTGGAAGTAAAATTAGTATAGCTACAAATGCTGTTTTAACATTGGGGGATGATTTTCTAATGACGGGACGGAGTAGTATTATTTGCCAAAAAGCTATATCGTTTGGAGAGCATTGTTTGTTATCATGGGATATTCTTATAATGGATACAGATTTTCATGAGATTTTGAATCAAGAGGATGAGATTATAAATCTGCCTAAACCAATACACATAGGAACACATGTTTGGATAGGCTGTCGAACTACTATTTTAAAAGGTGTTGATATTGCGGATAATACCATTATCGCTGCATGTTCTACGATATCTTGCAATGTTTCAAAAAGTAATGTAATATATGGTGATAATGGTAGAATACTTAAAGAGGGAGTTCGGTGGTTTAGATGATTGGTAATCATTTGTAGTATAGTATATTAAATTGTTTTTTAATATAAGTAATAAGATAAGTTTCGGAAATCTAATTTTGGATTGAAATAATATATAGGTTGTTTTAGTGTATAATTTGACAAATCTTATGAGTTTTTTATTTACTGGTGCTTCTGGTTTCTTAGGAAGCCATATACTTTCACTTTTAGAAAGAAAATATGTTATTTCAACAGTCGGACTCACTCCCAAAGATGATTATAAGGTAGATATAGCTCGGAATATTCCAGCTTTTAAAGAATCATTTGATATTGTTTTTCATGCCGTAGGAAAAGCGCATTCTGTGCCTAAAACAGAAGAAGAGAAACAGGCCTTTTTTGATGTGAACCTTCAAGGTACTAAGAATTTGTGTACCGCTTTGGAACGAAGTGGAATTCCTAAAGCGTTTATTTTTATTAGTACCGTTGCTGTTTATGGTTGTGATTCGGGTGAGAATATCACGGAAGAATATCCTTTGAATGGAACAACTCCTTATGCTCTGAGTAAGATCAAGGCGGAGAAATACCTGGAAGAATGGTGTGCCATGTATAATGTGAAATTGAGTATACTTCGTCCTTCTTTAATTGTCGGTCCTAATCCTCCGGGAAATTTAGGAGCGATGATCCATGGGATTAAGAGTGGCAAGTATGTGAGTATTGCCGGAGGAAAAGCCAAAAAGAGTGTTTTGATGGTGCAGGATATTGCTAATCTGATTCCTCTATTAATAGAAAAAGGAGGAACATATAATGTTTGTGATAGTTATCAACCCAGTTTTCGTGAATTGGAGTTGGTGGTTTGCCGGCAACTAAATAAAAAAAGACCTTTGTCTATCCCTTATTGGTTTGCTAAAACTATGGCTATTGTTGGTGATTATCTGGGGGAAAGAGCTCCGATAAACTCTCTGAAGCTTCGCAAGATCACGCACTCTTTGACTTTTAGTAATGAAAAGGCAATGCGGGAGCTTGGATGGAAGCCTATGAATGTTTTGAGGAATTTTCAGATAGAATAAGGAGGTGCTCTAAATGGAAATTTTTCTTTGGATTATAGGAATCCTAATAGGGATTCTTTTTTTTGCCTTTTTAGGACTTCAATTCTTGTTTTATTTCATTAAAAAGAACGAATAGTTTATGTATTATCTGCTAATCTTAGTTCTGCTATTCTTAGTAGAACTTTTTTATTTCCGTATTGCTGATAAATGTAATATTATCGACAAGCCGAATGAACGGAGTTCGCATACCCGTATTACTCTGAGAGGTGGAGGAATCATTTTTTATTTGGGTGCATTGGCTTTTTTCCTGACGAATCAGTTTGAGTATCCTTGGTTTATACTGGCTTTGACTTTGATCACTTTTATCAGTTTTGTAGATGATATCCGTTCTACTTCGCAGGGTTTGCGTTTAGTCTTCCATTTTACGGCAATGACCTTGATGTTCTATCAATGGGGATTGTTTAGCTTACCTTGGTGGACGTTGCTTGTCGCTCTGATCGTCTGTACGGGGATTATCAATGCTTATAACTTTATGGATGGCATTAACGGCATTACCGGCGGATATTCATTGGTTATCCTGATTTCTTTGGCATATGTGAATGCGGAAGTGATCTCTTTCACAGAACAGAGTTTTATTTATATGATGATTTGTTCTGTATTGGTGTTTGATTTCTTTAATTTCCGTAAGAGAGCGAAATGCTTTGCCGGTGATGTGGGTTCGGTCAGTATAGCTTTTGTAGTCCTGTTCCTGATCGGGAGTTTGATTCTTCAAACTAAGGATTTCAGCTGGCTTGTGGTGCTTACTGTATATGGAGTGGATAGTGTGTTGACAATCGTACATCGGTTGTTGCTACATGAAAATATTGGTTTGCCTCACCGGAAGCATTTGTATCAGATCATGGTTAATGAATTGAGAATACCGCACGTGGTGGTATCTTTGGTATATATGATTGTGCAAATTGTAATTATCATCGGATATTTATATTACCGGGATTATGGTTATTGGTATTTATTGGGCTGTATCCTCTTGCTGAGTGGAATATATATTGTTTTTATGCGCAAATATTTTCACTTGCATCTTTTACCTAAAAGATAATTATAAATATAATAATTTTAGTTATGGCCGTAATTAATCCTTTGGTAGTTAGAGGATACGTTTCTCCTCGTTCTTTTTGTGATAGCGTTGTCGAAACAGAAAACTTGATTCTATGATAAATCTGGTGCTAAACAATATAATTGCTACATAAGACTTTACTTTTCAAGAAATATTTTTTCGTCTTCCGGAAAACCAAAAACATCAGTGCTAACCCTCTTCGCGGCTGTCGGTGATTGGTATAAAAATAAAAGACCGGTGTCAGTTCATTCGACGACACCGGTCTTTTATCCTTTTATTCATCAATCAAGTTTCTACTTTACTTCGATGCCCTTGTTTTTCAAAGTCATATTCAATATTGTAGTATACTTCGTGTACTGAGCATCCGTCAACGTTTTTTTCATCAACTTCAGATTTCCGTAGACAGCGTTACGAACCAGGGTGTCTTTATTCTTTTTTGACGTAGTGGCTCTTCCCATCTGCTCGTCAAAGTAGTTACAAATGTTGGCTACTTCTTCTGCCTGTACAGAAGATAAATTCAGGTATTTACCCAATTTATTCACATTGATGTTACCTTCCCATTTTGCAACTGTAGGTTGATTTTCTGCTGCAAATGTGGTGGCAGCAAGGCAGAGTGCTGCTACTAATGTTAATCCTAATCTTTTCATAATACCTACTTTTTTAATTGTTATTCCTGAAAACTAATCTTTGTCCTTATCCTTATCATAAGGACCCCTAATACCTATTAAAAACAATTGTTAAGCTCTTAGCTTTTTCTTTTTACCTATGCAAATATACAAATATGTTGTTCAACATAAAAGGGATAGGGAAGGGAAGTAGGCAATAAGGTGTCATTTCTTGATGTATATCAAGAAAGAAGTGTGAAAAAGATAATCTTATTACGAAAATTGAAACAGTTTTGTAATAAGATGCCTATATGGAACAGAATAGTGTCACCAGAAACGGCACGCTAAAGTCCACAATGAAACCATGAAAGATAGAGACTATGACGAATTCCTGCCCTGAACAGCGGGTGATAATGGGAAGAGTCGTATCCATAGTGGTAGCTCCTCCGACAGAAATGGGGGCCAGTTTTCCGAAGAACTTTACCAATAAAGGAGCGCAAAGCAAGGCGATGATTTCGCGCATGATATTTGAGAGCAGTGCGATGGTTCCCAGTTCGGCTCCCTTGTATTCGGTGATGAAAATGCTTGAGAGTGAATAATACCCGAATCCGGAACCCACTGCCATGCAATCGGCCGGTGAGCGATGCGATAGAAAGAGACTGACTACGGCACATCCTGCCAGTGTTCCCAGAATGGTCATTACGGGCAGGAAGAGTAAGCGCGGATTCAGTGACCGGAAACTTTTCAATGTTTGCGGATCATTGCCTATACTGATACCGACACAAAACATCAGCCCGCATAAAGCATAAAAACTGAGTTTGCTTTGGCTGAAATCATATGGAATCAGATGAAAAAGTCCGCACAGGGTGCCGACGATAAAAAAAGAGACGATAATAAGGCTGCCTTTCATGGCTTCACCTCCTTTTTCTGATAACGTGCATAAAGCAGATACCATAGTCCCCATGCAGCCAGTGTGCTTCCGGCTACGGCTGCTGTGGTGATGATGAAGGCTTCCAGCCCGATGGCGTGCAGTCCTTTCACGATGGCTTCGTTGCCTCCTACATCGATGCCGAGCAGGAAGAGCAACAGCCATATTAATAATGTGATGACTTTATGTATCCATGTGAGTCTTTTGCTACGTAACAGGTAGCCAAGCAGCATACCTGTAAGCATGATTCCGATTATTATAAACATATAAATGTGCTTTTAGGGCACAAAGATAGTGGTTTCTTTATAAATCCGGCATCGTTGGGGGAACTGCGTGGTTTTTAACCGTCAGCATGTAGTTGGTTTCTGCGCTGAATCCAACCATTCCGGTACCGCCGTTCACATTGCTGGGGAAAGCAATGGGCTCACTTAAGGTATTGTCATAGGCATCTGAGTCGAGCAGGTTCAGTGCTCTCAGATAATAATATTCTTTTTCGGTGATGCTGAGTATGCGGATATAGACATCTGTTTTTATCCATGTATATTCACTTCCCCAGAATCCCCATCCGTAAATATCGTTATAGACAGTCATTGTATAACTTCCGTCCGCGAAACGTGAGTCGTCAAATACGGCATACTTGTTAGTGACACTGCCGAACAGGCCGTTTTCGTCATCTTCTTCCGTACTCGGCTTGCCGTCGGTCAATACCACGTCTTCGTTTGTCTGCAACTTAAAACTTTTCAACATGGCCGATCCCCAGTTAATCTGCTCACCTTGTTGCCAATAGTATTTCCAGTATTTCCGCTGTTCCACAATGATCCGATAGAAATTCTTCTCTCCCGGACGGTCGTTTATTTTGATTTGATAACGGAGATGTCTTCTCGGGGGAGTCCCGTAACCATAGTTACTTGGTATTCTCATGATAGAGACTGTATCTACCTTTTCTATCTTCCCGACAGGTTGGGGGACGGTGACTTCTGCCCATGCGTGATATGCACCGTCATCTGTCATGGCGTCTATGCGGACTACATCGCCCGGATGGAAAGTGCTGTTGATATAAAAACGTCCTTTATCGCTGCTGTACGGATCGGGGCGCAGCGTTTCGCTGAGAGAACCGTTAATGCGTACTTCCACAGTGGCTCCGTTGATTTGTCCGATTTGGTTTCTGCCGGTAAAGTTCAGGAACAGTTCGTTGTAAGTGCTATCGGCGTTGATGATGGCGTTCATCACCAGTTTAGGAGGATTCTCCTTCAGATCGAAAGGGAGATCGTGGTTGCAGGCTGTGGCAGATATAATAACCAGCAGGAACAGGAGTATGTCGTGAATGGATCGTTTCATAAATACTTAGAATTTATATGTATAACTGAATGAAGGAATACAAGGCAACAAGGTGAATTTCCGGATGACCGGTATGCGGTTGCCTTGTGCTTGTTCGCCTTGAGTATATTCGGTCTTTTTGTAGGTGCGATATACCAAGGTAGGGTTCATGGCATTGTATACATTATATATACTGACGTTCCAGATACGCATGCCATGTCGTGTTTTCTTGCTGAAATTAACACCGACATTGAGCCGGTGCGTGGCGGGAAGGCGATAGTTGTTGCGGTGCTTGACATAATCTCCTTCTTGTATCGATGAATTGTTATCGCCCGGACGGATGATAGCTGTCAGTTCAGTGGGGATTGTGGTTGTACCTCCGGTGGTAAGTATCCATGAGGCACTTACGTCGATTCGTTCATTGAACCGATGGTTGAGGGTCAGGTCTATATTGTGCCTCCGGTCATATTTATACGGAAAGCGTGCCCCATTGTTTATCCCTCCTTTGGCAAATTTACGGTCACTCTTGGCCAATGTATATGCGAGCCATCCGGTTGTCTTCCCGATGGTTCTCTGTGCCATGAATTCTATACCCATGGAGCGTCCGCGTCCCATCTCCACTTTGTCTTCCCATCCGGTGGAAGATCCGAGGAAACTGACTCCGTCTTTGTATTCAAGCACATTTCTCATTCCTTTATAGTAGCCTTCCACCGAGAATTCCCATCCGTCGATTCCAGTGTAATAGCCACCCAATGATACCTGATGCGCTTGCATAGGCTTGATTTTACTGGTCACCGGTACCCACAGGTCGGTGGGCATGGCGAACGGCATGGATGAAATCAAGTGTACATACTGGCTCATTTTGGTGTAAGAAGCTTTGATTACGATGTCCTTGTTGAGCTGATAGCGTGCGGAGATGCGGGGTTGTATGGAGAAATAGTTCTTCTTTTGCACTTGGAAAGTCGAGAAGTGCAGGCCCAGATTCATACGCAGGCGACTGCTCAGGTTGAAGTTATCTTCAAGGTAGGCAGATGCTTCGTGGGCAAGGATTTCGCTGTTAGAGGCGGTATAATACGTCGTATCCCGCTCGATGGTTTCTCCGGTCTTGTCGAATATCTTTGAGGTGGATACTTCCGGACGGAAACTATGGTGCAGGTATTGTATTCCGAACTTGACATGGTGTGCGGGGATAGGATTATAGTCAAAATCTATCTGAGCACTCCAGTCCCGGATTCCCGATTTATAGTCGGCTTTATAGCGGTTCCAGGTTATTTGGTTGTTTGTATGTATCTCGTTCTTGGTGAACGTGCTGACGTCAAACTTATAGTTATTGAAAGCGACTGTGGTATTGCTGAACAGTTTGTTGTTAAAGATGTAATTCCAGCGTCCCGAAACGATGGTGTTGCCCCAGTTCATTTTTCCGCCGTCCCTGTACTTGTCTTCGTCACCGTAGTAAGTGTCGTCATACTTTGTCATGAAATGGTCTTTGCCATTGTATGCACTGAGGAAGAGGCGGCTCCGGTCGGAGAATTTATGGTTGATTTTGGCATTAATGTCATAAAAGTAATAACTGTACTTTTCCTCTTTCGGCATGAAGGGTTTGGCCAACAGGTCGATGTAGGAGCGGCGGGCAGAAATGTTGAAAGAGGTCCGGTCCTTGATGATCGGCCCTTCGAAATTGAGTTTGCTGGTCAGGAGTCCTATACTGACTACGCCATGATAGTTCTTCATGTCGCCATCGTTGGTGCGTACGTCAATTACGGAGGAGAGGCGTCCGCCGAAGCGGGCGGGGAAAGAACTTTTGAAGAGGGTTACTTTCTTTACGGCTTCGGGAGTGAAGACAGAGAAGAATCCTAATAAATGGTCTACGTTGTACACCGGTACACCGTCCAGCAAGATCAGGTTTTGGTCGGGGCCGCCGCCACGTACATACAATCCGGCAGATCCTTCCATTCCGGCCTGTACGCCCGGCATCAACTGGATGGCTTTCATTACATCTGCTTCTCCCAGTATGCTGGGAGTGTTTTTTATTTGTGTCATCGGTATCTCGCTGGCCCCCATTTGAGTGGCCATGATCCCCGATTCGGCCTTGTCCGATACGATGACCACTTCTTGCAGCATGTTGCTGTCTTTCATCCGGATGTTCAGCAGGGTGTCACGGGTCAGGGTCAGTACGTGTTGCTGGCTGGGGTAACCCAAATAGGAGAAGCTCAACTGAGCTTCTCCTTCCGGCAGCGTAATGCTGTAGAAACCGTAAGGATTGGTGGTGGTTCCTTGATGATGACGACTCTCAAGAATATTGGCACCAATCAGCGTTTCGGCAGACGCCCCGTCGGTTACGTATCCACTGATAGTAAACCTGCGGCTTACGGGTTTGGGAGGTATTTTTTGTAACAGGATGTGCTTTCCTGTTATTTTATAGCTTATCGGTTCGTTGGCAAACAACTGGTTCAGAACTTCTCCGAGAGGTTTCTTCTGTACGTTGAGGCTGACTTTATGGTCGAGTTTCACCTCTTCACCGTAGATGAAAGAGAAACCGGTGGCTTGTTCTATATGCCGGATAATCTCTGAGAGGCTGGTGTTTTGCAGCTTGAGGGTGATCCTGGGCTCCGGTGTCTGCGCGTTGATAGTTGAAAAGAATATGGAAACCACACACATCAGAATGTAACTTCTGATGTGGTGGAAATCCGGATTGGATTTTCTCATGTTTAGTTAAGTTTAGTAGTAATCGTTATTTCTTCATTGTTGTGTGAATAGTTGAATTTACCGACTGTATGCAGCAGATCGAGAATCTGATCGAGTCCTTCTCCGTCGGAGAATCGGGCCGTGATCCGGTAGTTCTGCAATGCTTTGTCTGCTATGGAGATGTTTACACCAAACGTGTTGGACAACTGTCGGGCGATCTCCTGCAGGGGAAGGTTGGTGAAGACTAATTCGCCATTCCGCCAGGCTATCTCTTCGGCAGCGCGATCTGAAACTTCAAGGGTCATGCTCTTTTTCACCTTATTATATATAGCACTTTCGTTTGGCTTCAGAACCATGCGCACAGAATTGGCTTTATTGCTCACCACCACGGAACCTTCGAGTAGGGTGGTTTTCACTTCCGGATCGTCCGGATAGGACTCTACGTTGAAGTGAGTTCCCAGTACCTCTACATTGACCGACTCTGTCTGTACGATGAAAGAGTGTTCCCGATTCTTCGTCACTTCGAAATAGGCTTCTCCTTTCAAGTCCACTTCCCTGTGTTTCCCCTTGAATTTCTCGGGATAGGTGAGAGAAGAGAAATGGTTCAGCGTCACTTCCGTTCCATCGGGTAACTTTATAGTCCGTGTGTCGGCCAGTGTAGAAACGGTTTGCAAGGCGGCAGGTTTCAGATAGCAATAAGTGCTCCATCCGA
>ENA-OPAW01000615-OPAW01000615.1-human-gut-metagenome-genome-assembly--contig:-NODE-615-length-19993-cov-9.860618_pt1 | contig 19993 bp, 19 predicted proteins | sample MGYA00241060_ERZ501436 | MGnify/ENA primary metagenome ERZ501436 (study PRJEB25962, sample SAMEA2042619) | human gut metagenome | biome: human gut; feature: human-associated habitat; material: faeces... | reverse complement strand
CCGCAAAAGGAGAAGGTACGGTCGCAATATAGCTTTTACGAATACTTGAAACAAGGGATTAAGGATTAACGATAATTATCAATCGTCAATTATCAATCGTCAATCGCTTTGTAACATTTCTGTAACATGTATGACATTTCCCTGCAACACCAAACTCTTTCCTTTGCAGCCGGAAATAAAATACATGTCTATGGAAACAATTTATCTGGGTATCGTCATCTTTCTGTTCGTACTCGCGATTTTCGACCTCGTGGTAGGTGTCAGTAATGATGCGGTCAATTTTCTTCAGTCGGCTGTCGGAGCAAAGGCAGCATCTTTCAAAACCATACTGTTCATTGCAGGCATTGGCGTCTTCATCGGTGCGGCACTCAGCAATGGCATGATGGACATTGCACGACACGGCATCTATCAACCGGAGCACTTCTACTTTGCCGAAATCATGTGCATTCTGCTTGCCGTCATGTTGACGGACGTCGTGCTATTAGATGTCTTCAACACTATGGGAATGCCTACCTCCACCACTGTATCCATGGTGTTCGAACTGTTGGGAGGTACGTTCGCACTGGCGCTCATCAAGGTCTATAACAGCGATACATTGGGACTGGGCGACCTCATCAATACAGACAAGGCGCTGTCTGTCATCATGGCCATTTTTGTATCCGTAGCCATTGCCTTCTTCTTCGGTATGCTGGTACAGTGGCTGGCACGTATCGTGTTCACCTTCAACTACAAGAAGAACATGAAATACAGCATCGCGCTGTTCGGTGGTATAGCTGCCACCAGCATCATCTACTTCATGCTGATAAAGGGGCTGAAAGACAGCTCATTCATGACCCCTGAAAACAAGCAATGGATACACGACAATACCGCATTGCTGATAACCGGTTTCTTTGTATTCTTCACCATACTGATGCAGATACTGCATTGGTGCAAGATAAATGTCTTCAAAGTAGTGGTTCTGATGGGTACTTTCGCCCTCGCTCTTGCCTTTGCCGGCAATGACTTGGTGAACTTTATCGGTGTCCCCCTCGCAGGATATTCCTCATTTATTGACTATACAGCCAATGGTACGGCCGCCGGCCCCGACGGATTCCTGATGTCCTCACTCCTCGGTGCAGCCAAAACCCCGTGGTATTTCCTTATCGGTGCAGGCGCCATTATGGTTTATGCACTCTGCACATCCAAGAAAGCCCACAACGTTATCAAGACTTCCGTGGACCTTGCCCGCCAGGATGACGGTGAAGAGAACTTCGGAAGTACCCCGATAGCCCGTACGCTGGTACGCTTCAGCATGACTCTGGCTAACGGAATATCCAAAACGATGCCTGAAAGCAGCAAGCGGTGGATGAACACACGCTTCCAGAAGGATGAAGCCATCATAGCCGACGGCGCCGCTTTTGACTTGGTTCGCGCCTCCGTCAATCTCGTATTGGCTGGTCTGCTCATCGCCTTGGGAACTTCCTTGAAACTTCCCCTTTCCACCACTTACGTCACCTTTATGGTAGCCATGGGTACATCGCTTGCCGACCGTGCCTGGGGACGTGATTCGGCGGTATTCCGCATTACGGGTGTACTCAGCGTTATCGGCGGTTGGTTCATCACTGCCGGAGCAGCGTTCACCATCTGTTTCTTCGTAGCACTGATTATCCATTTCGGCGGTACGGTTGCCATCCTGGCACTGATTGGTCTGGCAGTCTTCATGCTGATTCGTAGCCAAGTGATGTACAAAAAGCGCAAGGAGAAAGAAAAAGGCAACGAGACCCTGAAACAGTTGATGAAGAGTACGGACAACAATGAAGTCATCGAATTGCTCCGCAAGCATACCCGTGAAGAACTGGTGAAGATTATGGAATTCACAGAAGAGAATTTTGAACGTACCGTCACTTCCTTCCTACACGAGAATCTACGCGGACTGCGTCGTGCCATGGGCTCAGTAAAATTCGAAAAACAACTCATCAAGCAGATGAAGCGTACCGGAACACTTGCCATGTGCCGTCTCGACAACAATACCGTACTGGAAAAAGGACTCTATTACTATCAAGGCAACGACTTTGCCAGCGAACTGGTGTACAGCGTAGGCCGTCTTTGCGAACCTTGCTTAGAGCACATAGACAATAACTTCAATCCGCTGGATGCCATTCAGAAAGGAGAATTTACAGACGTAGCCGAAGACATCTGCTATCTGTTACAAGTATGCCGCCACAAGCTGGAAACGAACAATTATGATGAACTGGAAACAGAGATTCGCAAAGCCAACGACCTCAACGGACAGTTGTCTCACCTGAAACGCGAAGAGCTGCAACGCATCCAAAGCCAGAGCGGCAGCATCAAAGTCAGCATGGTATACCTGACTATGATACAAGAAGCCCAGAACGTAGTGACCTACACCATCAACCTGATGAAAGTAAGCCGCAAGTTCCAAGTAGAAAAAGAAGAGTTATAAGTTATGAGTTATAACGCATGGTACATAACATGCAACTTATAACTCATAACTCCTTAAGCCCCATCTTCTCCGCCCGTTGCAACATAAATGCACGGGCGGCTTCGTATTCATTGGGAATGATGCCGTCCAAAATGGCATCCTTAATGGCACTCTTCAAGGCACCTACCTGCTGGCAAGGAGAAAGGCCGAAAGTCTTCATGATTTCTTCACCACTGACCGGAGGCTGGAAATTACGGATACGGTCGCGTTCCTCCAAATCCTTCAGCTTCTGGCGTACCAACTGAAAATTATTAAGGAAGCGTTTCTTACGCTCCATATTCTTGGAAGTAATGTCGGCTTCGCACAGTGTCATCAGGTCGTCTATATCATCACCTGCCTCAAACAAGAGACGACGCACTGCCGAGTCGGTCACTACATCATCCGCTATCACAATGGGACGCATGTGCAGGCTCACCATTTTCTGCACATATTTCATCTTCTCATTCATAGGGAGCTTCATCTTGCGGAAAATATCGGGTATCATCTTCTCGCCAATGAAATTATGGTTATGGAACGTCCAGCCCGCACGGGGTTCCCAACGCTTGGTGGCAGGCTTGGCTATATCATGCAGAAGAGCTGCCCAGCGTAGCCAAAGGTTGTCGGTCTTCTTGCTGATGTTGTCGAGTACTTCGAGCGTATGGTAGAAATTGTCCTTATGGGCGCGTCCATTGCGCGTCTCCACGCCTTGCAGCCTAACAAGTTCCGGGAATATCAGTTCCAGCAGACCACAGCGGTCCAGCTCAATGAATCCCTTAGACGGAATAGGTGACAAGATGATTTTGTTCAGTTCGTCTGCAATGCGTTCTTTGGAGATGATGGAGATGCGTTCGCGATTACGCTCCAGAGAATCGAATGTCTCATCGTCAATATAGAATCCCAGCTGGGTGGCAAAACGGACACAGCGCATCATGCGCAAAGGGTCATCACTGAAAGTTATATCAGGGTCGAGGGGAGTCCGGATGGTCTTTTCCTTCAAGTCTCCAATACCGCCAAAGGGGTCGACCAACTCGCCATAACGCACCCGGTTCAGGCAAACAGCCAGTGCATTGATGGTAAAATCACGGCGGTTCTGGTCATCCTCCAATGTACCGTCCTCTACAATAGGCTTGCGGGAATCGTGTGTATACGATTCTTTTCTTGCACCCACAAACTCAACTTCCGTACCATAGTACTTCAATTGTGCCGTACCGAAATTCTTGAAGACGGAAACATGCGCCCCACGCCCCAGACGCTTACCCAGCGCCTCGGCCATGGCAATGCCACTGCCTACCACCACCACATCAATATCCTTGGAAGGACGTTGCAGGAAAATATCACGTACATATCCACCGACTACGTAACATTCCAATCCCAATTCATCAGCCGTTTCGGATATCCGCTTGAATATATCATCACTAAAATATTGCTTCAGTTCTTCTGCCGTCAAATCTATCATAAATAATGCGCTAATGTAATGAATACGCAAATGTGTTAATGGTCTATTAGCACATTTGCACATTAAAATGCTGCAAAGATACATAAACTCGCCCGATTTCGGATGGATTTAGGAAGAATAATGTAAACTATTGGGCTTTCAGGGAGATACGCAGCATTATTCCGCATTTGTAAATGTGTGCTTTGACGCCGTTTTTTGAATAGTTAAGCGAAAAAATTGCTACCTATCCGTTGCCCATTCCAGTTGTATGGATTTGTTTGAAAATCCTTTCTGCTCCGACCGTAAAGAACGCAGTTTCATCATTTTGGCTTAGCGAAGGTACTTATTTTTTTTGAGATATGAAAAATATAGGTTCCGGAAGTCAATGGTGATAGCTTTGTCTATGTCTGACGATATTTTACATGCCGATGATTAATTCTGTCTCTGTTAATTTTGCAAACAATGGAACAGATTATGAATCAGACAGATGTAAAGGTTTCGTTCTACCTTAAAAAGAGCGAGGCGGATGCCAGGGGAAACTGTCCCGTGATGGCACGGCTTATTGTCGGCAAGCACTCTGAAACAGCATTCAGTGTCAAGTTTCGTGTGCCACAGTCATTGTGGTCATCCGGACGGGCGTGTGGAAAAAGTGTTGCGGCAAGAGACATAAACAACAGACTGGATGAAATACGTGCTGCCGCGCTCGGCATCTATGCGGAACAATCTGCAATCCGTGAGGATGTAACAGCAGAGGATGTAAAGCATCAACTTTTGGGTATGGCTTCGGAACAGGAAACCCTATTAAGCTATTTCAGACTTTTCATTAGAAATTTCGAGAAACGCGTTGGGATCAATCGTACGGAAAAGACATTGAGGGCTTACCGCAATTCCTACAATCATCTGGTACGTTTTTTACAGATGCAATATAAGCTGTCAGATATCCCTTTTGCCGCATTGGACCGTTCCTTCATTGAAAAATATGACTTGTACCTACGTACGGAATGTTGTCTGGCTTCAGGCACAATAGTCAATCTTACCGTCCAACTGAAAACAATTGTCGGAGAAGCTATTGCTGACGGTATAATAACAGTATTCCCGTTTGTCGGATATGAACCGGTACATCCGAAACCGGAACAGAAATATCTCACCTCCGAAGAATTGAATAGGATTATGACAACACCTCTCCATGATCAGATTCTTTATCATGTGAGAGATATGTTCCTGTTTTCCTGTTATACGGGTATTCCCTATAGCGACATGTGTCTGCTGACAAATGAAAATCTTTCTCTCGCGGAAGATGGTACCTGGTGGATCAGGAGTTCTCGCAAGAAAACCGGTGTGGATTTTGAAATACCGCTTATGGAACTGCCGTTCCATATTATTGAAAAATACCGCGATATGGCTCCTGAAGGAAAGCTTCTCCCCATGTATTCCAACAGTTCATTGAATCGTTATTTGAAACGCATCGCCGAAATTTGCGGTATAGGACGTAAGCTGGTCTTCCATGCAGCCCGTCATACCTATGCGACAGAAATTACACTTTCCCATGGCGTACCGCTTGAAACGGTCAGCAAGATGTTGGGGCACAGTCGTATTGAGACCACACAGCATTACGCAAAGGTGACAGACAATAAGATAGATACAGATACGAAAGCATTGGATAAAATAATTGCTGAGCGGTTTTCTGTAGTTATTTGATAATGGCAAAAAATAGGATTATGAAAAGAAATACTGACAATATGGAAATCAAACGTCGCAGTACATTTGCGATACTGTTTTATATAAACCGCACCAAAGTCCGTAAGGATGGAACGTGCCAGTTGCTGTGCAAGATAAGCATAGATGCCAAATGGGAACAGATAGGAACGAAAGTATCCGTCAATCCGGCCATCTGGAATCCTGAAAAAGGACGGGCTGACGGCCGCAGTGAGAATGCCATTACCGTCAACCGGGCTATTGATGATCTGACCAAAGAAATCAAGGAGCATTACAGGCGGATTAAGAACAGTCTGGGATTTATTACGGCAGAGCAGGTGAAGAATGCCGTGATGGGAGTCGGTCAGAAACCGTTAACTCTGCTGGCTCTTTTCAGAGAGCATAACGAGGAGTTCAAGAAGCGTATCGGTGTGGATCGTATAAAGGAGAGTTATGATTCCTACTTACGTTCATATAAGCACCTTTCGGCTTTCGTGCAGGAAAAACGCGGCGTAGAGGATGTACTGCTACGTAGTCTTGACCGTGTGTTCTACGATGACTTTGAACTTTTTCTCAGGACGGACAGGAATTTAAGCCCGAAGAGCGTGCATGAACATCTTTACAGGCTGAAGAAGATGACCATGCGGGCTGTCAGCCAGGGAACAATCCGCCGTGATCCGTATTGTCGCCTTCATCCTGAACTGCCCAAACGGAAAAGTCGTCATCTGAAGCTGGAAGATCTGAAGACGCTGCTTACAACACCTGTCGAGAAGCCACAGCTTCAGTTTGTAAGGGATATGTTCATCTTCTCCACTTTTACCGGACTTGCCTATACGGATTTGAAAAAATTGAGTGTAAATGATATTACCCAATCTGAAGACGGTTCATGGTGGATCCATATCCACCGCCAGAAAACAGGAACACTGTCTTCTGTCCGATTGTTGGATATTCCGTTGAAGATAATAGAGAAATATCGGGAACAGAGAAAGGATGACAAGGTCTTCAATCTGTATAGTCGTACGTATTTCATTATGCTCGCCCACCAGTTGGGTGAAGTTTACGGATTTGAACTTACATTTCATAAGGCACGACACAATTTCGGAACCCATATAACCCTTTCATTGGGTGTTCCAATCGAGACAGTCGGCAAAATGATGGGGCACATGCGTATTGAGACCACGCAGCTTTACGCCAAAGTGACTGACAGGAAAGTGGACGAGGACATGAAACGGCTGAAAGCAGCCGGAATGGATCGGATTCCTGGTCTGTATGAAGAAGATGTTATTGTCAAGAAACGTAGAAGGAGATTCGGATACCAATTGTCCGACAACAAAGAAACGACCTTGTAAAGAGGCCGTTTCTTTTACTTTTGCTTCATACCCATCGCTGTTCTTCCCTGCATCTTTTATAAGCGTCATCAAGAACTTTTTGTATGTCTGACTCTTTGTAAAGGGCTTTTCCCTGCACAAGATAGTAAGGTATCACACCGAGGGTCCGGTATTCCTGCAAGGTACGCCGGCTTACTTTCAACAGTTTTGAAAGTTCCTCGTCCGTGAGGAAATAATCACCGTGGAATGCGGGCCTTGGAGCCGTCCGTATTGCGTCTATCATGCGCTCCATGTTTTCCAGCCCTTTGAAAATAGTATCAATTCTCGGGTCTTTTCTGTTTATAAGATCGTAACTCATGGCTTTCTTTTTTGTGGGTGATAACTTGATTCCAACAGGCTTTGTACATCTTCCGGCTTATAGAAGAACTTGTTCTTGATCCGGGTGAAAGGCAACAGTCCTTTCTCGCGATATACCTGAAGTGTTCTCTTGGATATTCGGAGAATCCCGCATACCTCCTGATTGTCCATCCATTTTTTCAGTGCCGCGTCTTTGGTCTGACTACATATACCGGTGACTTTTTTCTCGATCATGCTGAGACGGACAACCAATTCGTCAAAGGTCTGTTTTTCCATACATATAATTTCCATACCGTCATTTTATTAGGGTTGAAGACCGAGTTCTTTTTTTATTCTCGCCGGCAGCACCTTCCCCTTCCTGTTCAGGAAGTCCTGGACTTCCGAAGCCTTGTAGTAGGTACGCCCGTCAATCATGTAGTATGTGACGAGCTTCTTCTGGCGGTAGCGTGCAAGGGTGCGTTTCGTAACGCCAAGGAGTTCGCACATATCCTGGTTGTCGAGCAGCTTGTCACCCTCAAGGGCGGCCGTCTGCCTGTTCATGCGGTTCAGTCTGTCATCTATCCTGTCAAACCGTTCCATTATCTGGTGGAGCATCATCTGGAATGTCTCCCTGTCTATCTGTATCATAATGAATTCTGTTTTTAGTGTAATAATTCCATTTTTTACACCGTGTTGCGCAACAGGTTTCATTATGATATAGGCCAAAACATGGACCAATGGAGCATATTGCCACATAAAAACATGGCAAGTCGCTGAATAATAGAGAAATAAAAAATCAGCCCCATAAAAACGAGACTGATGGAAGTATTGCAAATGCAAGAGCGTGCAATCTTTTATTGCAATGTTTTGCGATAAGTAAGGCGGCAGATCCCGTTTCTGAATGTTTTTGTCCTGACCAGTTCCCATTTGTCCGTTGAGATATGTTTTGATACGGGAACCGTTTCGGAACTGATTACCGGAAGAAGAAAAATGACCATCTCATCTATCAGGCGGTACAGGGACAGTCCCCGCAGCAGTTCTGCGCCGCTGTCGTCATAGATTTCAGCCAGATATATGTCAGAGGGTGCAGACTGTTCCTTGTCACAGATGAGGTCGACTAGCGGATAGCCCGGATACAACATGCGGGTGGACCGGCCCCGCCAGTAGGGGAAACCGTCATCGCTGTTTTGTATCCATTGCAGCAGGGAATCGTTCCGTGCGGGGACGAAACCGTTCAATGTCATTGCTATCAGAACCTGTAACTTTGCCATACCTTGATACTCCAAATGAAAAGCGTGAGGCTCACGCTATTTCGGATGGAGGCTCTGACAAAGCCCAATACAGAAATTTGCATGAGCTCACGCTATTAGGCATAGCATAAGCTGCACGCAAAAGCCTCTGTATTTTTGAATTTGTCAGATTCCCATCCGAGACGTCTTGCGACTTATGTATAATATCCGGCGAGGCTGTCAGCCCTGTCGGTATTTTCTTATGTTCCTGCTGGCAGTATGTATTCCATATTTTGCCAGACTTATGCAAATGTAGGCATTTTATTCCAGACTGGAAAACATCTCCGGTCTATATTGCCTTTATTTGTCGTTCAGTCCGTATTTCTTCATTTTTCTGTACAACGTAGAAGGATCAATGTGCAGCATCTCCGCCGTCCGTTTCCGGTTGCCCGTGCATATTTTCAAGGCCCTGATGATGGACTGTTTTTCCTGTGTCTCATTTTCCGGAAAAAGGAAGATTTTCTCTTTCTCATCCTCGATTCTTATGTTCAAACAAGCCGTTTCGATTATCGGCTGTTTGGACAGCAGGACGGCTCGTCTGATCTTGTTCTGCAATTCCCGTACATTTCCCGGCCAGCCGTATGAGAGCAGCTGTTGCTCTGCCTCACGGCTGAATCCGTCGGTCTGCCGTTTGAGTTCCCTGGAGAACTTTTCCCTGAAATGTTCGGCAAGCGGAAGTATGTCCTCCGGGCATTCATGCAGGGCCGGCAGGACGATTTCAAATTCCCCCAGACGGTGGTAGAGGTCTTCCCGGAAGCGTCTCTCCCTGATGGCCAGCTGAAGGTCCTCGTTGGTTGCCGCCACTATCCTTACGTCGGAGTGTTTCTCTCGGTTGCTGCCTATAGGGATATAGCTGCCTTCCTGCAAGGTACGCAGGAGCATGCTTTGTACCTCCATGGACAATGTTCCTACTTCGTCAAGGAACAGGGTCCCGCCACGGGCCGTTTCAAAGAAGCCTTCACGGTTTGTGTCCGCCCCCGTAAACGTCCCCTTCACATGCCCGAAAAAGAGCGAGGGCGCAAGCTCTTTGGGAATGACCCCGCAGTTTACTGCCAGGAACGGCTTTTCCCTGCGCTCGCTGGAATAATGGATACGTTGCGCTACGGATTCCTTGCCTGCACCGTTCGGACCAAGAATCAGTACGGAAATGTCAAATGGAGCGACCGTACGAGCTAGATTTTCCACTTCTTTCATCTGTCGGCTGTTCCTGGGAAGGATGCCCTTGTCCTTTCCGTATATGACTGAGCGAGGATGCAGGATGTTCTTTATCAGACTTTGCAGTTCATCCATCTGAACAGGCTTGGCCAGATAGTCTTTTGCCCCCATCTTGATGGCACGGACGGCATCCGACACGGAGGCATATCCGGTCATGATGATGAAGGGAACGTCTATCCGTTCTCTCTGCATCCATTCGAGCAGCGATATGCCGTCCCCCTGCGGAAGACGGACATCGGAAAGGACAAGATCGAAAGGCTCCTTTTTCAGAAGCCGCCTTGCACCGGGTTCGTCTATCGTCGTCACTGCTTCATAGCCGGATTTCTCAAACCATTTCTTTTGTTGTCCGGCCAGCAGGATATTGTCTTCAACTATGAGTATTCTGTGTTTCATCCGTATAGTTCTTTAAGTCAAGTTTTCTGATTTCCGAAAGCAGGTTCTTCGCATCGCCTACCAGCCGGTCTATTCTTCCGATGACCGTCTCTGTATATGTACTGATGGTCAGATCATCGGAAGTATCGTCATGTAGGATTCTGCTGTATGTTTCCAGTTCACAGGCCACTCCCAGCTGTTCCCAGGTGGGATACATGCGATGCAGGGTGTTTTTCATCCGCTCCGTGTCCGTTTTCATGCTTTCAAGGGCTTTTTTCAGTTCCGTCCTGTTGTCGATCGATTCCTCAATGAAAGCATTGAGCATCCATTCCATATCCCCCGTCTCTGCGGCTAAGGCATTGAAATCCGCCTTCTGTTCCTGCCGCTGGCCCGACCTTTCCATTATGGAGGAAAGGAAAGCCTGCAGCTCGTTCATGGAGAACGGTTTCTGTATGCAGCCGGAAAAGCCGGCTTCAGTATAGCGGCTTTCGTCCACGTCGTTGCGGGCAGTCATGGCGGCAACCGGAATGGTGCGTGAATTTCCGATATTGGAATGACGCAGGAGATATAGCAAGTCAAAACCGCTGGTCCCGTGCATCTGGATGTCTGTCAGCAGTAAGTCGTAGGGTTCTTTCCGCAGTTCGCCCACCACGTCCTTCGCCCCGATGCAGGTACGGCATGATACACCGTTGCGCTCCAGCATCTCCATGACGATGCGCAGTTGTATCGGATCGTCGTCCACAAGGATGATACGCTTTGGAAGGCTGAGCCTTTTCACGGTCGGCATGACGTGGTTCTTTACCGGTTCAGTGGAAATGGCGAGGGGGATTTCCGTGTGGAACAGACTGCCTTCCCCGACATGGCTCGATACGGAAATACTGCCGCCGAGCAGGTTCACAAGTCCCTTGGTTATCGGAAGGCCGAGCCCGAAGCCTTCCGGCGAAATGTCTGGCGCCGCCCGTTCAAACGGTCTGAATATGCGTTCTATCGTTTCCTTGTCCATGCCGATGCCCGAGTCCTCCACCTCCATGGTCATTACCACGTCCTTGTGGCTTACCCGGAAACAGACTGTTCCGTTGCGGGTGAACTTGATAGCGTTAGTCAGCAGGTTGTCCGCCACCTGACGGATACGGTCCGCATCTCCGTATACCACTATGTCGGTGCCTTCTGCTTCCGTTTTGAAGACCAGCCCCTTGTCATTGGCCGCACAGGTGTATTCCTCGTTAATGTCGTCGACGAAGGCTTTCAGGTTGAAAGGTATCCTGTTCAGTGATTCCTTCGCTTCGTCCAGTCTGGAGAGGTCAAGCAGGCTGTTGGCAAGCCTTGTGATATGGCGTGAGGACTTGATGATGTTGTCAAGGTAAGTGTTGCGGCGTTTTCTTTCCCTGGTGTCAATGGCCAGTTCCGCACTGCCGCAGATGGCGTTCAATGGTCCCCTTATGTCATGGGAAAGCGTTACGATGATACGCTTTCTCATTTCGGACAGTTCCCGGTTCTGTTTGAGCGTATCCACCAGTCTGCTGCGGTCATGTTCCTTGCGCCGTATGTCCCTCTGTATGACAAGATGGGATATGATCAGCAGGACAATGGCAACGATGATGGTGGCCGCAAACAGCTTGAATGAAAGTGCCTTTGCCTCCGCAATCCTTGTTTCCCGGTTTTGGAAAGCGGCCTGGACCTGTTCGTCAAGGGCGGTGATGAAGGAGTTCAGTCTTTTGTTCAGTTTCAGGTTTTGCAAACGCAGGCTGTCAATATAGAGTCCGATATGTCTGTCATGCTCTTCCTGCATGGTTATCAACTGGCGGTTGAGCTGCCGCAGTTCTGTCGTGGAAGCCGGCACCTGTACGGTTTCCTTCTTGCCAAAGAAACCTGCTATGCCGTTTTTCCGGCGGGTGACCGTGCGTGTACGGGTACTCTTGTCGATGACCTCGGGGAGATGGTTGTAGAGCAGGCTGTCTGATGTCCTCTGCTCCTGAAAAACCGTTGTAAGATGATACAGGCGGCTTTCCTTCTCTTCCAACAGTCGTCGCAATGTGTCTATCTGTTCGTGGCTTACCAGATCCAGGCCGTTGTCTTTCATCCGTTCCAGCAGGCTGTCTATGTGCAGGCGCCTGTTCTGGTATGCTGAGAAGTCCTCGCTGTCCCATCCGATGGCGGATTCCCCCAGCAATGCGATTCCGACAATGTGGCGGCGTATGGCGTTGACTTCATTCCGGATCTCACGTATTTCTGCGGTTCCGTTTGCTATGTCATGCATTTTTTTGCGCTCATGAAGCAGTATGGCAATCATGCTTCCGATGACTGCCAGTAATATCAGATAACCAGCTATGATTTTTGTCTGCAATGAAATTCCACTTAGCTTCCTCATACGCCTTATGATAAAAAAATCCCGGAAGGTTGTGGGGCGCAGTCTTCCGGGACGTGAGTAATTTGGATGTCACCCCGATGCGCTATCCAGTCGTACACAGAATGCACTCCGGCCTTTTATAACCTTGGCGGGCGACGGTTTGCCCGCATGATTCTCCCTTCTGCCGGCAGCTGTCGGCAGAAAATTCTCTGGTTCGGGTATCCAATATCTTGTCCATATTCTTTTTTTTACAGTCAGTCCATATTTCTGTTTCTCCGTATTTTCCGATGCAGGAAAAAATAAGGCCCCCTGTTATAGTCCCGTGTGGAAATGTGGATGGCCCTGTTTTCGTTTGCCTGAATTATGGAAGTTCCGGCAAGACAATACGCTGTCCTATTGTATAATATTCCAAAATACAAATATATACATTTGTTCCTAACTGCAATGAAGTTAATATATGTTTGTCTTGATTTCAAACAAGTTTTAACATGTTATAGGTCATAAAGCCGCGTTCAGACAGGTATCGGATTCATTTTCAAGGTAGAAAGGTTCAGGTACAGCCCGTAATGCTCGATCATGCCGTTGCGGAACATTTTCCACAGGATGTTGCAGCCGAGCTGTGCCAGTGTAGAGTTGATGAACAGGTCCTGCTTTTCCAGGGCCTCCGCCAGCGAACAGCTCGGTCCGGAATCCTTTTCCTTCACTCTCGCGTATTTGACATATCGTGTGATCACCTTCAGCGATTCTACCGTTTCGTACAGCTTGGATGCCGGTTGTTTGATTTTCTTCGGTACGGTTCCGAGGATGACCTGTCCCGTATCCTGCGTGTTGCCGAAGTCCATCCAGTACAGGGGGGTCTCGTGGCTTCTGTATTCTGAAACCGGCACGGCTTTCAGTATGTTCCACAGATCGAGACGGGACTTTATGTTGTCCGTGCAGGTAATCGTTATGTTGGCCAGATTGTCCCGTCTGGCATCCTTCAAAGCTGCCGGATAGATGTCCGGTACCGCCTTCCAGTCGTTGCCAAAGAAGTTGTTCATGCGTGTGACAAGACATTGTGCCTTGTTCAGGCCGATGTCCGAGGGGCTGAAGAGCTGCCGCCCGATATTGGCCTCCGTTACGATGTCGGAATCATACACGGTTATAAACAGCCCGGGGTGTCCGACTCCCCTTAGTGCCGTGTCAAGCCTGGCCAAGCAGTTAAGCACCTGCGAGCCTGTTCCTCCCGCTCCGATAAGGTTTACCGTTACCGGATGCTGCGGGTTTATGAGATAGTTGTCGATGTAGTGTACTCTTTTCATTTCAGTATGTCTTTAAGTTTCATGTTGTTCAGTTGCTTCAGTTCGTCGAGGTTGAAGTCCCTGTCCCGTGCCGCCTTTGTCACCAGCACGAGGTTTGATTTTGTCGGGTTCCCGTTCCCTCCCAGGTGGGTGAATTCCGTCAGCCAGAATTTCCTTTCCCAGTACTGCAGCAGCTTCTCATAGGTCAGGTCCTTCGGCAGCTCTATCCTGGCGTTTCCCAGACATACGCTGGAACCTGTCACGTTGAAGAAGGGCGCGGCGTACAGCACGGTATCCGGTCCGGGAACATTTTCCTTGTAGGCATAGATTCTCATTCCGTGTTCTCCGGCCTCATAGATCACTCCCGGCAGGTAATATTCCGCGTTTTCTATTTTGAGCGCGGGGCTGAAGAACATCATCCTTTTGTGCGGAGGGTTGTACCACACGTATCTCTCGCTGCCCTTGCGCGGGTCGCAATACAACAGGTTGTCGGGTATCTTCCCGTATGGAGTGGTGCTGTGTCTTTCCGAGTATCCCTTCACGAGCGTGTTCATGAATTCCAGGGTTACCGGTCTTCCTTCCGTCATGTTTCCCCGGTCGTCAATTTCACGGATTTCAAGGAAAAAGTTCCTGTCATTCTCCGAGGCATAGGCAATCAGTGCCGCCCTGGGGTTGAGCGGCGTCTTGATTTTTCTGGTCAGTTCGTTGCTGTCTATCATATGCTTTCAGATTGGTTTATACTGTGATGTTGATGAATTTTTCCGCCCATTTGAAGAAACGTTCCGGATAGTCGTCCATATGGAACAGTTCCTCCGTTTCCGGAGACAGGTCACAGGTGGTGACCGGAATGATGTCATATGTCTCCTGGCTGTAGGAGTTGTAATAGTCGGTGAGATATTCCGTTATCATGTCGGTGCAGTCATAGATGACCCGGATCTGCTTGCTGAGATACATGGGCAGAAAGTCCGGTTCTTCCTCGTAGAAGGGATCGTAGCCGTATTCCATGATGCCGTGTTCAGGTGTAAGGAACTCCAGTCCCTCCTTCATGACAGAGAGCAGTGACTGTTCGTACCCGTTCTTCGGCTTATATCGGTCGATTGCCTTCGGCAGATTCTTGTAATAGGATTTGCGTTCCACCCGGCGTAACAGGGCATGTATCCTGCCTTCCTCATAGGAGTGCAGGAGCCGCCGCCTCTTTTTCCGGTCAGATGCCGTTTCACCTGAGTCATCCTCAGACATCAGTGTCAGGGCATAGTCCATGTCGTCCTCGTCCAGTATGGTGTTTATTCCGTTCGCCTGCATCAGCTGATGGATGAACGTAATGGCTATGCGTCTCAGTTCCGGTCCGAGATTTTCCACAAATTTCACAGGGAAGTAATACAGCGTAAGTTCTCCCCATCTGTGGCATTTCCAGAGACGGAAAATGAGTCTTTCCCCGTCCTGCTCGATGTTTACATTCATGTCATTGCCGACAAGGTCGCTCATTTCATCATGCAGTCTCGTTATTCCTTCCGCTGTTGTGAGTCCAGGTGTATGTACCGCTTCCTTTTTCATAAGACTCGCATATCTGAAAAAGGAATCACGCAGGAACTCGTAGTTTTCCCGCGTGATCAGGTTGCACGGCTTTCCGTCAAGACTTTCCGAGAACAGTTCCGGCGGAGGCATCGGCGTGAATGTGGTGTTCAGAAAAGAACTACGGCACCGCTGGGTGCCGCAATCCGTTTCTTCCTTTCCGTGCCGTAATGCACCTTCCTTTCGGTTTCCGCAATGATAAGTCTCGCGAGCTGTTCCGCCTGATATCCGTCCAATGGTACACATGATTTCTTCTTTTTTCTGTTGTCCTTTGCCATATCCTTTATCCTTTTGTTCCGATAGTTGTCTTGAACTCATATTCTGTCATGTCCTCCCTGATGACCGGTCCGTGAACGGTAGCCGTCGTCAGTTCCGGATACATGTTCGAATAGTAGCTCATGACCATGTCCGGCGAGATGTTCGGATCCGGGTCCTGAAGGGTTATATACTCCGTTCCTTTCTTGAATTTGAATGAGCGTGTCATTCCTTTGATTTCGAGTGCCATGTCTTAAACTGTCTGATAAGGTGAATACTTGGGTTCCAGCATGGACTGCGGGAAATCGATGTATTCCTCGTAGTCCTTCTCACTGTATGCGGGATGTTCCTGATCGGAGAGGTACGGTTGCTGTTCGTCTTCCTGCATGAACCGTTCTTCCTGCCAGTCCTGTATTTCAGGCTGCGGCGGGTAATGAGTTTGGGAAGGCTGCTGTCCGCCTGTCCGCTGTACGTATTGCGCGTGCGGCTGTATCTGCGGTCTTGCCTGCGGCTGTTGCGGCTGTTGTTGCGACGGCCATATTCCTGGCTGTTGCGGATGCTGCGTGTATGCCTGTTGTGGTCTCTGCGGTGCGGGCTGAGCCTGTCCCGGCATCGGCTGTGACGGTCTCCGCGTGTATGTCTGCTGCGGTGCCGGCTGTTGCGGACGTTGCGGTTGCGGATTTCTCTGTTCCGGTGCCTGCGTGTATGCCGGCTGCTGGGAGTGTGGCTGTTGCTGCTGTACCGAAGGTTCCGGCTGTGCTTCCTGTTCCATCAGGTCGAAGAGGCTTCCCCGGTTCATTTCCGTGTCGGCCGCCTTTATCTTCTCCTCGATTTCCTTCAACTGGGCGGCATTCGCGTGTGCTTTCGCCTGTGTAAGCACACTGACGGCTTCCCGGTGGTTTCTGGCCGCTGTCAGTTCTTCCGCCTTCTTCATCAGTTTCTCATACTTCTCCCGTTTCTCGCGTTCTTCCTTCGTCTCCTTGGATTTCGCTTCCTTGGCAGCCTTGCTGCTGGCGGCGGCCTTGTCCGCCTGTGCCTCGAACTGTGCCATGTTGGAGATCAGTCCGCACGTTTTCTGTATAGGTCTTGTGACTGCCTGCAGGAATCCCGTATCAAGTTCCTGCGGTGTGCCCGTGACAGTCAGCGGCACGATGTGGTTCTGGGCCTCGTCCTTGAGTCCGTTCGATTTGGGCAATGTGGAAACGGTCAGTTGTCCGTTTGTCTTGCGGATGACGATCGTGAGGTCCACGCTTTCCGTCATCATCTGGTGGATTGCTGTAAAAAACATAATTGAAAAAAATTAAATGATTAGACGATGTGTTTCAATATTCGCTGAAGAATTCTGCAAGCAGCCTCTCCCTGTCCGGATGTCTGCATATTTCCAGGATGGGGTTCAGCAGCTTTGAGATGTGAACCGGACCGGTGGTTCCTCTCGGCGGCAGTTTGATTGCCGGTTGCGGGACGTGTACTTTCGGTCTTCTTGTCACGGGCATCCCTATCGGGGCAGGTGACTGTCTGGTGATGATTGCTTGTTGCATACTCTTTAATTTTTAAATGTGAATATTCGGGCTTTGGCAGCCCGTTGAACTACAAGGGCCCAACGGCAGACGCTTCCGGAAAGGCAGGGTTTTCGGGAAAAATACCGGAGCGCAGCGAGGATGATTTTTTCCGAAACCGCTTGCGGCCTGACCTTGCCGTCCGACAAGAAGCGTTTGCCAACTTTGCCCTGTAGTTCTCGGTTTGCCAATGTCTGTGTTTTTAGTCCTTTCCCTTTTCTTCCCGTGTCATTTCCGGTTGTGACGGATACAAAAAGAGCCGCCCGCTCCCGGACAGCTCCCTTATGCTGCAATGATAAATTCCGTGCATGTTCCATATCGTCAGATTTCAGAAGACCAGAAAACTCAGTATGCACAGAATGATGGCCAGTGCCACGAGAAAACAGGCTATACGGTAGAGGAACCTGAAGAGTCCCCTGAAACAGATGATGGCCACGGCGGTCCATACAGGCGATATACCGTGGGAATAGAGCCAGCTGAATATGATGGCTGCTGTTACGGCCAGCGCGAGTGTCCTTGCCCATCTGCTGTCCGCTATCTTTCTGATACGTTCTTTTGTTTTCATAATCTTCATGTGTTTGGCGGGAATGCCATTCCCGGTTTCAGGGGCTTTCTTGCAGTCCGCCTCCACAGGCAAGGTTTTCGGGAAAAATACCGGAGCGCAGCGAGGATGATTTTTCCCAGAAACCGCCAGGCCCGACCTTGCCGGTGGAAACGGGCGGGCTGCGACCTTTGCCCCGCGAATCGGGATGGCTCCGTCATTTCTTCTTTTTCCCGTTTTTGGGGAACGAAAGTGTCAGGGTGAAGCCGGCGTCAAAGGTGACCGAAGCGTCGAAAGCCACGCCCTTCTTCCCCTTGAATCCCTTGATGAGCCGTGTGGAGCCGGAAGAGAAGAGCTGTTCCAGATGCTGGTCCGTCAGTTCCTTGTTCAGGAACCTGCGGTACACGGTAAGTCCACAACCTTTATTGTCGCAGCGGGCAATCTTCTCCCTGACGATGATATGCCCGGTCTTGCATTTGGGACAGGTGAACGTGCGGGCGGTTGCTGCCGGAAGGCTGAGGTTCAGGATTTCGCGGGTGGCCTTGCGTGTGTAGTCCGTGATGGAAGCCATGAAAGCCTCGGTCGTGAGCGTGTGCCGCTCGATCTGCAGCAGGGCCTTTTCCCAGCTTCCCGTCAGGGAGACATCCGCCACAAGCATGTCCTTCACCGCCTCGTAGATATGGAGTCCCTTTTCCGTGGGGACGATGCTCTTGCCGGAGCGGGCGATATAGTCACGTTTGAACAGTGTGGTGATGATGGCGGCTCTTGTGGCGGGCGTGCCGATGCCCAGCTCCTTCACGGCCTCGCGTGCCTGTTCGTCGGCTATCTCCCTGCCGCAGGTCTCCATTGCTGCCAGCAGCGTGGCTTCGGTATAGAGCGGTCTGGGCACGGTATTCTTTTGGGCCAGTCCGAATCCTGAAACCGGAACCGTGTCCCCTTCGGCAAACACGGCCGTACCCTCGTCGGTTTCCGGCTCGTCATCCTCCCGGTCCTCTTTCCGCCCAAAGATGCCGCGCCATCCCGGGCTGACCACGGTAGAACCCTTCGAGCGGAAGTCCATCCCCTCCAGACGGCACTCCATGAGCAGCATTTCCTTCTCGCAGCAGGGTGCGAACGCCTCCAGCATACGTCCGGCTATCAGCGTATAGACGGCCTCCTCCGCCTCGGAAAGCCCTTCGGGTGCGATGCCGGTCGTGATGAGGGCATGGTGGTCCGTCACTTTCCTGTCGTCCACGCTGCGGGTGTTGAGACGCGCAAAGTCAAGGATTCCGGCACTTGTGGCGAATCCGGGCATGGCCATTATCCTTTCCAGCAGACCGGGCACACAGGCCATCACGTCGTGCGGGATATACCGGCTTCCCGTTCTCGGGTAGGAAATGAGCTTCTTCTCGTAGAGCGACTGGGCGATGTCCAGCGTCTTTGCCGCGGGTAAATTCCGATGTGTTGACGGTGGGGTTATTGTTCTCGTCCACTACCCAGCCACCGTTTGCCAGCAGAATGGGAAGGAAATCGGATACGATATTGTCGCCGGTGTCCCCTCTGTAAGCAAAACCATTGGTGCCTGCTTCTTTGGATGCCTTTGCCACATTCAGCATATCTTCCAGAGTAGTGATGTCTTCCGGCTTATAGCCTGCCGCTTCTACATTTGCCTTGTTGTAAAGCATAACCGTTACGTTTCCGAAATAAGGTGCCAGATAAATGTCATCCCCTACCATGCAGATTTTTGTAGTGTTGGGAATAATATCATCATCGAATCTGTAGCCCATTTCAGACAGATTTGCCAGCACATTGTTTTCGGTAAATTCTGCCATCCAGCTTCCGTCTACCATACATAAATCATAGGTGCCGGTGGTGTTTACCGCATCCAGGGCGATGCCGGTATGCAAGTCATCAAAGGACATTTCCAGTACTTCGATTTTACAGTTGTGGCTTTCTTCAAAGTCGGGCAGGGCAGCCTTGATAACATCCGCATAGGTGCCGCCTCTTAAAATAATGGTCATGTCGGTGGTTTCTGCTGCTCCCGTTTCCTGGGAATTGTCCGCAGTGCTTTCCTGTGCGGCATTTCCTGCCTGCGCCGTGCTGCCCGTCTGTGCGGAATTGTCATTGTTAGACGCGGTTGTGTTGTTTCCACAGGCTGCAAGGGATGCAATCATTGCCATACTTGCTACCGTGGCGATAATTTTTTTCATTTTCATACATTTTCTCCTCTTTTCTGATGATTGATTTATTCTTTCACAGCACCACTGGATAAACCGCTTATCAGGTAGTTCTGTGCAAAGACCACAAATAAGGCTACCGGCAGGAAAGAACT
>ENA-OPAW01000612-OPAW01000612.1-human-gut-metagenome-genome-assembly--contig:-NODE-612-length-20013-cov-3.171660_pt1 | contig 20013 bp, 19 predicted proteins | sample MGYA00241060_ERZ501436 | MGnify/ENA primary metagenome ERZ501436 (study PRJEB25962, sample SAMEA2042619) | human gut metagenome | biome: human gut; feature: human-associated habitat; material: faeces... | reverse complement strand
AACTTTTTCTAAAACGTTTATTGGAAAAAAATACTGTACTAATTTATATCCTTTTAATGATAAAAATAAAGTTATAAAAGCTTTAAATGAAACAAATGAAGCTGTTATTTTTAAATATAAAAAAGGCAATATTCCTATTTATGAATTATCAGAAGAAATCGAAATTTGTTTAAAAACATTAAAAAGTAATAAGATATTATCAATTGCAAATGTACTAAATATCGGAAAATTTTTAAGATTAGCAAAAGATTTAAAGGATTACTTTTTTTCTGATGAACTTATCAACTTAACTGAATTTAATAGCTTATATAACTATTTTGATAATTTATACACTAATAAAGATATCGAAGATAGCATTTTTTCTGCAATTATTGATGATTATAATGTTGATGATAGAGCATCCACTAATTTATTTAATATTAGAACAACTAAGAGAAAAATTGAACAAGAAATAAAAAACAAATTAAATCACTATATATCTTCTTCAAGTTATTCTAAATATCTTCAGGAACCTGTTATAACTATAAAAAATGATAGGTATGTTATACCTGTAAAAGAAGAATACAGAAATAATATAAAAGGATTTATTCATGATATGTCAAATAGTGGTTCCACTGTTTTTATAGAACCTGTTTCTATTTTTGAATTAAATAGTAAAATTGCCAATTTAACTGTAGAAGAAAACTTAGAGATAGAAAAAATTTTAGCAAAATTTACAAACTCGCTTTTTGAAATTTTAGAGCAATTAGAGAATAACCTTAGAATTATAGGATTACTTGATTTTATTTTTGCTAAAGCAAATTATTCTATATATTTAGATGCTACAAGACCTATTTTGAATGATGATAAGCAAATAAATTTGATAAAAGCTAGACATCCTTTAATAAATAAGGAGGCTGTAGTTCCAATTAATATAAATTTAGGAATTAATTTTAATACACTTGTAATTACTGGTCCTAATACTGGTGGTAAAACTGTAACTTTAAAAACAGTTGGTTTAATAACATTAATGGCTATGTCTGGATTAAATATTCCAGCTAATGAAAATAGTAGTGTTTTTGTATTTGATAATGTTTTTGCGGATATTGGTGATGAACAAAGCATTCAAGAATCTTTAAGTACTTTTTCTTCACATATGCTAAATATTATAGAAATACTAAAAAATTCTACAGCAGATAGTTTAGTTTTAGTTGATGAACTTGGTTCTGGAACTGATCCAATTGAAGGAAGTAGCTTAGCAATCAGTATACTAGAAGCTCTATATAATAGAGGAATATTAACACTTGCTACAACACATTATCCAGAAATAAAAAACTATGCTTTAACACATGCTGGTTTTGAAAATGCAAGCCAAGAATTCGATATAGACACACTTTCCCCTACTTATAAACTTTTAATCGGTGTGCCTGGTAAAAGTAATGCCTTCGCTATCAGTAAAAAACTTGGTCTTTCTGATGATATATTACAAAGAGCTAATGAGTTCTTAGATACTGATACTATTCATGTTGAAGATTTATTAAAAAACATTTATGATAATAAACAAAAAATTGAAAACGAGAAAAATGAAATTGAACAAAGATTGGCTAAAATTTCACAATTACAAGAAGATTTAGAAAAAGATTATTCTAATGTTCAAAACAAACAAAACGAAATTATCAATAAAGCTAAGTTGGAAGCTCGTGAAATATTATATTCAGCAAAAGATGAAGCAACTAATATAATACGTCAAATGAGAAAAATCGAAAACACTTCTAATTCTTTAAAAGATTTAGATAATTATAGAAATAAATTAACAGATTCTATAAAAAAGGTTTCTTCTAATAAAATAAGCAACTCATCTTCTAGTAACTTAAATGTAAACCAACTAAAAGTTGGAATGGATATATATATAAATAAATTTATGAATAATGGTACTTTACTATCATTACCAAACAAAAATAATGAAGTACAAGTACAATGTGGTAATATGAAATCATTTGTTCCTGTTACAGATATTTCTATTGCAAATAAAAAGCAGAGTACAAATAAAACACCTTCCAAAGCTTTCTCTGGTATGTCAAAATCAAAAAATATATCTCCAGAAATTAATGTAATAGGACAAACAGTTGATGAAGCAATTTTCGTTATTGATAAATATTTGGATGATTGCAGTTTAGCAAAATTAAAAACTGTTAGAATTGTACATGGAAAAGGTACTGGTAAATTACGTACTGGTATTCATGCTTTTTTAAAAAAACATCCTCATGTTAAATCATTTAGACTTGGTACTTTCGGAGAAGGTGAAATGGGTGTTACAATTGTAGAATTAAAATAGTATCATTATGCCAAAGAAGTGGATAAATTTAATTTAGTCCACTTCTTTTTACATATATTAGTCCATTTATTTAAACTGCTGCTCTTAATTCCATTGCATGTTTTAATGATATCTCTGATACAATTCCACTTGCAATTCTTGCTATTTCTTCTATAACTTCTTGTTCATTTAAATTTTTTATTCTTGTTTTAGTATTATCTCCCTCTACTTCTTTATAAATATAATAGTTAGAGTCTCCTTTCGCTGCAATACTAGCTAAATGTGTAACTATTATAACTTGATGATTTTTTGAAATTGTTTTTAATTTTTCTCCAACTGCATTTCCTGCTTTTCCACTAATACCTGTATCTATTTCATCAAATATTAAAATAGGCACTTCATCCACATCTGATAACACTGTTTTTATAGCTAACATTATTCTAGACATCTCACCACCAGACGCAGTTTTTATTAACGGTTTAAAATCTTCTCCTTTATTAGTTGTTATCAAAAATTCTATTTCATCAGTTCCATCTTTATTAAAATTTGTATTCTCTATGTTTACCTTAAATTTTGCATTAGGCATTTCTAAATCTGCAAGTTCACTATTTATTTTAGTTTCTAATTCTATTCCATACTTTTGTCTTGTTTCGTGTAATTCTATAGCTCTTTTTTCTAATTCTACTGTTACCTTTGTTAACTCAGTTTTTAACTCCTTATTCTTCTCTTCTAAATTTTCTATTTTATCTATTTCTTCTTCTACTTCATTTTTATAATTTAATATTTCTTCTATTGTATTTCCATATTTTCTTTTTAAGTCGTTTATCTCATCTATTCTATTTTCTATCTCATCTCTTTCTTTTTCTTCGAAAGATGTATCTGAATTATAATGATTTAAATCTATCGCAATTTCTTGTAAATCATAATAATTGCTTTTTAATGAACTTAGTGTTTTTTGGTATTTTATATTTATATCTTCTATTTTCTCTAATTTTTTAATTGCTATACTTATTGAATTTAATGCATTTTCGTTTATTTGCATATCTGCCTCATTTAATGATTTAGATATTTTCTCAGCATTTATTATAAGATTTCTTTGTTCTTCTAATTCTTCATCTTCATTTATTTTTAAACTTGCATTTTTTATTTCGTTTACTTGGTAATTAAGCAAATCTAACTTACGTTGTTTTTCTTTTTCATCTCCATAGTTTTCTTTTAGTTTTCTATTAATATCTACATATTTATTATATAACTCAGTATACTCATTTTTCTTACTTAAGAATTCTTTTCCTAAAAACTTGTCTAAATATTTTATGTGATTTTCTTTATTTAATAAATTTTGATTATCGTTTTGCCCATGTATATTTATGATATTATTCATAAATTCTTTTAATTCATTTACAGTTACTAAACGACCATTTATTTTACAAGTGTTTCTGCCATTTTCAAATATTTCCCTGGAAATTATGATATTTCCATCTACTGCCTTTGGATGATTTGGCAAATATATACTAACTTCTACAAATGAATGATTCTCACCTTTTCTAATCATTTCTTTTGAAAACCTTCCACCTGCTACTATTCCTAATGCTCCTATAATTAAAGTTTTTCCTGCTCCTGTTTCGCCAGTTAATATATTAAATCCTTTTGAAAAATCTATCATGATCTCATCGATTATTCCTATGTTTTTTATATGCAATGTAGATATCATATGTACACCTCTTTATTTTAATTTTTTAAATGCCTCTGTAGTAATTTCTAATGCATTGTTTTTCATTTTATATAAATCTAATAAATTGTTTTCATTTTTTTCAACATATAATAAATATTCTATATTACCTGCTGGACCTTTAATTGGAGAATATGTTACATCTATAATTCTAAAACCAAGTTTATTTGCAAACATTACTATATTTTGAATTACTTTTTGATGTATTTTTATATTTTTTACAACTCCATTCTTATTTAAATGTTGGCTTCCAGCCTCAAATTGTGGCTTTATTAATACAACTGCTTTGCCTTTTATTTTTAGTAATTTATATATCTTTGGCAATACATGTATTTCCGAAATAAAAGACACATCTGAACTAATAAAATCCAACTTTTCTATGCTATTTGTATCTAATTCCTTAATATTTGTTCCTTCTAAATTTACTACTTTTTCGTTATTTAATAATTGTTCTGCTAGTTGTGAATGACCAACATCTATTGCATAAACTTTTTGTGCACCATTTTGTAGCATACAATCTGTAAACCCTCCTGTTGATGCTCCTATATCTGCACATATTTTGTCTTTTAATGAAATTTCAAATAAACTAATGGCCTTTTCTAATTTTAGTCCACCTCTACTTACATATTTTAGTGTTTGACCTTTTATTTCTATATTATCTTGATAATTTATTATTTTACTTGTTTTAGTAATTTGTTTTCCGTTTACATATACATTTCCTTGTTCTATTTCATATTTAGCTTTTTGTCTTGTTTGAAAATAGTGTTTTTTTACTAAAACAACATCTATTCTATCTTTTTCTTCTAACATCTTTTTGCCTTTCTTTAAAACTTTTGTTCGCTTATTATTATATATGATTTTATTTTTTTGTCAATAGATTTTTGCGAAATTTTGTTCCTATTGACTATATTTTATTTTTATGATATAAATAATAAAGTTTGTTTATGGCCCGTTGGTCAAGCGGTTAAGACGCAGCCCTCTCAAGGCTGAATCATGGGTTCGATTCCCGTACGGGTCACCAAATCGTATTTTATTTAGAGTACCAAGTAATTAAGTAGTTTTATTTGGTACTCTTTTTTTGTAATTAATACTCTTTTAACACATTTTTTGTTGCATTACTTATAGAATGTCAAATTTTGCTTTATGTTAATTTATATGTTATAATATATTTAGATCTTATCAACTGTTGAATTAATTGAAAGGAGGCACATATAATATGTGGTTCTTCATACTACTTCTTTTTGTTGGAGCCATTTTTAAATTTGGGGATCCTTTTTTTTACTTTTGTCTATTTATGATCCTCTTATTTTTTACAAATTGGCTTCTCAACAAATTGTTTCAGCCAGAAGGTATGGGTGATCGTGAACGAGCAGTGTTTGCTATTATTAAGGCAATCGTGTTCATTCTCCTGTGGTTCTGGTTTTGGTAGGAAATCCCCTATGGTGCTTGTCACCTTGGGGATTTTCCTCATTTATAAATATTTTTGGAATAATTTTCTATATTTTGGATATATTAATAGTACAAGTTTTTTAAGGAGATGATTTGTATGAAAGCTTCCAAAATACATGAAATTTTACGAAATAAACAAAAAGTAGATATCTTTTATAATGAAAGACCTGTGTGGATACAAGAAGTAAACAATGATATCGCCAAGATAGGATTTATCGATAATTTTGAAGAAAAAAATGTCCATATAGAAGATTTATATGAAAAAAATTTATATAATTAATCCATTTCAAAATTTATAACTAAATTTACTAAAACTTAAACCCGTATTAATAAAATATATTAATACGGGCTTATATATAATCGGGATTTAAGGAACGTCCCCAAATCCCCCAGGACAATCGCCAAATTTCCCAAGAATGTCCCTACATTTGTTTTTAAAAACTTCTTGATGAGCCTCCTCCACCGGAAGCGCCTCCTCCGCCAAAGGAACCACCGCCACCAAATGAGCCTCCGCCCACCAAAATGGCCACCACCAAAACCTCCTATAAAGAAGATTCCACGTCTACTAAAGAATATTACTACTAATATAAATATTACCATCATAATTATATGTGGTGCTACATTGCTAGCTACATTTGTTCTTGTAGTTGTTGTTCCTACTACATTTCCTTCTTCTGCACCTTCAATTGTAATGCCATACTCATTTTCTACTTCTTTTAATACAGCATTAAACCCATTTCTTATTCCATTATTAAAATTATTTTCTTTAAGGTATGGAATTATATATTCATCTTGAATTCTACCAGTTTTTCCATCTGTTAAAGTTCCTTCAAGACCATATCCTACTTCTATTCTAAATTGCCTTTCTTCATATGCACACAGTAAAAGAACTCCATTATTCTTTTCTTTGTCTCCAATTCCATAATCTCTAAATAATTCTGTAGCATATTCTTCTAAAGATTGTCCTTCTAGATTTTGAACCGTAACAACTACTATTTGTGCACCAGTTTGTTCTTCTAATGTTTTATTCATATTGATTATATAGTCTTCTGTTTCATCAGACAATAAATTTGCTGAATCATTAACATAAAAGTCTCTTGTTTGTGAGACAATAGCGTATGAGCTATTAGTAACTAACACTATAGAAAAAATGGCTAAAATTAATATATATTTAATTTTTTTATTGTACAGTATTGAAGTCAACAGTTGGTACCTCCTCGCTTCCTTCTGATGCTTGGAAGTATTCTTTTTCTCCATATCCGAACATTCCAGATACTATATTTGTAGGAAATCTTTTTATTTTTGTATTATATTCTTTTACAGCATCATTATAATCTTTTCTTGCTGTTGCTATACGATTTTCTGTGCCAGCCAATTCATCTGATAAATTAATAAAATTTTGTGATGATTTTAAATCTGGATAATTTTCTACAACTACTAGTAAATTACTTAATGCAGTGCTCAATTCTTGGTCAGCATTGGCTTTTTCCCCTACAGAATTTGCTCCTGCTAATTTTGCTCTTGCATCTGTTACTGAATCTATAACAGCTTGTTCTTGGTTTGTGTACCCTTTTACTGTATTTACTAAATTTGGTATTAAATCTGCTCTTCTTTGTAACATAGTATCAATTGTAGCAAATTTATTATCAACTTCTTCTGATAAGCTAACTACCCCATTATAGTTAGAAACTAAACCAGCAATTATTGCTACTAATATAACAACAACTACTATAATTACTATTGTTGATTTTTTCATACCAAGTCCCCCTTGTTCTTTAATATTTAATATAACCGCTACTTAAGTTTTTATTCTTATGTAGCGGTTTTTATGTTTAAATTTAATTAAAAGGGATTTAAGGACCGTCCCCAAATCCCTAAGCCCCATCTAACTATGGCAAATAGTCTAGTGGATTAACTCTATTGCTATATCCTCCTGGTGATTTTCTTACCTCAAAATGTAAATGAGGTCCTGTTGAATTTCCTGTATTTCCTGAATACATTATTAATTGTCCTCGCTTTACTTCTTGTCCTACGCTTGCCACTAATGATGAACCATGAGCATATAAAGTATATAAGCCATTATAATGTTTAATTTTTATGTAATATCCATAACTATCAGAACCACCCCAAGTTGATGTAACAACAATTCCATCTGCTGCTGCATAAACTGGTGTTCCTACTGATACACCAAAGTCTACAGCACCATGATATTTTCCACTAGAATAATACATTGTAGCTGTAATGCTTCCACTCTTAACTGGTCTTATAAATCCTTGTGAACTTACAGAACCTCCTGTACTAGAAGAACTTGAACCTGAAGAATTTCCTTGTTCTGCTTTCTTCTTGGCTTCTTCGTATTTTTTTTGTAAAGCTGCTTCTTGAGCTTTTTCCTTTGCATCAAGCTCTTTCATTTTCTTCTCGTATTCTTTTACATCACTTTCTAAGTCATGGGATTGCTCTGTTAATTTATCAACTTTTGTTTGTTCTTGATTTTTGGCTTTGTTTAACTCTGTTTGTATACCCTATAATTCGGTTTTCTTTGTCTCTATTTCACTTAAGCTAGCATTTACTTTTTCTTGCGTCTCAGCTATCTCTTTCTTGTCATTCTCTAAATTTTGAATTAATTCTTTATCTGCAGCTGTTAAAGTTTCTATCATATAATAACTAGATATAAATTCTGTTAAATCAGCAGAAGATAACAACATATCTAAATATGAAACCTCTCCAGATTCATATAATGTAACTAATCTTTCATCTAATAGACTTTGATTCTTTTCTCTTTCTGCTTCTAACTCGTCTAGTTTTTTCTGTAATTCGTTAACTTCGTTTGTTTTTGTTTCTATCTCACTTTTTAAAGAACTAATTTGTGATTCATATGAATCTATCTGACTAGATAAATCATTAACTTTGTTTTGTGATTCTTCTTTTTGACTATTTACTTCATTTAAATTATCTTTCGTTTCCTGTATTTTTTGATTTAATTCATTTTTTTGGCTACTAATGCTCGATGCTGCATACGATATTGATACTGTATTTAATATTACTGTTGCAATCACTAATATAGATACAACCTTTAAGTACATCTTTTTCATCTTTTATCCTCCGTTATTTTTAAGTTAGTTTACTCCATTTTGGTTTGTAACATATGGTAATGGATCTACAGGAGTTCCGTTTATTCTAACCTCAAAATGTGCATGTGGTCCTGTTGCATATCCTGTTTCACCTACTTGTAAAACTACATCTCCTTTTTTTACGGTTTGTCCTAATGTTACCATTATTTTATCACCATGTGCATACAATGTTGATACTCCACCACCATGGTCTATCATAACCATGTTTCCATAAGCAGTATTATATCCTGCTTTTACTACTACTCCATCATTTGCTGCAAGGAAATTAGTTCCTGTAGGCGCAGGTATATCAATTCCACTATGTAATTTATATACCCCAGTTATAGGATGAACTCTCATCTTAAATGTAGAACTTAATTTTGTGTAACCAGGCACTGGCCATAGCATTTCTCCTCCAATATAGTTTGGATTAATTACTAAGCTATCTGCTGTTATTGATTGAATTTCTGCTTCCAATTGATTTAATTGTGCTTGGTATGCATCTATTTCTGATTGAATTTGCTTTTCTTGGTCAGTTAATTGAGATGTGTAAGTATCTTTCATAACTTTTGTGTTTTGTAATATTATAGATGCTTTTTCTTTTTCTTCTTTTGCTGTATCAATTTGTTTCTTTTGCTCTTCTAATTTTTTCTTTTCATCTTCTATTATTTGTTTTTGCTGTTCTATCGTATCCAAAAAATCTACATTTGAATCTGCTAAAATCGATAACAAATAGTAATTAGACAAAAATTCTGTTATTGTTTTTGAACTTAGCACAACATCTAAATATTCTGTTGTGCCAGCTTGGTACATAGTTACTAATCTATCATCTAATAATTTTTTCTGACTATTATAATTATCCTCTGCTTTTTTTATCTCCTCTTCGGTTTTTGTAATATCATCTTGTAAGGTTACAATTTGAGTATTATACTCATTTATTTCTGTTTCATATTGTGTAATATTAGTATTTAGTTCTTGAATTTGTTGTAAATTCTCTGTTAGTTCCTCTTGTACTGCTTGAAGTTGTGATGTTGCCATATCTTGATTTGCTTGTACTTGTGTTTGTTGTTCTTGTAAATCTGATAATTCAGCTGCAAAAGTTGAAACCCCTAAAGTTGATATTAACAATGTTACTATTATTAATATTCTTAGAAATCTTTTCATATCAAACTCCTTTTCTATACTTTTAAATATCTACGCATAGAAATACAACTTCCTAAAATACCTATTCCAACACCTAATATTGTATAAACAAGCACTATTAATCCGAACATATCTGCAAAAGTTAATAAGTTGATACTCATTGCAGATACAACTTGTGATTCTAATATTTTATTTGCAATTAAATTATAATTTATTCCTAGAATAATTATTGATATTGCTCCTGATATTATTCCGATTATTATACCTTCTACAATAAAAGGCCATCTTATGAAGCTATTAGTTGCACCTACATATTTCATTATAGATATTTCTTTTCTTCTTGCATGTACTGTAAGCTTTATTGTATTTGATATTATAAATATTGAAATAATAATTAAAATTACAAGTATTACTCCTGTTATTATCCTAATTCCATTTGCTAGATTAATTAATGTAGTTATTGTTTCATCACTACTTGTTATTTTCTTTATTACCTTTTCGGTGTCAGGCTTATCTTTATCATACTCATCTATCTTTTGTTTTACTTCATTATTTTTAGTTAAGTCTGTTAATGTTACAACATAAGATGCTGGAAATATATTATTCTCATCATATCCAGATAATAAATCTTCCCTATCTTTAAACTGACTTTTTAATTGATTTAACGCATCTTCTTTTGACTTATATTCTACTGTATTTATACCATCAATATTTCTTATGTAATCTTCTAGCGCTTTTGTTTGATCTTCTGAAATATCATAAAGGAATACTTCTATTCCTTGCTCACTTTCTATTTGTTTCATTATACTGTTAATATTTTGAGTTATTACGAAAAATACTCCAAATATTAACATTGTAAGGCTCATTATAATTATTGAAGCACTCGTTGATTTTTTATTTTTAAAAACATTCCTTATTCCTTCTCCTAATAGATAAGTTATAACATTATATCTCACAATTCATACCCACCTTTTTCATCATCTTTTACTATAGAGCCTTTACGAATATGAATAACTCTCTTATTCATTTGGTCTACAATATCCTTTGCATGAGTTGCAACAACTACTGTTGTTCCTCTTAAATTAATATCATTTAAAAGAGTCATAATATCCCAAGCTGTGTCTGGATCTAAGTTTCCTGTAGGCTCGTCAGCAATTAACATTGAAGGATTGTTAACTAAAGCTCTAGCAAGTGCTACTCTTTGTTGCTCTCCTCCTGATAATTCGTTTGGATACATTTTAGCTTTTGCACTTAATCCAACCAATGATAATACCATTGGTACCTGTCTTCTAATGTGTCTTGGTGTAGCTTTTACAATATACATAGCAAAAGCTACATTTTCATAAACAGTTTTGTCTGGTAATAACCTGAAGTCTTGAAATACAACTCCCATACTTCTTCTTAAGTATGGAATCCTGTTTGGTTTTAAAAATGTAGTATCTTTTCCATTTATTATAATATTTCCTGATGTAGGTTCTTCTTCTTTTAAAATCAATTTTATTAATGTTGATTTTCCTGAGCCTGAAGCACCAACAAGGAATGCAAATTCACCTTTTTCTATAACAAAATTGGCATTTTTTACAGCTTCTGTTCCTGTTTCGTATTTTTTGCAAACATTTCTAAATTCTATCATCTTAATTGCTCCTTAATTCGATATATTTTTATTTATATCTACAAGATATAATAACAATAAATAAGATTTATTGCAATAGGGTACATAAAAATTTACATCAATTATTTTCTGTAACAGCATTTATAATAGCACTTTTATCAATTTGGAAATATTTTAATAAATCATCTGCTTTACCAGACTTTCCAAACTCATCTTTTATACCCATTCTATATACTTTTGTAGGATAATTTTCTGCTAACACTTCGCATACAGCAGAGCCTAATCCACCTATTATGTTATGGTCTTCTACAGTTATAAGTTTCTTTGTATCTTTTGCCGCTTTTATAATGATATCCTTGTCTATTGGCTTTATTGTATGCATATCTATAACTCGTACATTTATCCCCATATTTTTTAATTCTTCCATTGCTTCTATAGCTTCTGATACTACAACTCCTGTAGCTATTATTGTAGCATCTGTTCCGTCTCCTATTTGGACTCCTTTACCTATTTCAAATTTTTCATCTTCGTATATTTTTGGTGTTGCTAATCTACATAGTCTTAAATATACAGGTCCTTCAAATTTAGCAATTTCATTTACTGCCCATCTTGTTTGTGTATCATCTGATGTACATATAACAGTCATGTTTGGAATCGTTCTCATTAGAGATATATCTTCTATCATTTGATGTGTAGCTCCATCTTCTCCTACTGTTATTCCCGCATGAGTGGCACAAATCTTAACATTTAATTTTGGATAACAAATACTGTTTCTTATTTGGTCATATGCTCTTCCAGCAGCAAACATAGCAAATGTGCTTGCAAATGGAATCTTACCACATGTAGCAAGTCCAGCTGCAGTTCCTATCATATTTTGCTCTGCTATTCCCATATCAAAAAACCTGTCTGGAAATTTTTTAGCAAAAATACTCGTTTTGGTTGCAGCTGATAAATCAGCGTCTAATACAACTACTTTATTATTTTTCTCTCCTAAATTTGCTAATTCTTCTCCATAACTTTGTCTTGTCGCCTTTTTTTCCTCCTTATTCATCAGCTTCGCCTCCTAACTCTGTTAATGCCAACTTATATTCTTCTTCGTTTGGTGCTTTTCCGTGCCAACCAACATTATCTTCCATAAAAGAAACTCCCTTACCTTTTATTGTTTTTGCAATAATCGCTGTAGGCATTCCTTTTATTTGTTTTGCTTTATTTAAAGCTTCTTCTATTTCTTTAGTGTCATTACCATTTATATTTATTACATAAAATCCAAAACTTTCTAATTTTTTATCTATAGGATATGGATTTATTATTTTGTCTATAGTTCCATCAATTTGTAGATTATTATTATCTACAAATATGCATAAATTATCTAATTTATATTTTGCTGAAGCCATTGCTGCTTCCCATACTTGTCCTTCCTCTATTTCTCCATCACCTAGTATTGCATAAACTCTGTAATCTTTTTTATCTAATTTTCCTGCTATTGCCATTCCATTAGCTGCTGATAGTCCCTGTCCTAATGAACCTGTAGACATATCCACTCCTGGTATTTTCTTCATATCTGGATGTCCTTGAAGAATTGAATTTATATTTCTAAAGTTTTTTAATTCATCCATACTGAAAAATCCTTTTAAGGCTAAAGTAGCATATAAAGCTGGAGAACAATGACCTTTAGATAATACAAATCTATCTCTATTTTCGTCTTTTGGATTTTTAGGATCTATTTTCATTTCTTTAAAATAAAGTACTGCTAATATATCTGCTATAGATAAAGAACCTCCTGGATGTCCAGATTTAGCATAATATACTTCTTTTACAGTATTAATCCTTATTTTATTTGCTATTTCTTCTAAATTATTTTCCATACTATCTCCTCACACTCACAAAATTTTATGGCTTTATTTACAAATGGGCAATAAGATAGAATTAACTTATTGCCCCCTTTTTTCTTTATTTAATTTTTATATCTCTATATCTTCTATAATTAAAATATGAAATAATAAATATACCTATAACTACTGGTAATACCCATCTTGCCATATCTGTTCCTGTCTTAGGCAAAAGTTCATCTGCTAATGTCTTATTCACTGTCCCATTATAGTAATACGCAGAATTATTATTTGAATTATTATTTGAATTATTATTACTATTAGTTGTACCTGTTCCAGAATTTGAATTACTATTGGTATTTGGATTATTCGTATTTGTGTTAGTATTTTGGTTGTTATTACCTGTGTTTGTATTAGTATTTTGATTATTGTTACCAGCATCTGTATTTGTATTCTGATTGTTATTATTTACATTAGAATTTTGGTTTTCATTACCAGTATTTGTGTTTGCATTCTGATTGTTATTATTCGTGTTTGTATTGTCATTATTATTATTTGTATTTGGTTGTTCTGGCTTGCTTGAAGCTTCCTTTGTTGTTATCGCCTTAACACATAAGTTAGATTGTTTAAAAGTGGTATCATCTAATTGTAATGTAGTAAAGTCATCCCAAGATTGTAAACTATCTAAAGATATATAACTCTCTCCTGGGTTTGCACTTACATTATCAAACATTGTTGGCGCTGTAGTTAATTTACTATCCGCATAATTGCATTCAATACCGATATTAAATTGTTCTGTAGCAGTTAATTTTACCACAACTGCAAATTTTTCTCCAGTTATCTTTACTGGATTTTTTAGCTTTAAAGTGTTATAGGTCGCATCTAATGTTGATGAATCTACTTCAACTTTCTGTAGCTTAGCTGAATCTAAACTAGAATCTGCTGGATTAACATATACTTCTGCTGTAACATTTCCGCTTGCAGCAACTTGTACTTGATCTATATATTCATCCTCATTACCTTCTTTAGTGAATACATTAGCCATACCAATTGCCCCTTGTGGATTGACTGTTAAATATATTGTTGCACCATAAAAATCATTTTGATAAATGTTTTGGTCATCTGAAATATCTTCTGTTCCCATTACACCAGTCAAATTTTTTTCTATATTAACATCATCGTATGATACATATGTATATCCATCAGCAAAACTTTCTGTTCCATATGAGTTTAAACAAATATATGCTCCTGGATTCTTTGGCTTATTTTCTGGATTAAAATTATCTACAGAATAATTATCATCCCACCCTACTATTGTAATTGCATGGTCTATGTTATAAAAATTATTATCACAGAAATATGCTGCCGAATGCATTGGATCTTCTGGATTGCTATAATAATTTTTATTATTTCCAACTGTTGTTGCAGCTAAAGCACCATATTTCATAATATATTGTTTTATATCATTTCTTATTAATGTAACTTCTTCATCTGTATATTCTTTATAAGAATCATCTCTATATGTTACATTTCCTTCATCGTCTATATATTTATTTATATTTGGAAATACTTTCGCGTCTGTTACTCTTAAAACAGCTTCTTTATCTTGAATTTCTGACAAATTTATTTTATCTTCATTATCTTCAAAAGGCATATCTTCTTCCAGAACTGCTCCTGTTCCATTTGTAAGATATCCTAATGCCATTGTTGAATTACCACCAGTTCCAACTTCTCTACTATATCCTATTGGATTCTTTCCATCTAAAAAAGTCTCTGAAGTAGCATAATCCATATGTCTTGCAGAATATCTTGGTATAACTGCTTTTTGTTCAGATAATGCTAAATATGACTCTAGCACACTTGTCATAGAAAAAGCCCAACACTCTCCTGTAGTTCCTTGATGCTTTACAGGAACATTAATATCTTCTGTTAAACTATATTTGGTTGGAATTGAAGCTTTTGCAAATAAGTTCTGAATAAAAAAGAATTAGCGTTATTCTTATCTTCTTCATCAATATTTGTTGATGTAGCCATTGGCATAATTACATTATCTTTTTCTTCTTCTGAAAGCTTATTCCAGTTTTTAAAATCTTCTGATAAATTTATCGAAATAGTAGCTTTCTTTTCATCTGTTGTTGCGAAAGATATATTACTTAATTCGAAAACTATTGTAATAATAATTAGTATTGGTATAAGGTTTACTATTTTTTTCATAACCGCATTCTCCCCTTATTTATATAATAACATATAAGCCTCTTGTTTTATATAACATGTTTTTTTCTTTTTAATTACAGCTTTATTACAAACTCTTTACTATCTTTCAAGTCAATTTTTCTATATTGTACGTTACATGAGTCTAATAATTTCTTGGACGCTATTGTTTCGTCGGTATCTGCGTATTTATCTGATAAATAAACTACTTCTTTTATTCCAGCTTGAATAATCTCTTTTGCACATTCATTGCAAGGAAACAAATCCACATATATCTTAGAATTTTCTAAGTCTTTTCTTGATCCTCTATAATTTAATATAGCATTTCTTTCTGCATGTACAACATATAAATATTTTGTCTCTAATGGATTTCCTTCCCTTCCCCATGGGAATTTTTCATCATTAAATCCATTTGGAGCTCCATTATATCCTATTGATAAAATTCTGTTATCATTACTTACTATACAAGCTCCTACTTGAGTATGTGGGTCTTTACTCCTCATTGCTGATAATTTTGCTACTGCCATAAAATACTCATCCCAACTTAAATAATCTTTTCTAGCCTTTGAATCTACTTGCATAAATTTTCCTCCTATTTTTTATTCTATTTTAATATACTTATTTTTTAAACTTTTTTCAATAAATTGTTTTAATTTTATTAAATTTGTTTTTTATATTCAAAATCTATTGAAATTTCTAGAGAAAATCCAATCATATATAATTTTTTCTAAAAAAGTGAAAAAAGATATTGACAAAAAAAACAAAAACAATTATAATCTATAATTGTCAGGAGCTAATGCAGGTGTAGTTCAATGGTAGAATTCCAGCCTTCCAAGCTGGCTATGCGGGTTCGATTCCCGCTACCTGCTCCATTAATTAGCAACAGCTGGCTTAAGTTGTTGCTTTTTTCTTTATTTAAAGTTATAATATATTTATTCGCGGGTATATTTTAATGGTAGAATTTCGTGCTTCCGACCCGAAGGTGTGGGTTCGATTCCCACTACCCGCTCCAAAAAAACTCAATCTTTTTAAGATTGAGTTTTTTATTTTCTTATTTATTTTGATTAATAATCCACTTAATATCTTCTATAGATTTATCTATATTAAATCTTCCATTTCCAACTGGATAAAAAACTGAATAAAATTTATATTCTTTTCCGTTTACTTCTTGAGTAAAACATTTTTTCCTTACCTGTGAAACAGCTATCTTTTCATCTAGCACAATCGAACTAACTTGATTTCCGAATAAAACAATATTCTTTGGTTTTACTATATTTATTTCTTGTTTAAATAATTCCAAATACTCTTTGTATACTGAATCTGGTAATGGTCTAGCATCTACTTGTGTGCATTTAGCCAAATTTGTTATGAAATATTTATGTCTAGTAACATCACTATAAACTTCTTCTGCAAATTCTTTTGTCCAATCTGTTCCTTTAATAGTTTTTATTTTATTATAAATATTTTTATCCAATAAATCTAATTTATAAAACAAATCCCATATATTTTTTGTACCAATCCAAGGAGATTTTATCCCTTTCCATTCTTTAGATGAAGCTATATTTCTCTTGGTCGGATTCATAAACACAAAACATATATCTGGGTTATTACTACATCCTCCATTATATATAGAATCTAGATTTTTATCTCCATATTTTATTTGCAATTTATCATATTCTTTTTCTAATTGTTTTAAGTTCATATTTCCTCTCCTTTGGAAATATTTTAGCATAAAGCTGCTGTTAAAATCTACAATTTTATAACAGTAGCTTTAGTTAGATTAAAATTTGTATTCTCTTAGTATTTCATCATATTTTTCGTATTTAGGAAAATATTTTTGTAATAATTTATAAAAACTTTTTGCATGTGTTTTATATTTTAAATGGCATAACTCATGTATTACTATATATCTTATGCAATTTTCATCTAATTCCATTATTTTTGAATTAATATAAATTTCTTTTTTATCAAAATCAAATTTAGCCATTTCTTTTGAATTTTGAATAATGCTATAATCTTCTGGAACTAAACCAGTTTCGATTCTAATTTCTTCAAAAACATTTTCTAGATGTCTTTCTGCTAATTTTGCATACATTTTATTTAATATAACATCTATTATTTTTTTGTTATTTCTTCCTTCTAATTTTACTGGTAATTTTATTTCTATATAATTATTGTTTAAATTTAATTCTGGAGTCTTAATGTTTGCATATATAACTTTTACTGCATAATTAATCCCCAATATTTTTGCACTATTATATAATGATACTTCTTCCATTTCATTTAACTTCTTTATTATCCAGTTTTTGTTTTCTTTTATAGCATCTTGTATTCTTTGTTTAGAAAAATACCAAGGAGCTTTTACTACTACTTCTCCATTATTTACTAAGATAGAGAAATTCCCAAATATAGCTTTATCTATTGTATATGAAATTATATTTTCTTTTACTTTTTTCATAATAAACCTCCTTAATATTTTTCGAACTCTTGTTTGCTTTTATTGAATGTATTTTATATTCTTATATAAATTTTGTCAATAGTTTTTTCGAAATTTTGTTCGGTTTTTTATAAAAAATTTTATCCCTTCGTAAAATGGCTCTACAAAGGGATTTTTATGGTTCGGGTAGTTAGATTCGAACTAACGATCGTAGGGTCAGAGCCTACTGCCTTACCGCTTGGCCATACCCGAATATGAAGCTAGATATATAATAATATATATCTAGCTTTTTTTCAACTATTTCTTTTTAATTTCTTGTTCTAAATCATAAATTATATTTATCATCTTTTTCGAATATTCTCGTATTTTCTCTTTATCATCTTTTATATCTGTAGGTATTTCTATTATATCACCTATTACTACATAAACCTTTTGAAAAAGGTGTGGTCTTCTTGTAATAAATACTGGTAATATTGGTACTCCACTTTCTGCCGCAAAATATACTGCACCATTTTTTACTTTATTTCTTAAATCTTCTTTTTTCTTTAATATTCCACCTTCTGGAAACATTAAAAGTTTGGAGTTTTCCTCTAGATTTAAACATTCTATAGCATGAAGAGTACTTTTTACATCTCTTTTTTTTCTGTTAACTGGAAATACTCTATATCTTCTAAATAATTTAGCTAATAGTTTATTATTAAAAATCTCAGACTTTGCCATTATTGATAAATTATCCACTATCGGAAATATAAATGTTGGGTCTAAAACATTTGAATGATTTGGACAAATAATATATTTCTTATTATTATCTATCTTTTCTAACCCTATATATCTAACCCTATATATAAAATGACAACAAAGTCCTTTTACTAATGTCTTCATTATTTTATACATATAAAATATCTCCTCTTTCTATAAAATGTCTATTTAAATATTTGTGTTACTTTAGGAAATAGATAATGACTTCCTCCTACTGAATTTGCATCTTCTACCATACTTACTACAACTAATTGCTTAGCTGAAGTTTCATCAGCTGTAAATGCATTAAACCAACCAATAACCTCTCCTTCTTCATCTTTACTTGCTTTTAGTTCTGCTGTTCCTGTTTTTGCACCAATTGTTAATCCTTCTATTTTTGCATCATTTGCGGTTCCATTTGGATTTTCAACAACTTGTATTAAATCTTCTTTTATTGTATTTGCTGCCTCTTCTGATATGGCATTTTCTTTTAAATATTCTGGCTGTTTGTTTTCTTCATAAATTATTGTAGGTTTTATCATATTTCCATTATTTACAAATGCAGAATATATTGATGCCATATGTATTGGATTTACTAAGATTTGTCCTTGACCATATCCACTATCTGCAAGCTGAACTTCATCATCTATTTTTCCATCTGTATCATATGTTGATTTTGATGTAGAAAGTTCAAAACTTATATCTTCATTAAATCCTAACTTATTAAGACCTTCCATAAATCCATCATATCCTATTTTTAAAGCTGCTTTGGCAAAATATATATTATCTGATCTTATTAACGCATTTTGCATATTTGCAGGTTCATTATATGGAGTTAATGTTGTTACCATATAATTTCCCCAGCTAGAATCTTTTTGCCAACTAAGTCCACTTCTTCCAAAATCCTCATTAGGATCAATCTTTCCTTCTGTTATTCCAATTGCTCCTGTTACTGGCTTAAAAGTTGAACCTGGTGACCACGTTCCAGTAAATCTATTTAACAATGGCTTGTTTTCATCTTGATTTAACGAATTCCATTCATCTGTACTCATTCCTAAAACAAAATCATTAGAATCATATGATGGTGTACTTACTAGTGCTAATAATTCTCCAGTATTTGGTTCCATTACAACAAAAAATCCTGCATCATTTTTTAATTCTTCATAAAGTTTTTGTATATTTTCTTCAACATCCATTGAAAATAATATAACATCTTTTCTTAAAAACTTACCTCTTTTAGACAATTTATGCGCTTTCATTAGATTTTCATAAGTTAATGCTTTATCATACTGATTTCTTATCCATCTCGCCATTTTTATCCTCTCCAAATATAGTTTCTATATTTTTCGCAAGTACAACGCAACTATTATTCACTTGTCTTAAAGTTCCATCTAGCACTATATTATAGTTTACATTTGCAAATCTATAAACAAAATCTGCATTTTCATTTTTACATATTACA
>ENA-OPAW01000607-OPAW01000607.1-human-gut-metagenome-genome-assembly--contig:-NODE-607-length-20105-cov-2.542594_pt1 | contig 20105 bp, 17 predicted proteins | sample MGYA00241060_ERZ501436 | MGnify/ENA primary metagenome ERZ501436 (study PRJEB25962, sample SAMEA2042619) | human gut metagenome | biome: human gut; feature: human-associated habitat; material: faeces... | reverse complement strand
CATTATCAAATCCGTCTTGCAATGGCAGAGGCGCGAACCGTTCAAGGGCGCTTACAATTTCTTTAATTTTCATTATCAGTAGAAAATTTGTTGCAAAGATAAGAAAAAGCCAATACTTTACCTTGCTTTTATTGATTTTTTAATATATTTACCTCCAAATTTATAAAAGCACAAACCGATGAAGGCAATTCTATTATTATTTTTTTCTCTCTTTTTTATTATTTCATGTCAACAGCATAAAGAAACTCCTATATCTGCTACTGAAGAGGAAAATGGATTGCAAGAAACAGTAGATAGCCTTTCCAAGGCAACGGCTATTTTCTGGATCGATAAATACCATATGAAAGAAATGAAAAAGGACGATGCTCTTTCTTTTCGTACGGCCAAGGCTAAAGTTATTATTCGGACTGATGGGACGATTGCCCTTCAGTCCTTTGTGGAAGTACAGCCCGCAAATGCACAACGATATATCCGTTACCGGCTGAAAGATTTCAAAGTTAAGAAGATACTGATGGACAATCGGTATATTAATCCTGGCGAGCAATATGTGCAACTTCGCTACATACCTGCACTTGCTAAGCGTGTCAAATAGTGATTTCTACAATATTTCCTTCAGGATCCAGGATTGCACTTTCGAAATAGCCGTCTCCTGTAGTCCGTGGCTCACTTGCGATCGTAAAGCCATCCTTGCGTAGACGTTCGGTGAGTTTCAATACAGCTTCTTTACTACCGGCAGAAAAGGAGAAATGGGCCAATCCGAGGCTATCTTTTAATGCCGGGGTAGTAATGTCTTGTCGTTGCATAATTTCCAGGGAAGCGAATCCTTGGTCAAAACTGACAAAATAAGATTCAAATCCCTTTTTAGGATTGATATACTTTTCATGGCTTGTTCCGTTGAAATAAGTAATATAGAAATTTTTTAGCTCTTCTAAATGGGTACTCCAGATAGCAATGTGACTGATGTGCATATTCTTTGTAGTATTGTTTAATTATTAATGTTCGCAAATATAGGCAAATATTGATAGTAATGATTTGATTTACATCAATAATCATATCGTTTCTTTATCATTTTGTTTTTCATTGCATATTTTTCATCGACTACCCGATCGGTTGGATAGAATGTGAATGCTATGCGCCAGCCGGATTGTTGATAAATGAATTTTCTTCCGTTGGCACCTTGAATTATCTTCGCATGCTTTTCTTTTAAAAAAAAATCTATTCCTTGGGGGAGAAATTCTCCAGTTTGCAGAAAATCTGTGGTAATGAAGAATCCCGGAATATGTATTTCGCTTATTAATTGTAAAACGGAGTCGGTCAGTGTCATGGTTACTTATTTAAGGGATTCTTTGGTTATTTGTAACATACGGCCATATTCATCGAATGATTTACGGGAGGCCAGTGAGATGGTGATCATTAGTGATAGCATGGAAGCCGTAAAAGTAATGACCATAATCATCATTTGGTATTTGATGGCGACATTCGGGCTGCTTCCTCCCAGAATCTGTCCGATCATAGTACCTGGGAGTGCTACTAATCCCATTACTGAGATGTTGGCAATCAGTGGACTGAAGGATTTTATAATAGCTTGCCGTATAAATGGTGCCTGTGCTTCCTGGCGGGTGGCGCCATTGCCGAGCAGATAACAGTACAATTGTTGCTCCCGTTTCAATCCGCTGTAATATGTATTCAATGCAATGACATTGCTTGATAACATATTTCCCATTAAGATCCCGAAGATGGGGATAAAATATTGAGCGCTGAAGACGTTGTCCAGTTGCAATACAATGCCTATGAAATACATGCCAACCAGAACAACACTACACAGAAATCCAACGGATATAGGGATCAAAAGTACTTCACGTTTTAGCCCGGTGCGCATTAAGGCGGTTTGTCCGGCTACAAAAATCATGATGATAACCCAAAGAAAATTAATCCATGGATTGTTCCACAGGAACAGGTATTTGAGGTACATGCCTATCAGGAAGAGCTGTATAATCATGCGCCCCGTCCCTATCAGGGTGGCTTTCAGTAATCCGGTCTTGAATTTCCACAGGTAGAAAAGCGGGATTGCCAATAGTAGTAGTCCTACGAGTAGGTTGAAATAAGATATATCGATAGTTCCCATATAACTATAATGTGATTAGCTGGTTACATCCGTAGGCGAATGCCCGGTCATGTGAAACGGCAAGTATAGCTGTTCCTTTTGTTGTCTGGTTACGTAGAAAAGCTAAAACTTTATCTGTAGAACCGGAATCCAATGCAGATGTCGGTTCGTCTACAATAATCAAAGGCTTTTCCAGCATAGCTGCCGCTGCTATCATAATGCGTTGGCGTTGTCCACCGGATATTTCTCCTACCCGCTTCTGGTATAAGTCCTTGTCCAGACCTAATTCATCAAAATAAGTGAAGAGTTTTTCCTCAGAAAAAGAGATATGTCGGTTGGCTTTTAGTGCAAAAGGTAGTGCTATCATTTCTTTTACCCATTCGGAGGGAAGCGCTAACTCTTGTGGAATCCAAGCTATATGTCGGCGTATAATATCAATGGTGGCAGGTTCAAGTAAAATATCCCCTACTTTGATTCGGCCTTTCCGTAAAGGAACGAATCCCATGATTGCGTTGAGCAGAGAAGTCTTTCCACGTCCGGATTCTCCTGTTATACAAGCTGTTTCGCCTTTTTTAAGCTGCATGCAAAACTCAGAAAAAAGTATATCCTCCCCGAAAGCAATGCATGCATTGTCTATTTGTAACATTGTGTATCTTTAAATCTATCTTGCAAAGTTAGTGAAAATTCATAATATGTGCGGGATTTCTTTTATCTTTGTATCACTAATTAATGGACAAGATATGATACTGAACGAACGAGATAGTCGCCACGAGCATATATTGAATGTGGCACGGCAGATGATGACTGCTGCCCGTACCGCCCCTAAAGGGAAAGGAATTGATATCATAGAAACTGCAGTTGTCACCGATAAAGAAATACAGTTACTTTCGGACACATTGAAAGTTATGTTCGAAGAGATGGGAATGAAATTTTTCTTGCGGGATGCAGATAATATTCTCCAGGCTGAATGTATTCTGTTAATAGGTACACGGGAGCAAGCACAGGGACTGAATTGTGGGCATTGCGGTTATGCTACTTGTGCGGGGCGTGCCGAAGGTGTGCCTTGTGCATTGAATAGTATTGATGTGGGTATTGCTATTGGTTCGGCATGTGCTACAGCTGCTGATCTGCGGGTAGACACCCGTGTAATGTTTTCGGCCGGATTGGCTGCCCAACGTCTCGACTGGTTGAAGGGGTGTCGCCAAGTAATGGCTATTCCGGTTAGTGCTTCTTCCAAGAATCCATTTTTTGATCGTAAATCTAATAAATAACATAGATAGCAAGTGGCATTCAAAGATGTATCCACTTGTTATCCGTATCCTATTCTTCAAAAAACTAAAATATAATGGGAATAATAGTCGGTCTTCCTACTTCAGGAGGTTCAGAGAAAGATTTGCAACTGAACTTTGGTTTAACTGTCGATGATCAGGTAGAGATGTTGGCTCCTTTTCTGCCTGCGGAATGGTTTTTGCAAAGTGGTGTGCAATTAACATGGCCGCATGCTGAAACAGACTGGGCATATATGCTTTCTGAGGTTCAGGAATGTTTTATCAACATAGCTCGTGAAATTGCCAAGCGTGAGCTTTTGCTTATTGTTACTCCCTGTCCGGAGGTGGTAAAGAATCAGATAGCCGGAGTAGTGAATATGAACAATGTACGTTTTCTGGAGTGCGAAACGAATGACACTTGGGCACGTGATCATGGGGCCATCACTCTGATGAATACGAATGGAGCATGTTTGCTGGACTTTACTTTCAATGGTTGGGGAGAAAAGTTCGAAGCCGGTTTAGATAATCAGATAACCCGTAAGGCTGTAGAGGCTGGAGTTCTGAAAGGGCAATATAAAGATTGTCTGGACTTTGTGCTTGAAGGTGGTTCTATTGAAAGTGATGGTATGGGGACATTGCTAACTACTTCCGAATGTTTATTGTCTCCGCATCGTAATGCACCGATGAATCGGGTTGACATAGAGGAACACCTCCGCAGAGTATTTCATTTGCAACGGGTGTTGTGGTTGGATCATGGTTATCTGGCCGGAGATGATACGGATAGTCATATAGACACATTAGCCAGGTTTTGTTCTCCGGATACAATTGCATATGTGAAGTGTTCCGATCCCAAAGATGAACATTATGAGGAGCTTTATAAAATGGAAGAACAGTTGAAAACATTCCGTACGGCATCTGGTGATTCTTATCGTTTACTGGCATTACCTATGGCGGATAAAATAGAAGTATCTGGAGAAAGACTGCCTGCAACGTATGCTAATTTTCTGATTTTGAACGATTCTGTGCTCTATCCCACTTATAATCAGCCGGAAAATGATGAACTGGCAAGAACAGTGCTTCGTGAAGCTTTCCCGGCATATGAAGTGGTGGGCATTGATTGTCGTGCACTCATTAAACAACACGGGTCATTACATTGTGTAACAATGCAATATCCGATGGGAGTCATTAAATAATAAAATTTGAGTATGAGAAAAATAAAAGTAGGAATCATTCAACAGGCCAATACGTCAGATATTAGGATGAATCTGATGAATCTGGCTAAAAGCATTGAAGCTTGTGCCGCTCATGGCGCACAACTCGTCGTTCTTCAGGAGCTTCATAATTCATTGTATTTTTGCCAAACTGAAAATACTGATCTATTTGAATTGGCGGAACCGATTCCGGGACCTTCTACAGGATTCTATTCCGAACTGGCGGCAACTAACCGGATAGTGCTTGTTACTTCTTTATTTGAGAAACGTGCTCCGGGATTATATCATAATACAGCCGTTGTTTTCGATCGGGATGGAAGCATTGCCGGGAAATATCGTAAAATGCATATACCTGATGATCCGGCCTATTACGAAAAGTTTTATTTTACTCCGGGAGATATTGGTTTTGAACCGATACAGACTTCTTTGGGTAAATTGGGAATATTGGTTTGCTGGGATCAATGGTATCCCGAAGCTGCCCGTCTGATGGCATTGAAAGGAGCTGAGATCTTGATTTATCCTACTGCTATCGGTTGGGAAAGTTCAGATACGGATGATGAGAAAGTCCGTCAGCTCAATGCTTGGATTATTTCTCAGCGCGCACATGCGGTGGCCAATGGACTTCCGGTGATTTCTGTAAATCGTGTAGGCCACGAAGCCGATCCGTCAGGGCAGACCAATGGTATTTTGTTTTGGGGGAATAGTTTTGTTGTTGGTCCTCAAGGTGAATATCTGGCGCAGGCAGGAAATGAACGTCCCGAAAATATAGTTGTTGAAGTAGATCTTGAACGCTCGGAAAATGTACGTCGCTGGTGGCCTTTCCTTCGTGACCGACGTATAGATGAATATGGTAACCTGACGAAACGTTTTATCGATTGAAGTCTTGCGTTTCTGTAAATATAAAAAGTCCCGCAGAGTCTATAATCTGCGGGACTTTTTATTGAATATTTTAAAATAGTTTTTATCTAAATGTAAGTTTCTTATTGACGATGAAGTTTACTGTTCCGTAGATAAACAATCCCAGGAATTGTGCCAGATACTCATTTACATCCCCACATTCTACCAAAGTAACTAAAAAGAGGAACTGGGCGCTATATGCCAATCCGAAAGCTGAACAAAAGAATAATATCTGGAAGCAGATATTATTCTTTTTATTTTCAATCGGAAAGATCCAATATTTGCTCCAGATAAAATTATGTATCTGGGCTACTATGTACGCTGTAATGTTAGCCGGAATGTAATCGTATGACAATTCATCCATCATCAGCCAAATAACAAAGGCTGTGATTAATGCATTGAGCGTACCAATTACGGCAAATCGAAAAATGCGTACTGACTCTTTCACTTACTCCTTAATATCTACAATCAGATTCAGTTCTTCCAGTTGTGACGGATCAAGTGCTGCAGGAGCATCCAACATAACATCACGGCCTGAATTATTTTTCGGGAATGCAATGCAATCGCGGATTGAGTCGAGTCCGGCAAAAAGAGATACCCAACGGTCCAATCCGTAAGCCAAACCACCGTGAGGAGGCGCACCGAATTTGAAGGCATTCATCAAGAAACCAAATTGTTCTTGTGCACGTTCCGGAGTAAATCCGAGTAGTTCGAACATTTTATTCTGTAACTGGCTGTCGTGGATACGGATTGATCCTCCTCCTACTTCTACACCATTGATTACCATATCGTAAGCGTTGGCGCGTACAGCTGCAGGATCTGTATCCAACAGATGGATATCTTCCGGTTTGGGCGAAGTAAACGGATGGTGCATAGCCATTAGACGACCTTCTTCTTCACTCCATTCGAATAGTGGAAAGTCTACTACCCATAAGCACGCGAATGTGTTTTTATCACGTAATCCCAATTGATTACCCATTTCCAGACGCAGTTCGCAGAGTTGCTTACGAGTTTTCATGGCATCATCTCCTGATAAAATCAGAATTAAATCGCCTGGTTTAGCGCCAAAAGCTTCTTTCAATTGCTGTAATACTTCTTGCGTATAGAATTTATCTACACTTGATTTTACAGTACCGTCGGCTTCAATACGGGCGTATACCATGCCTTTTGCACCAATTTGCGGTTTTTTCACAAATTCAGTCAAGGCATCCAGTTGTTTACGAGTATAGCTGGCTGCACCTTCGGCACAAATACCACCAATATATGCAGCATTATCAAATACAGAGAAACCGTGTCCTTTCAGGATATCCATTAATTCAACGAATTCCATACCGAAACGAATATCCGGTTTGTCGCTACCATACAGTTTCATTGCTTCACTCCAAGGCATGCGTGGGAATGGTTCTGTCAGTTCAATATTACGAATAACCTTAAACAGGTGTTTGGCCATTCCTTCAAATGTAACGATTACATCTTCTTGTTCTACGAAGCTCATTTCACAGTCTATTTGAGTGAACTCCGGCTGTCGGTCGGCACGCAGGTCTTCGTCACGGAAACATTTGGCAATCTGGAAATAACGATCGAAACCGGAAACCATCAACAATTGTTTCAAGGTCTGTGGAGATTGTGGCAATGCGTAGAATTGTCCCGGATTCATGCGGGAAGGTACAACAAAATCACGGGCTCCTTCCGGTGTTGAACCGATCAATACCGGAGTTTCTACTTCCAAAAAGCCCAGTTTATCAAGATAACTACGCACTTCTATTGTCATTTTATGACGTAACTCCAGATTTGAACGGACAGCGTTACGACGTAAGTCCAGATAACGGTATTTCATGCGGATATCGTCACCACCATCTGTGTTATCTTCAATGGTAAAAGGAGGAGTAATGGCCGAATTCAAGATATTCAGTTCCGAAACGATAATTTCAATATCACCGGTCGGAATATTTCCGTTCTTACTAAAGCGTTCGTTAACGGTTCCGACAATCTGAATAACGTATTCACGACCCAGCTTGTTGGCACGTTCGCAAAGCTCAGCGTCTATTTCTTCATTAAATACTAATTGAGTGATACCGTAGCGATCACGAAGGTCAACAAAAGTCATACCTCCCATTTTACGGCTGCGCTGTACCCATCCCGACAGCTTGACTTGTTTATTAACATCGGAGATTCTTAATTCTCCGCACGTGTGCGTTCTGAACATATTTAATATATTATTTTTATATTTTTGTTAAAGTAGTCTGCAAAAGTACATATTAATTCGGATTCTGTACTATTTCTAAAGGGCTATTTTTTAGTAAGCTTTTGTATCAGCTGCTTATTTTTTTTCAAAATAACTTTGTTTTTATGTGCTATGTCTTCTACGATGGCTTCATTCATCAGCTTGATACCATTCACATATTCTTGTGCTTTTTGCAGTACGTTGGAATTATCTTTTTTTTTATCGGTAGGTACAACGACTCGTAATCCTTTCTGAATCAGCTCTATCTTGATATCTTCATCAGCCTGCATCGGATCACCGTCAAAATGGACTACTCCCGGTGAACTGCGGTGGATGCACAATTTCTTGCAACGGAAGGTTTTAATTCGGCTGTTCTGGTCAATTGTTTTATTGAAGAGTTGGAAAGCCAGTGCCGGAACATCCAGTACGGTAAATGGTTCAAGAATGGTTACGTCTAACAAACCGTCTGTCAACGTAGCTTGTGGAGCTATATAAGCATTATTTCCATATTGTGAAGCATTGCCGCAAGCTATCAGGAAGGCTTTGTATCTGGAAGTACCGTCTTCTGTTTCCAGTTCATAGGTTTCTGGTTGATACTTCAGGCTTTCTTGCAGAGTTTTCTCCAGATAAGTCAAGAGTCCGCGTTTACCCGCATTGGCAAATTTCAGACTGACAAAAGCATCAAATCCTACTCCGCAGGTGCAAAAAAAGTCTGTACCATTTATTTTTCCATAATCTATAATATCAACTAATCCGTCATTCAAAATCTCAAGTGCTTTACGCGGATCCATCGAAATTTGAAGATGTCGTGCCAATCCGTTTCCGGAGCCGCAAGGAATGATGCCCAATGCCGTATTGGTATGTACCAGCGAACGGGCAATCTCATTGATTGTTCCATCGCCTCCTACAGCCACTACTATATCTGTGTGGCTATCTGCCGCATCTGCTGCTATTTCGATTGCATGTCCGGCTCTTTCGGTATACACAATTTCCCAAGTATACTTATCCTTATCTATCTTCTCATCCAGTAGACTCAGAACAAGTTCCTTACTTTGTGTACCCGAAATTGGATTAACGATGAATATTATTTTTTTCTTGTTTTCGATCATGCAAGTTGGTTCCATCATTTATATGTTGTGGTCGACAAAAGTAATATAAATATCTTAATTTTTGCCCTTTCCCAGCTTTCTAAAACTATAAAGAGTATATTTTTTCATAGAAAAAGAACAGCTAAAAACATATTTTGTTATCTTTGCCCCCTGTTTTAAACACTTGTTAAGGAAAAAGGATTTAGACTATTATAAATAAGGTAGTCAATAAGCGAATTATATAAATAACTATTCATGGGATTATTACAAGAGAAGTTAGCTAAATACGACCTCCCTCAGCAGATAAAGGCTAAAGGCGTATATCCATACTTTCGTTGTATCGAAAGTGAACAGAACACAGAGGTGATAATGAGTGGCAGAAAGGTGTTAATGTTTGGCTCGAACTCATACTTAGGCCTGACTAATCATCCGAAAGTAATTGAGGCTGCTGTTGAAGCTACCCGCAAATATGGTACGGGTTGTGCCGGATCGCGTTTTCTGAACGGTACACTTGACCTTCATCTTCAATTGGAGAAAGAACTGGCCGAATTTGTTGGCAAAGAAGATGCTATCATTTATTCCACAGGATTTCAGGTAAATTTGGGTGTAGTTTCGTGTGTGACAGGTCGTGAAGATTATGTGATCTGTGACGAACTTGACCACGCTTCTATTGTTGAAGGACGTCGCCTCTCTTTTTCTACCATCCTTAAGTTTAAGCACAACGACATGGAATCTCTTGAGAAGGAGTTGCAGAAGTGTCGTCCGGATGCAGTGAAACTGATTGTAGTAGATGGAGTATTCAGTATGGAAGGTGATATAGCCAATTTGCCTGAGATCGTTCGTTTGTCTAAGAAATATGATGCCAATATCATGGTAGACGAAGCACACGGCTTGGGAGTTCTGGGCAATAACGGACGTGGTACTTGTGATCATTTCGGGTTGACTAAAGAAGTGGATCTTATCATGGGTACATTCAGTAAGTCATTGGCTGCTATCGGTGGTTTTATAGCTGCTGATGAATCCATTATTAATTATTTGCGTCATAATTCCCGTTCGTATATCTTCAGTGCAAGTAATACGCCTGCTGCCACTGCCGCTGCTCGTGCCGCACTCCAGATTATGAAAAACGAACCAGAACGTATCGAACACTTATGGGACATTACCAATTACTCTTTAAAGTGTTTCCGTGAGCTTGGTTTCGAAATCGGGCACACCTCCACTCCTATTATTCCGCTATATGTACGTGATATGGAGAAGACATTTATGGTAACCAAAATGTTATTTGACGAGGGCGTATTTGTAAATCCGGTAGTTCCTCCCGCATGTTCTCCGAACGATACGTTGATTCGTTTCTCATTAATGGCTACACATTCCAAAGAACAGATTGACTTTGCTATCGGTAAGTTGGTGAAATGTTTCAAGGCACTTGATCTTTTATAAATAAGATAAGGAATAAATATACGAAAGGGATTATGTTGTTTGACATAATCCCTTTTTCATTTAAGGCTCCTTTGTTTCCATTTATAGTTTACGTTATCAATATCCTTATCCTTATCAGGGGTATCCATGACATTATCTATTCTTTAATTGCATCTATTGGATTGGACTTTGCAACCCGCCAACTGTTAAAACTAACAGTGCATATTGTCATGACTAAAGTTATCAATAGAGGAAGAATAAAAACTTTCAATCCAATGGGGGCTCTATAAGCGAATTGCTCTATCCAGTGCAACATTAGTGTATATACAATGGGAGTTGCGATGATAAATGCGATTAAGATATAACACAAGAATGGACGATTAAGTAACCAAACGATTTGCCAGGTGGAAGCACCGTTCACTTTACGAATTCCTATCTCCCGAGTGCGTTGTTCGGATGCGTACCATGCTATGCCGAACAGACCAAAAGCTGTCAAGAATAAGCTTATGATTGAGTATACCAATAATAATTGAGAGAAATTAGTTACTTCTTGATTGAATGACAAGTATTTCATGTACAAATCTGTACCGGTAAAAGAACGATTAGGGAAATGTGTTTCCCATAGTTGTCGTATCTTTTGTAAGGTTTCAACTCGTTGGTCCGGATCGATCTTTAAAGATATATAATAACATTGGTTCTCGGGGACTTCTTGCAAGATCATTTGCAATGGGGCTACCGGTTGATTAAAAGAGGTCAGTTTAAAGTCTTTGATTACTCCTACAATAATAGCTCCTTGCTGAGTATTATTCTTGTTGTATTTGTTCAGTGGCTGACTAATGGGGTCTTCTCCTGCGGGTACAAAATGATGTTGGAAGGATTCATTGACAATAACCGGTATAGCGGTTTGGGCTATTAGTTCTTTAGTACGTTCCGGATGAAGTAAAGTCATGTCATATAGTTCCTGAAACTTCGGGCTTTCATTGTACAAATTAACCATGACCAGTGTTTCTTCCTCTCCTTCCTGGTTCACAGGTACTGCCATGCTCCAGGGTTCAAAAATGTTCCCGCGGGTAGTAATCGCACTTTTTATTCCAGGTAGACTTTTTAAATCATTATATATTGGGAGTAATGATAGTTGCTGTCCATCTCCAAGTTCAATTATATTTTCATAACGCTTTCCTTCATTCTCTATCATATTTAATTGTGAACGTATAATTAAGAAAGTTGTCATTAAGGCAATAGATATTATGAACTGGAGTATAATCAGTATAGAGACTATGCGCCTCTTTTTTTTACCAATAAAGAACAGGCGGTAATTACTTTCTGACAGAGAATACATCTTCCTGCTCATGTAAAGTGCGGGAATGACAGATAAGATTATAATAAACAAAGCTAATAATGGCAATACCTTTCCCGAAAATATGAAACCGAATGTTAAATGCGCTGCTACAAGAGAGTTGAATGCCGGTAAAAGATCATTTATCAACAGTACAGACAGCAAGAACGCAAGCATGACAGTTAGAAAAGTATCGGCAAATAGTTGCTTGTGTATATATTGACGGGTAGCTCCCATTAATGTTTCTACATGGAGCATTCTAACCTGTTTCAGCAATCGTGAAAAACTAAGATTGACATAATTAAAACAGGCTATGGATAATATTAACAAAGCAGATAACAGCCCTATGCTGAGTAATGTAATTTCTCTATGTTCCATAGTTTGGGAAGTATCAGAGAGGTCTGTATTGAAATAAGAATCTTGCAGACCTAACAACTGATAATTTCCTTTTCCCATCAAAGTAGGCAGTCCTGTTTCTTCAAATCGTTGACGAAATGAGGCTGACTGGACTTCTTTTTTCAGGAGAATCATACAAGAGCTTCCCTGCTCGGGATCTGACAACGAGGTAAGGATATCAGCTTGTAACATGGCTTGTGGATAATGTCTGAATACCGCAGTTACTTGTACCGTATAAATGGTATCGGGCAATTCCAGTGTAATCGTACGATTTTCATAATTCTCATTTCCAAAATAAAGACGAGCTAATTTCTCGCTGATGGCTACTTGACCGGGGTGAGATAATACTTCAGGCAAATTACCATATACTGTTTCAAAAGGGAAAAAATGAAGTAGTGAACTATCTGCTTTAACTATTGTTTGTTTGTCGAATTTTTCATTTCCGACCCGAATACCTGACGTTTGAAGTTCATTCATTCGCAGATAGCTTTCAATTTCCGGGAATTGGGATACAATGTCTGGAACACTGCCTCCATAAACAAAGGTCCCTTGTTTTTGCTTTTGCATAACCGGAACATTTTGTGTTAGCCGGAAAATATCTTCTTTTCTTGGATTGGAAGATTCTATAGTGTACTCATAAGTAACGAATGATATCAGCAAGATAGTGCATGTAATGCCAATCGCTAAGCTCAATAAGGAGATGGAGGCGAATAGTTTATTTCGCCACCAACTCCTTAAAATAAGTTTCAGTATAACCGGATATTGCATTCTGTTTAAAGTTAAATACTTACTTCTGTTACTACCTGACCATCAAACAGATTAATCACTCGGTCAGCAAATCCTGCATCATGTTGGGAGTGTGTTACCATGACGATGGTAGTTCCTTCTTTATTAAGTTCATTCAGCAGTCCCATCACTTCTTTACCATTCTTGGAGTCAAGGTTACCGGTAGGTTCATCGGCAAGAATCAACTTCGGATTAGCAACGACTGCACGTGCTATGGCAACACGTTGTTGCTGACCTCCTGAGAGTTGTTGGGGGAAATGTTTGCTGCGGTGAGTGATGGCCATGCGTTCCATTGCTTTTTCCACCCGTTGTTTACGTTCAGAAGCGGGAATACCCATGTAAAGTAATGGCAGTTCAATATTCTCGTATACATTTAGCTCGTCGATCAGATTGAAACTCTGGAATACGAAACCGATAACTCCTTTGCGGAGATTGGTACGTTGCGATTCCGTATACTTGGATACTTCTTTCCCATTCAGGTAATATTCGCCTCCTGTAGGATTATCAAGCAGACCTAAAATATTGAGCAAAGTGGATTTTCCGCAACCGGATGGTCCCATAATGGCTACAAACTCACCTTCTTTCACTTCTACACTGACATTGTTTAACGCCCAGGTTTCTACTTCTTCGGTTTTGAAAATTTTCTGTAAGTTTACTGTTTTAATCATAATGGTAATTTTTTATTGGTTTATATTATTCATTTTTAATGATATCGGCCGGGTTGAGGTGCATCACTCTGTATATTTTGTATGCCGTTGTTACAAAGATAAGCAAACCTATTACAATGAACAGGTAAATGCCCCAGGCAAATCCGCTGACACTGCTGATTGGAGAACTTTTGGTCATATCAATGATCAGTAACCGTAACAATGGATAAGTGATCATATAGGCCAGTATGAATTGGATGATGTAGACTCTTCCAAACATGAAAGCGATCACTTTAGGTGTAGCACCGTTAATTTTACGAATGGCTACTTCTTTTTGCCGACTAACGGTATCCATGGAGATTGCAGAATACACACTTAACACCACAAGCAATATACTAATGATAGCAAGTAACAGTGAAATATCACCCATCATGTCCCTAATTCCCTGAGTCGTACTTTTTCTTACGTCCAAGGGCTCTATGTCTAATGCCAGTGATTCTGGTACATAGTTACGGCATACCCTCTCTATTTGTGCTTTCGCTTTAGAAAAGGCAATGTCATTTCGAAAACGAATGTATATGACTGATATTTCTTTGGTGGGGAAAAATACGGATATGTGGTATTGGTTATATTCGGAAAGATTTTCTCCGTAGCAGGCTTTATAGGTTCCTAAAATCCGGTAGCTCTCCTCTCCTAATTTCACGTTTCCGCTGATAGAATCTTTGTCCAGTTGTTGCCGGAAGGCTTCGCTGATATAGACCACTTTACTTGCATCAGCATCAACAGTTTCCCCTTGAAATGGAATCCGGAAGAACTGGAAATAGCTGGGATCACCTTGCCGGACATTGATGGTAAGTGTACGATGATCCGCAGACTCATAGCTGCTGGTCAAGAAAGAGTTGAATGAGCCGGTCATCAAAGCTGCGCTTGTTTCTTCCACTCCGGGTAACATCTTTATTTGTGAGAGGATAGCATCTTTGTTTTTATAGAGTGTAACGCTATTCATTTGAAGACAGAAAGTACGGCCTGTTTCTTGGTCGGATAAAGGAAGGTATAGACGGTTATCCTCCTTATTGAATAAATGAACGGCAATGGCTGTTCCCAAGAAGAAAATACACACACATAGTTGTATGCACATCATGATATTGCGGAAAATATGTTTATGACTTTTCCCCGTAATATTGCTTGCAAGTCCGGATCTTTGAAGTCGTCTGACTGGAAAGAGAATAATGATTGCACAAATTATGAGTAAACCTAAATATACTTGGAATTGGATAGAGTATAACGTTTGTATATCTATTGGAATCATTTCTTTTGGCGGAATGTAATATACAAGAAGACCACTTACACATTCAGACAATACCAAAGAAAGAAGTAAAGAGAAGGTAAGCATCCAGAAAACTTCCGTAAACAATAGTCCGAACAAACTTCGGGCAGTTGCTCCCATACTTTTGCGCAATGCCAGTTCACGGTTTCGGTTATAGAAAGATTGTATGATAAACTTTAAAAAGTTAATCATGCCTGATAGCAAAATTAAGGAAGATAAGAAAGTGATGAATGCCATAGCAATGAGGCGTTGTGGCTCTTGATATGAATCGGCTTCTTTGGAGGCAACAAGATATGTCATTTCTCCACGATGCAGAAAAGGGACTCCTTTTAAGCTTTCATTTGCTTTATCAAGTCCGTCAGGAGTGTCTAACACTCCTTCCATAATAAATCCATTTTGCTGGGCATCGTCTCTGCGATAAGAGAAATAGATATCGGCTTGTACACGGAGTACTTTCGGCAACTCTTTTACTACGTTAACGACTTTGTAATAAATGTCTTTTTTCTTTTCTTCTTCTTTGAATTGTACTATTTTCAGCAGAGTACCGACCGGATTCTTTTCTCCATAAACTTTGCGGGCACAACTTTCGGATAACACAACCTCGTCAGGTTCAACAGGAAGTGTATTCCCGTATAAGAATGACGCTTGATAATGCGGGAAGAAGTTGGGGTCTGTACTTATATAAGATACAATATAGGGCTTTTCCTCCTGTTCTTGATTGATAAAGACGACTTCAGCTTGACTTTCAAAGGATCGGCAGCTGAGCTGTTTGATTCCGGGTATAGGATGATCTGTTAATGTTTTGATTTGGGAAGGGGTGAGAAACCATCCCCATGCCCTGTCTTCCTTATTGTTGGGGTTCATGATCCGGAGTCCGATTCTCTGTTCAAAATTGGGCAGACGACGAGTGGCGCCATCTATTTCATTAATGTAGAAATGTACAATACAGAAACAGGTCATACCTACCGAAAGGCAAATGGCTGAGATCAAGCAGTGAGTCTTGTACTTCAAGAGACTGCGAATGGCTATTTTTAAATGATGTAGTATCATAATGGTATATAGTGTAATTTGTTTTTATTCGTTTTTAATAACTTCTGCCGGGTTAGTTCGTGCAATATGGTATATTTGCCAGCTAACAGTACCTGCTATAATTATTATTAAGAGCAAGAGAGAATATATCCAAAGCCATGGGTTAGCGTAATCAAATAGAATGATTTTATGTTGGCTACCTGTAATCATGATAAACAAACTGCTCAAACTCCCTAAAATAGAAGATATTAAGAATAAAATCAGGTAGGTTTTCCCAAATAACCAATAAATATTCAACAGGCGTGCACCATTTATTTTACGGATAGCCACCTCTTTTTGTCTGCGTACGGTGTCAATACTGATTGCACCATAAATTCCTAACATCGTAATCAGTAGGCAAATAGAGGAGCAAACAATGAATAGCCATATAAGTGAGATAGTCCTCAGACCGATTTGTTCTTTATATAAGCTGATGAACTCAAAAGGTTCGTTTTGCGGCAAATATTGATTTATCTCCCCGGCCATCTCTGCTTCTATATCTTTGTGAGAAACATTGGAGGCTAATTGGATATAAATTTTTCCAATTTCATTGTTCATTGCAGAAATGGGCAGAATAGCGAGTAGCTTTGCGCTTGGTGAGTCACAACCTATATGTACCAAACCTTTCACTGGATATATTTTGTTTTGATAACGATAGATTTCCGGAGTAGAATCTGTCTGTAAAGTCTGATATAGCTGTTCGTTTACATAACAAAATGGTTCCCCTACCTGGTGTTTACAATCTATATTCATCAATTCAAAATATTCGTCTGAAACGTAAATAAGTTCTGTGAACCCATAATCCTGAGCATAATCTCTGTTACTATATGCCATTTTTTCGTTCCAGTGGCGTGAACGGAGAAAACTTATAAGTTCCTGCCGATTCTCTTCGATACGGTTATATCCTCTAATATCCAATACCATGATTTCTTTCTTTTCTTTAGCACTCAAATACGGATTGGCTATTCGGTTATACTCCTGCATCTGCATCCAAATACTGACTGTTCCAATGACGAATAAAAGGGAGAAGAAAAGTTGGAAACCCAATAAAGAGTTTCTTATGATGTGACGCTGACCGGTAGCAGTTCCCCCCTTTAAACCTTGCGCCGCAGTTTTACGCGTAATATACCATGATGAAAGAAGAGAGACTAAGGCACTGATTGACAGTATCCCAATCAAGTATTGGCATTCGTATTTCCAGAGCCGATAGGTATCAATATACAATTCTTTTTGCATCTCATACGAAAACGTACTTATAAACCAGGGTAGGAAACTTTCGGTGACAGCTAAGGTGATTATTCCACTAATCAGGATAACGACAGCTTGTTCAAGGAAAAGTAGCATGAATTGTCCTGAATAATTAGCTCCTAATGTACTACGTAGACTGATTTCTTTGCAGCGATTGGCAAATGTTCCTATGCTGAACGAGAAATAGTTGATCATACCTACCAATAAAACCAATATCCCAAGAATTGCAATCCATAATTCGGCACCGAACTTGTGCTCCATTTTGCTTTCTAATACTATTTGAGGTACCCATTCCGGGAATTTTGGAAAAAGTTCCAACTTTTGTAGATATTGAGAGAGCCGTTCGGCATCTTCTGCATGTTTTAATAAGATTTTGTGTGCTCCAAATGAAGCGTTTTCTGCTAACGGGAGAAAAACATCATACTGATTGTGGTAGTTATTCATTCCTGCCGGATAAGGCTCTATGACGGCAATAATCGTATAGTTTCTTCCATTTTCAGTTAGTATGTTCTTTCCCAACGGAGATTTATTACCACAGAATTCTCTTACAAAATCAGTAGTTACTACTGCCTCATTATATGATATTCCAAACTGTTGTAATGACCCGTTCACACACTTGGCAGGAAATACTTTGAAATAATCGGCATTGCATTCAGTTTTGCTTATCTTATAATAAATGGTTTCATCCAAAGTAATCTTGGCATTAGCGTTGAAATAAAAAGCAACTGCTTCAAAGTTCTCTTTTCCGATTTTTTTTTCAAAGTCTTGTATTGGAATATTTACTTGGTATGCATTTCCCTCTATCCATATTTCAGCCTGACGTTCATAAGTCGCTAAATCTTTATTGCCAGTACTGAAAATACGATTATAATAATTGCAAACACTGAAGCAAAGCAATCCGCAAGTGATTCCCAATATAGAAATGATAGTCTGCGTTTTGTGTTTTATCAATTGCCTGAATGTAGCTTTTATATAATGTAATATCATAATTCGTTTGTATTATTTGTTTTTATGTCTTTATTATTGTTATTATAGATTCAATAAATGTGCCAAACTTGTATAGTGCTGTATTCATGTATATTACATCTATTGCTCATTCAAAAACAGTGTGTGATATTGCACGATTCCGGTGCGAATACGCACTCTGACGGCTTATTCACTTTTCATACATTCCGCCGGATTTATTTTAGCTGCTATTATTACTTGTTTTATAACGGAAAGGATAACAATAATACCGGTAAAAAGAAACACACATATAAACAGCCATCCGTGGAAGCCCGTGTGGTATGCGTAGGTTTCCAGCCAGCGGCGGATAAAGATATATCCTAACGGATTTCCTTGGTTCGGATTATGGAGAATATGGAGGAGCATACACTCTCACCGGTTAAAGTCAGCCATAAATACTCTTTAAAAAACAGGCACAAAATATCAGAGAATCGTGCACCGTTTACTTTCCGAATGGCTATTTCTTTCTTGCGTTGCTCAGTAGAGAGCGAAACCAGAAAGTATACTCCGAATGAAGAAATGAGAATGCAAAGGATAGCCAATAGCAGGAAAATACGGAACATCATCTTTTCCGGCCGGTTGAACAATTCCATCAATGTAGAGAGCTGAATGATCTGTGCATCTTCAGTAATCTCTCCTTTGCTATATTCCGGATAAATCTGCCGGACATGTTCCAATGCTTGCTTTTCTTTTCCCGGACGTACCTTTATATAGAAGTACCGGAAACCGTTGTAAGCTTTCGCAGCATCGGCATTGCTTTGATACATAAAGAAGGTCTTCGACAGAGGATATTGCATCGGACAATAGTAATAGTCGCGTAAAATACCACTGATTCTATAAGACTTTGCATCGGTTCCTGTATTATTGATAATAGGACGACCTGTTAAGGAAGGGATATTAAGTTGGCGTGCCCCGGTTTCATTGACAACGATATCTTCCGTTCCTTGATTTTGTATCCATTCTCCTTCTTTCATCTTCATCCCAAAGAATGGGAGAAAATTCTTTTGTACGATGACGCAGTTATCCTCCTCAGATTCATCAGAATTCCGTCCTTCAATAGGGAAATTGGTAATGAAAGTACAATACCATTCCCCTCTGAAAACAAGGATCGGCTGTGTTAAAGCTGTCACTCCTTCGATAGCAGAGCTTTCTTTTAATGCTGCTATAAAAGGACTGCAGTCTTTATTATAAGTCGCATCATATCCTAAATCGATTTGCCATATATGGTCTGTAACGAGCCCTTTATCTGTGTGTGTCATGAAGCTATATTGACTGTAGAACATACATGAAGTGAAAAGAAATAAAGCACCAATAAATATTTGTCCGATGATTAATCCGTTTCGTAAGGACGTTGAAGTCCCATGACTGCTTCGTTTCAGCAATCCGATGATGGGAAGCAGACTTATGACAAGGAAAACAACACAACATAACGGATAGATCCAAAGAGCTGTTCCAAATATTTCCTGTCTGGTGATGCTTTGAATCGTGCCAAAATAATAACTGTTACTCTCTGCCACCAAGCTGGTATAATCTTTATAATATGGAAATAAGAACTCACAAACTCCCATTGATATCAAAAAAGCGATGAATAAAGGTATAATGAGCTCAAGCAGGTTTTTACCTACCAAGCTCAGGGTAGAAGCTCCGAGAGTTGAAAAAGTTGAATTATACCGTGCTTTTCGTTGCTGTTGTCCGATGAATAATACGAGCAGATTCATTAACGCACTGACAAAAGCCAGTAAACCTGCTGTTGCCAAAATGCTGATATGTTGAAATCTTCCCTTGAGTTCCGGAGAACAGTAGACATGAACCTCGGGCAATGAACGTAAGTGGAAATGCCATTCGGAATAAGTATCCCTTTGAGTGTCTGCCTCTTTAATCCGGAAAGATGTTATTTTCTTATTCAGATGTGATGCATTGGCACTGGAGTGTAATAATACATAAGTGGTGCTACGCTTCACAATATTGGCTTGGGGGGGATTCAGAATGAGATACTCAAACTTAAAATCACTGTTCTGCGGATAATTCTCCATTACTCCCGCAACGGTGTAAGATATTTCTTTATTAATTTTCACTTCTTT
>ENA-OPAW01000605-OPAW01000605.1-human-gut-metagenome-genome-assembly--contig:-NODE-605-length-20132-cov-6.346964_pt1 | contig 20132 bp, 17 predicted proteins | sample MGYA00241060_ERZ501436 | MGnify/ENA primary metagenome ERZ501436 (study PRJEB25962, sample SAMEA2042619) | human gut metagenome | biome: human gut; feature: human-associated habitat; material: faeces... | reverse complement strand
TGGACAAGAAACAACGTGTACAGACATTTGCCAGTGGATCAAGCCATGCCATGACATTGATGGCCGTCGATTTGGATAAAGACGGAAAGCCTAAAAAGTGGATGGTTGAAAATAGCTGGGGAGCAGAATCAGGTTATAAAGGACATCTCATTATGACAGACGAATGGTTCAATGAATATATGTTCCGTCTGGTGGTAGAAAAGAAATATGTACCGGCGAAAGTACTGGATATCCTGAAGCAGAAACCGGTGCGTCTTCCTGCATGGGATCCGATGTTTGCACCGGAAGAATAACGGATGACGTAGATATATAGACCGAACGTCCTGAAATCTTTTCAGGCCATACCAATAAGCGCTTAAAGATTTCAGGACGTTTTATTTTACCGCAGGGTTGTTTTTGTCCTCTTTTTTGCTTAACTTCGTATTATAACCTTAAAATCGAATCTGTATGAAGAAGCATCGAAGAACGAGGCCGCAATATCTGGCAGCCTGTCTGCTGGTCCCTTGGTTGTGTCAGACTGCGAATGCACAAAATGAATCCCTTTCACTTCCTGATAGTGTGATAACGGTAGGGTATGCACGAGGTAGTCTGAAAAATATATCCGGTTCGGTAGAACAGATTACCGAGCAGCAGATGAACAAGGAACAGCTTGCCAATCCGTTGGAAGCCATTCAGGGACGAGTTCCGGGATTATCGATTATGAAAAGTAGTAACGGTACAGCTGCCTTGGAGTCGGTGCGAATGCGAGGTACTACTTCATTGACAAGCGGCAATGATCCGCTGATTATCGTAGACGGTGTACTGGGCGACTTAAGTATGCTTACTTCTGTTTATCCTACGGATATAGAGAGCTTTACCATCTTGAAAGATGCTTCCGAAACTGCTCAGTATGGTTCTCGTGGTGCTTCCGGCGTTATTAATATTACAACAAAGAAAGGCGTTTCCGGTAAAACGCGTATCAATTACAACGGGAGTTTCGGTATCGCTCATGCTTATCGTCACTTGGATATGCTTTCAGGAGCCGAATATCGTAATGTTGCAGCGGCGCATGGGTTGACAATTCTTGATAAGGGTTACGATACGGATTTTCAAAAGGAAATAGAACAGTTGGGCATTCAGCAAAATCATAATATCGCTTTTTATGGAGGAGGAGATGCTTCCAAATATCGTGTGTCGCTGGGGTATCTCGACAGGGAAGGCGTAGTGCTGAATGAAAGTATGAAGCTTTTCACTTCGAACATGAATATGTCGCAGGATATATTTGGCAAGTTTATTCAATGCGACTTGGGACTCTTCGGCTCGGTCAAGAAAAACCGTAACCTGGTCGATCTGCAAAAGACTTTTTATTCAGCAGCAGCTTTTAATCCTACCTTCCCGAATCATAAAGATTATACGACGGATGCATGGGATCAGATAACGACGGCCAGCCAGATTACCAACCCGCTGGCGTGGATGGAAGTAAACGACCGTGATGATATTTCTTATTTCAGTGCACACGCCCGATTGAATTTCAATTTATCTGACGATTTGAAATTTATCCTTTTCGGCTCTTATACTTACAATGATTCCGAAGACTCCCAGTACCTTCCTACTACGGTCTGGGCACACGGACAGGCGTATCGTGGAAATCGCCGCTCAGAATCGATGCTGGGAAATGCGATGTTTACTTATCAGAAGCAAATAAAAAAACATTTTATTGATGTACTGGCACTGGCAGAATTAGAGAAAAACGTATATGCGGGCTTTTATACTACGGTAACAAACTTTTCATCCGATCGTATGGGGTTTGATAATTTGCAGGCTGGCGCATTGCGCCCGTGGGATGGAACGGGGTCATATTACGAAGAACCTCATCTGGCTTCTTTTCTGGGACGAGTGAATTATGCCTTTGCCGACCGCTATGTGCTTACGGTCAACGCCCGTACCGATGCGTCTTCCAAATTTGGTGCAAATCATAAATGGGGATTTTTTCCTTCTGTTTCGGCTGCATGGAATATAACCAGTGAAGAGTTTATGAAGCAATTTTCATGGATAGACAATCTGAAACTGCGCGTAGGTTACGGACTTGCCGGCAATCAGGGAGGCATAGATTCGTATACCACGATGAACCTTGTCCGCCCGAACGGAGTCGCACCGGTTGGCAATTCTCCTGTCGTGACGTATGAAACGCTTCGAAATATCAATCCCGATTTGAAATGGGAGGTGAAACATACGTTCAATGCCGGGCTGGATGTTGGTCTGTATGGCAACCGCTTGCTGCTTTCTGTCAACTATTATAATTCCAAGACTACCGACATGCTCTATAATTATCGGGTAAGTGTTCCTCCTTTTACCTATAATACGTTGCTGGCGAATATCGGTTCGATGCGGAATAGCGGAACAGAAATTTCAATTGGCATTACTCCGTTGAAGACAAAAGATATGGAGCTGAATATCAATGCAAATATCACTTTCCAGAAAAACAAGCTGCTTTCGTTGAGTGGTATGTATGATGGAGAATATGTTTCTGCTTCAGAATATACTGTTATAGCCGGACTAAACGGCGCCGGTTTCCACGGAGGATACAACAATATCGTGTATCAGATAGTGGGACAGCCGCTGGGAGTATTCTATCTGCCTCATTGTACCGGACTGGTTCCCGACGGAAATGGAGGATATAAATACGAGATAGCCGATCTGAATGGAGGAGGGGTAAATCTGGAAGACGGTGAAGACCGTTATATTGCCGGACAAGCTGTACCGAAAACTCTGCTTGGCTCGAATATCAGTTTCCGATACAAACAGTTTGATGTTTCTTTACAAATAAATGGAGCCTTTGGACATAAGATATATAATGGTACCTCGCTGACATACATGAATATGAACAGTCTTCCCGATTATAACGTGATGGCGGAAGCTCCTGCACGGATGATCAAGGACCAGACTGCGACCGACTACTGGCTGGAAGACGGCGATTATATCAATTTTGACTATCTTACGGTAGGATACTATGTTCCATTGAAGAATACAAAGTTTTTGCACAACATGCGTCTGGCGTTTACTGTCAACAATCTGGGCACAATCAGTGGATACTCAGGACTGACTCCTCTTATCAACAGCATGACTGTCGATTCTACATTGGGAGTGGATGATAAACGTACTTATCCGTTGTCGAGAACCTATACTATCAGTTTAAGCCTTAATTTCTAAACCGTTTACTATGAAAAAACTATATATATACATGCTGGCCTGCTCTGCAGCTATGAATATATCGTGCAGCAGTTTTCTGGAAGAACATCCTCGTGATGGCTTATCCAAAGAAGAAGCCTATTCTAACATATCGGCTCTTTACCGTAACGGCGTGGCTTCACTTTATAATTATGTGGGAAGTTACAAAGATTCAGAAGGTTTGCAGGGTACGGGACGTGGAATATACGATTTGAATACCTTTACGACTGACGAAGCTATCATGCCCACCCGTGGTGGCGACTGGTATGATGGCGGGTTCTGGCAAGGGCTTTACCTCCATCAGTGGGGAGTGAGCAGCGATGCCATACTGAATACATGGGAATATTTGTTCCGTTCCATCAAACAGTGCAATTATTCGCTGGAACAGATTGGGCAGTATGCGGCTACCCATTCCGATAAAGAGCTTCCTGCTTATCAGGCAGAAGTGCGTGCACTGCGCGCTATGTTCTATTATTATACCATGGATTTGTTTGGGCGGGTGCCCCTGATAACCTCGTCAGGGGGTGGCGATAAAACGATGTTGCAGGCAGAACGGGATGTGATTTTTACTTTTATTGTAAAAGAGTTGCAGGAAGCTGCGCCTTTCCTGAGTGAAGAAAGAAGTAATACTCCCGGTACTTATTACGGAAGAATGACACGAGCCGTAGCTTATTTCCTGTTGGCTAAACTGGCTCTAAATGCAGAAGTTTATATGGATGCCGACTGGACCGATGGCGTTTATCCGGAAGGAAGTGCCATTTATTTCACCGTCGATGGAAAACAGCTTAATGCATGGCAAACTACGCAGTTTTATTGTGCAGAACTTGCGCGGATGGGGTATCGGCTGGAAAATGATTATTCTTCCAATTTCGCCATTTTCAACGAATCTTCACAGGAAAATATTTTTGTTATTCCTATGAGTAAAACCCTGTACACTAATCAGATGCAATATCTTTTCCGCTCTCGTCATTATAATCATGCCAAGGCCTACGGGCTGGGAGGTGAAAACGGATCGAGTGCAGCACTCGAAGTTTTGCAGACTTTCGGCTACGGGACTGATGCGGTAGATCCTCGTTTTGAGTATTGTTATTTTGCAGATGAAGTGTACGATTTGCAAGGCAATCCTGTACTGCTCGACAACGGTGAACCTTTAATTTATTATCCTGACAAAGTAGCCCTCGATGTATCGAATACAGAATATGAGCAGACAGCGGGTGCCCGTATGAAGAAATATGAGGTAGACAATACGGCATTAAAGGATGGTAAGCTGATGGATAATGATATCGTACTGTTCCGTTATGCAGATGTATTGCTGATGATGAGTGAAGCTAAAGTAAGAAACGGTGAAGACGGTACTGCCGAACTGAATGAAGTACGTGGCAGGGTAGGAGCTCCTTACCGTGAGGCAACTCTCGATAACCTGCTGTCCGAAAGGCAACTGGAGCTTGCATGGGAAGGGTGGCGCCGTCAAGATTTGATCCGCTTCCATCAGTTTACTCGTTCTTACAGCTTCCGTCCCCAGCTTCCCGGCGAGGCGGATGGCTATACTACTGTTTTTCCGATTCCGGCAAAAGTTATTGATATGAACGGATTACTGAAGCAAAATCCGGGATATTGATAGAATGAGGGCAGGAAAGATGCCCTCATTTAAAACATAATGCAGACTTTCATTCAGAAAAATCTAAGTGGCTGAATGACAATATAAAGGCTTCTCTTTTGAAAGCTCTGCTTCTGTGAATAAATTTGTGCTGATGTTTTCTGAAAATTTGTACAAAAAATAAAATCTTTTGTACAAATTTTCAGTAACACGTGCCGAAGATTTTTCTACTCCTGACGGGATGATGATTAAAATCTATTGTTGTCCCTCTTTTCGTGGCAAGGCGTTTCGGAAAAACGCCTTCTTCTGCTTTTCGAAACCTTGCTGGTGAAATCACTTTTCAGCTAAATTTTTATAATTCTTGTCAAATGGTTCTAAACGAGAAATGCTCGCAAATCAGTCTGAAAACAGTCGGATTTGATGGAGTGTAAAATAATCAAAATTGCTCTCTGTATATTACAAAATGAAGACAAAATGCGGTTTTTTGTAACTTATAAACAATTATATAAAGAATTTTTTCCGTAATAACCCGCTTGAAATTGTTTATTTCCATTCTTTTTTATTTAATTTTGCAGTCAAATTTATAAAACCATTTTTTATAACCCAATATGGCTAATTTAATAAAATTGCGTAAAGGTCTTGACATTAACCTGAAAGGCAAGGCGACTGCTGAAGTGGTAGCTGTAAAAGAGCCGGGATTCTATGCGTTGATTCCCGATGATTTTACAGGTGTAACACCTAAGGTCGTAGTGAAGGAACAGGAATATGTTATGGCCGGAGGACCCTTGTTTATTGACAAGAATCATCCTGAAGTGAAATTTGTTTCGCCCGTAAGCGGCGTAGTAACCAGTGTGGAGCGTGGAGCTCGCCGTAAAGTGATGAGCATTACGGTTGAAGCAGCTGCAGAACAGGACTTCCAGGAGTTTGGCAAGAAAGACGTTGCCAAGATGGATGCCGCTGCAGTAAAGGAACTGTTGCTGGAAAGTGGTATGTTTGCTTTCTTCAGACAGCGTCCGTATGATGTCATTGCCGATCCTACAGTTGCTCCGAGAGCAATTTTCGTATCAGCGTTCGACAGCAATCCGCTTGCTCCTGATTTTGAATTTGCCCTGAAAGGTGAAGAAGCAAATTTCCAGACAGGACTTGATGCTTTGGCAAAAATTGCCAAGACTTACCTGAGTATTAGTGTAAAACAAAGTGCTGCAGCTCTGACACAGGCTAAGAACGTGACTGTGACAGTGTTCGACGGACCTCATCCTGCAGGCAACGTAGGTGTACAGATTAACCACATTGCTCCTGTAAATAAAGGTGAAACCGTATGGACAATCGATCCGCAGGCTGTAATCTTTATCGGTCGTCTGCTGAATACCGGACGTGTAGACATGACTCGTACGGTTGCTGTAACAGGCTCTGAAGTGAAGAAGGCTGCTTATTGCAAGCTGAAAGTAGGTGCATGTCTGACAAATGTGTTTGCAGGCAATGTAACAACCGGTAAGGAACTGCGTTATATCAGCGGCAATGTCCTGACAGGTAAGCAGATTTCTGCCAACGGATTCCTTGGCGCATTCCATAGCCAGGTAACAGTTATTCCTGAAGGTAACGATGTACACGAAATGCTGGGATGGATCATGCCTCGTCTTGATCAGTTCAGCACCAGCCGCTCTTATTTCAGCTGGCTGATGGGTAAGAAGGAATACACACTGGATGCTCGTGTAAAAGGTGGCGAACGTCACATGATTATGTCTAACGAGTATGACAAGGTATTGCCGATGGACATCATGCCCGAATATTTGATAAAAGCAATCATTGCCGGAGATATTGACCGCATGGAACAACTGGGTATCTACGAAGTTGCTCCTGAAGACTTCGCTCTGTGTGAGTTCGTTTGCTCTTCTAAGATGGAATTGCAGCGTATCGTTCGCGAAGGACTGGATATGCTCCGTCGTGAAATGTGCTAATACTAACTAAAAGATTAATAGAATATAAATGAAAGCGCTAAGAAATTATCTAGATAAGATAAAGCCAAACTTTGAAGAGGGCGGCAAATATCATGCTTTTCGTTCTGTGTTCGATGGTTTCGAAACATTCTTGTTTGTTCCGAGTACTACTTCGAAGACAGGTACGCACATCCACGATGCGATTGATAGCAAACGTATCATGTCACTCGTGGTTATTGCATTGATTCCGGCACTGTTGTTCGGTATGTACAATGTCGGTTATCAGCATTATGTTCATGCAGGCATCAGCGGTAGCTTTATCGAAATGTTTGCTTACGGTTTCCTGGCTGTTCTGCCGAAAATTATTGTTTCTTATGTAGTAGGTCTGGGAATCGAATTCGTCGTAGCACAATGGAAGAAGGAAGAAATTCAGGAAGGTTTCCTGGTTTCTGGTATGTTGATTCCGATGATTGTGCCTGTAGACTGTCCGTTGTGGATGCTTGCTGTTGCAACAGCATTCTCTGTTATCTTCGCTAAGGAAGTATTCGGTGGTACAGGTATGAATATCTTTAACCCGGCTTTGATTACTCGTGCATTCTTGTTCTTTGCTTATCCTACCAAGATGTCGGGTGATGCTGTATGGGTATCAGGTGACAGTATCTTCGGTCTGGGTAAGACTGTTGACGGACTGACTGCTGCAACTCCTCTGGGTGTTGCCAAGGTTGCTGAATGTCCTGCTTTCTCATGGGACATGGTTACTGGTCTGATTCCGGGTTCTATCGGTGAAACAAGCGTAATCGCCATCGCAATCGGTGCTGTTATCTTGTTGTGGACTGGTGTAGCAAGCTGGAAGACAATGTTGTCTGTGTTTGTTGGTGGAGCTGTAATGGGATGGATTTTCAATACGATTGGTCCTGATACCGGTGTTGCTCACATGCCGTGGTACGAACACTTGTGCTTGGGCGGCTTCTGCTTTGGTGCAGTGTTTATGGCTACTGACCCGGTAACTTCTTCACGTACAGAAAACGGTAAGTTTGTATATGGCTTCCTGATTGGTGCCATGGCAATCATTATCCGTGTATTGAATCCGGGTTATCCTGAAGGTATGATGCTGGCTATCCTGCTGATGAATATCTTTGCACCGCTGATCGACTACGTTGTAGTTCAGAACAATATTTCTCGTCGTGCGAAACGTGCTATGTCTAACAAATAAAAACCGAATATACAATGAATACTAATAGTAACTCTTATACTATCATTTATGCTTCGGTAATGGTTGTTATCGTAGCATTCTTGCTGGCTTTCGTTAACTCTTCTCTGCGCGATATTCAGGGAAAGAACGTAGAGCTTGATACAAAGAAGCAGATTCTCTCTTCACTGGGCATCAAGGATGTACAGGATGCAGAAGCTGAATTTGCCAAAGTTGTGAAATCTGATATGGTTGTTGCCGAAGACGGAACACTTACTCCGTATGAAGGTGCTTTTGTTACTGCATACGAAAAAGAATATAAGGAAAACGGTCGTGCTCACCTGTTCGTTTGCGAAATAGACGGTCAGACTAAATATGTCATTCCTGTTTACGGTGCCGGACTTTGGGGAGCTATCTGGGGATATGTTGCACTGAATGAAGATAAGAATTCTGTTTACGGAACTTATTTCTCTCATGCTTCAGAAACTCCGGGTCTGGGAGCTGAGATTGCTACAGAACACTTCCAGAACGAATTTAAAGATAAAAATGTGATGGAGAATGGTGCCATCGGTCTGGGTGTTGTAAAGAATGGTAAGGTTGAAAAACCGGAATTCCAGGTAGATGGTATTTCCGGAGGTACAATTACTTCTCTTGCTGTAGACAAGATGCTGAAAGACTGTATGGGACAATACACCAAGTTTTTAACTACTAACGAATAAAAGGAGGAGATAATAATATGGGAAGTTTATTTTCAGCTAAAAATAGAGAAGTATTTTCTACTCCGTTGGGTTTGAATAACCCGGTGACCGTACAGGTATTGGGTATCTGTTCTGCACTGGCAGTTACTTCTAAGTTGGAGCCTGCTATCGTAATGGGACTTTCTGTTACCATTATTACAGCTTTCTCTAACGTTGTGATTTCGTTGATCCGTAAAACAATTCCTAACCGTATCCGTATTATCGTGCAGTTGGTTGTTGTTGCCGCATTGGTAACTATTGTAAGTGAATTGTTGAAGGCTTTTGCTTACGATGTAAGTGTACAGTTGTCTGTATACGTTGGTCTGATTATTACCAACTGTATCCTGATGGGACGTCTGGAAGCATTTGCCATGGCTAATGGTCCGTGGGAATCTTGTTTGGATGGTATCGGAAACGGTCTTGGATATGCAAAGATTCTGGTAATGGTTGCATTTATCCGTGAGTTGCTTGGTTCTGGTACATTGCTTGGTTTCAACATTCTGAACTATGATGCAATAAAGAGCGCTGGCTATGTAAACAATGGTTTGATGCTGATGCCTCCTATGGCATTGATCATCGTAGCATGTCTTATTTGGTATCAGCGTGCTAAACACAAAGAATTGCAAGATAAAGAATAATAGTTATTCAATGAAGGACTTGTTCGTAGGCGGGGTTTTCTCGTTTTGCGGAAGGTTCTCAATTAAAACAAGATTATGGAACATTTTATAAGTTTATTAGTCCGCTCTATCTTTGTGGACAATATGATTTTTGCATTCTTCTTGGGTATGTGTTCATATCTGGCTGTATCGAAGAATGTAAAGACCGCACTGGGACTGGGTATTGCCGTTACCTTCGTGCTGGTGGTTACACTGCCGGTGAACTATCTGCTCCAGACTAAGGTGCTGGCTGCTGATGGTATTCTGGGTATCGATTTGAGCTTCTTGAGCTTCATCCTCTTTATTGCCGTGATTGCCGCTATTGTACAGTTGGTTGAAATGATCGTAGAACGTTTCAGTCCTTCACTGTATGCTTCACTGGGTATATTCTTGCCGTTGATTGCTGTAAACTGTGCTATCATGGGTGCTTCACTGTTCATGCAGCAGCGTATCAACCTGACTCCGTCGGACTCTAAGTTCATCGGTGATGTATGGGATTCAATTTCTTATGCATTGGGTTCAGGTCTGGGCTGGTTGCTGGCTATTGTGGGCTTGGCTGCTATTCGTGAAAAGATGGCTTACTCTGATGTACCTGCTCCGTTGAGAGGCTTGGGTATCACATTTATCACTGTAGGTCTGATGGCAATGGCATTTATGTGTTTCTCTGGTTTGAACATCTAAAAGAAAGGAATAAAACAATGGATATGAATATGATATTAGCAAGCATTGGAGTATTCCTCGTGGTTGTCATCCTGCTTGTTGTTATCCTGCTGGTTGCCAAGAATTTCTTGGTGCCTTCGGGTAATGTAAAACTGACTATCAATGGCGACAAGGAACTGGACGTAGCTTCCGGTTCTACATTGCTGAATACGCTGTCTGTAAACGGTGTGTTCCTTTCCTCCGCTTGCGGTGGTAAAGGTTCCTGCGGACAGTGCAAATGCCAGGTAATGGAAGGTGGGGGTGAAATCTTGCCTTCTGAGACTCCGCACTTCAGCCGTAAGCAAATACAAGATCACTGGCGTCTGGGTTGCCAGGTGAAAGTGAAAGGCGATATGGCCATCAAGGTTCCCGAAAGCGTACTGGGCGTAAAAGAGTGGGAGTGCGAGGTTATCTCCAACAAGAATGTGGCTACGTTCATCAAAGAGTTCATCGTTGCATTGCCCAAAGGCGAGCACATGGATTTCGTTCCGGGTTCTTATGCGCAGATTAAGATTCCTAAATATTCGATGGATTATGATAAGGACATCGACAAGAGCCTTATCGGTGATGAGTATCTGCCTGCATGGGAGAAATTCGGTCTGCTGGGCTTGAAGTGCCGCAATGACGAAGAAACCATCCGTGCCTATTCTATGGCCAACTATCCTGCCGAAGGCGACCGCATTATGCTGACGGTACGTATCGCCACGCCTCCGTTCAAGCCGAAAGACCAGGGCCCGGGCTTCATGGATGTAATGCCGGGTATCGCTTCTTCTTATATCTTTACCCTGAAACCGGGTGATAAGGTAACCATGAGTGGCCCTTACGGAGACTTCCATCCGATATTCGACTCCAAGAAGGAGATGATGTGGGTCGGCGGTGGTGCCGGTATGGCTCCGTTGCGTGCACAGATTATGCATATGACGAAGACACTGCACACTACAGATCGCGTGATGAATTACTTCTACGGTGCACGTGCATTGAATGAAGTGTTCTATCTGGAAGACTTCCTGCAGATTGAAAAGGATTTCCCCAACTTCAAGTTCCATCTTGCACTGGACCGTCCCGATCCGGCAGCCGATGCAGCGGGCGTGAAGTACACTCCGGGCTTCGTACACAACGTAATTTACGAGACTTACTTGAAAGACCACGAAGCTCCCGAAGACATCGAATACTACATGTGTGGTCCCGGCCCGATGTCGAAGGCTGTTGAGAAGATGCTCGACGACCTCGGCGTTCCGGCTCAGAACCTGATGTTCGATAACTTTGGCGGATAATCTTCCTTGTCCGTCTTGAGATAAAAAAACTCCGGCTTGTCCTTCAGGGCTTTGCCGGAGTTTTTTGTTCGGGGCATTTCCTCTCTATTGAAAGAAAGTGGAGTGGATTCTTCGTCGCTTTTTCTTTATTCCTTGATATGAATCGGTGCATTTGCCAGAATGGCTGTTACTTCTCCGGTGGTAATTCCTGTTGACACAGACCTCGTATGAATGGTTCTTGGTGAAGGAGAATGCGGTCTTTCAGAGTTTTCATGTTGGATGTTTTATTGAATGTTATCGTTTTCCTCTTCTGTTTCTTCTTGAATGGTATCTTTGGGCAGAAATCTTGGAGAAATGCGTTTCTTGGGAGTGAGGCTCATGCCTTTCAGCATTTCGGCCTGGCGTACTACACTGCCGTTACCGTCCGAGAGCTGGTTGAAGGCTTTGTCGTAATCCCTTTGCAGGCGTACGTGCTCGGCGTCTACGAGCGGGAATTCGCGCGTTTCGGGAATCCCGAATGCCGAGTCGGGCAGTTCGTGCCGCTCTTCGGCGGTAAGCCGGTCCGCGGTCTTGTGTTTTGTCGCTGTCGTCATTGCTTTCCCTTGTTTGGTGATCCGTTTCGGGAAGGTGCAATTTTTCGGCCAGCGCGTCCGCTTGTCTTCTGAATTGCGGCCGGACTATCCGATTAGGGTGGCGACGATGCGGCGGCCCGAAGCGCGGTTGCGGAATTCGCAGAGGTAGATGCCCTGCCATGTGCCGAGGTTGAGCCGGCCCTGTGTGACGGGTATCGTCAGCTCGACGCCCGTGAGCGTCGATTTGGCATGCGCCGGCATGTCGTCGTCGCCTTCGAGCGTGTGGACGTAGTAGGATTCGCGCTCGCGGACCAGCCGGTCGAAGATGGCCGAGAGGTCCGTGCGGACGTCGGGATCGGCGTTTTCGTTGATCGAAAGACCTGCGGAGGTGTGTTTGATGAAGAGATGCACCAGCCCGGCGTCGGGCAGCGTCGACAGGTTGGCCGTGATTTCGTCCGTGACGAGGTGAAAGCCGCGGGTGCGGGGGCGTAGTGTGAATTCGGTCTGCTGGATCATGGCGATGTTGTAAATTGCTGCGGTAAAGATACGAAAAATCGGAGCATGCTCCCTTTGCCGTTGCGCGGTCCGGGGCATATCGCATGCGGATGTCCGAAATTGTGTGGCGGAGTGTTGGAAATTCCGGCATTTATTGTGATATTAGAGCATAAATTTCCAAGATTATGTATGCAATACTGAGATTTCTGTTTCCGGACAACCCCTATACCGCCGGCAATTCGTGGCTGCTGCTCGCGGCCCGCATTATTTTCGGAGGACTGCTGATGTCGCACGGCATCGCCAAGTGGCAGAACTTCGATGCGCTTTCCGCCGCGTTTCCCGATCCGCTGGGTGTCGGCAGCGGTGTTTCGCTCGCGCTGGCGATCTTCGGCGAAGTCGTCTGTTCTGTCGGGTTTATCGCGGGGTTGTTCTACCGGCTGGCTCTTATCCCGATGATTTTCACGATGTGCGTGGCTTTCTTCGCCGTACACGGCGGCGATCCGTTCGCGGCGCGCGAACTGGCGCTGGCCTATCTGTCGGTTTACGTGCTGATGTACGCCGCAGGTCCCGGTCTCTATGCGGCCGATACGCTGATCGCTCGGCGTCTTCCGAAGCCGCGGCGGTAGTCGCGCCGCACCCTTATCCGGATTCCGCCCTGATACCCTCTCTTCCGGAAGAGGCGGTGGACGTGTGTCGCATTTTCGCAGGCAGAATGCTTAAGACACGTTCGGTAGATTTCTTGTCCATTCGATAAAGCGACGAGACCGACACCTTCTGATCGGATGTCGGTCCCGGTTTGTTTTTGATTATTTGCCGATGCAGAAACGAAGTGTAAATTGCTAATTATTTGTTTGTTATGTTGTTGGGTGCATCTGTCGTTGGCTCCGTTGTAAATAAGTGGCAAATTATTTTTTGACGGATTTTTGGATGAAATTATTTTCGCGGCAGGATGTAATGTCGCTATTTTAGTTGTTTGATTCTTTCTGCGATAAGCGCTTTATATTTGCCTTTCATCTCGTCGGGCAGAAACGAAACGTCGATCCACTCGCCCCATTTCGGAATGGCTTTGATGAACTTCTTGAACAGGTTGTCGACTACCTTTTCGTCCATGCCCGAAGCCGTCATTGCCTGCACGAAATCGCTGCGGCGGAGCTTGCGTTTGCGGCCGTTCAGCGTCAGTGCCAATTCCTCGGTGTCTTCGGGTAAAACGAGCGCTGTCGATAGCAGGTCATAAGCCGGTGTCAGCCCATAAATACTCGGATTTAGGCTGTACAGCGAAAAGTTTTTGAGGTGCATGTCGGCATTGCCCGTGAGCCACGAAAACAACACCTGCTCCCAGAAATTAACGACATCCAGTTTCGGGGCAGAAGAATAGCGTAGAATCGTTTTGGTAATCTGCTCGTAGGAGCCTTTGTATTTGTGTTCGGTCAATCGTTCGGAGAGCTGGCAGAGGTCTTCCATCGGATATTTTTCGCCGTGCGGCCCTCGGTCGATGCGGCGTGTGATGTAGCACAACTCCCCGTCGGCAAAGCGGACGAGCGAGTGGGGGACGACCTGCATCTTCGCGGTTTCGGCCATGTGCATGGTCAAATCTTCCAACTCCGGCAAATGCGGATATTGTTCGGTCTGCGGTTTGAGAATGTAGCGGCCCCACAGACCGACGATTGTAAAGCGTTCTGGGGTGCCTTTGCCCGCTTTGGCAATATCGAGCGATAGTTTCGCCTGCACGCCGGTCAGTGTCGTTTGGCTGCGGATTACCTCGCGGGCAAGTTCCGCGATATTGGCGCGCGTGTAGGGGAGCAAAGGAGCTTCGGGAGTGCCGAAAATCTTCTTGGAGCAGGATTTGTGGAAATCCCGCTCGTCGTCGGCCAATTCTTTGTAGCAATATAGACAACGCTTCATGTTACTCCTCCTTTGATTCGATAGGTACGACACTGACTGCACCGATGCAGTCTTTGCAGCAGGCCAAAAGCGGTTGTCGATTTTCCAGCTCTTTTCGGCAATGTCGAGCAGCCATCCTTCGGGAATCAATCCGTCGAAGAACGGGAACAGCACCTTGTCGCGATAGATATGCTCCGTAAGCGGCAGCGTAAGACTGACCGCTGTGGCATCGGGCAGGCGGAGATAGTCGGCATCGTAGCGGAACGTGTACCCGGTTTCATCCTCGGTCAAAAGTCCCGCCTTGCGGTCGTAGAGATAGATGGCTGCCTGTTTCATCGGTCATTCGTTTTTGTCATCGGCACCACTCCGACCTCGGCTCCGAACAGGTTGAGGATCTGATTGACTTTGTCCAGCCGTAGCGTCGGTTTTCCCTGCTCCAATTCGCGCACAAATCGTAGCCCTACGCCCGATTTCTCGGACAGTTCGACCTGCGTCAGCCGATGCTGCTTGCGCATAGCTTTTACGTATTTCGATAATGTTGTCTGCATATTATACCTCTTTGGGTGCAAAAATAGTGAAATAATTTGTAATTATATCTTTTTGGGTATAAATAGTTTGCCGTTTGTTGAAATATGTTTCATGTAAATATTATATTAGTATAGCTTATTTGAGTATTATTCGTTAATTTTGCATAAACTTCTGATACTGTAGAATTATAGGAATATGAGCCCGGAAGAGAAAGCCCGAAAGAAGATAGACCAGATGTTCGATGATGCCGGCTGGAAGGTCGTAGATAGGGATCACTATGCTCCGAAGATCTCTGCTGTTGCAATCGAAGAGGGCTTGTTGGAGCATAATCTCGAAGCGGATTATTTCTTATTTCTAAATGGCAAGGCGGTTGGAGTCCTTGAAGCAAAACGAGAAGAGGTTGATGTTAAATCCGATGTGGTATGCGCTCAGGCTGTTCTGTATGCTCGTAGTGTACCCTCTAAGTATCAGGCATATATGCTGCCGTTGCCGTTCGTCTATCAATCAAACGGCAATATTACAATATTCAAAGACCTGCGGGATGAAAATTCCGAGTATGTGGAGTTGAACAGAATCCATACGCCCAAAGAAATCGTGAAGATGCTGGGTATAACGGACGAATTTGCGGGGCTGCCGACTTTGAAGAAACGAGGATTGCGGGATTGTCAGTTTGAGGCAATCAGTGAGTTGGAAAGTAGTTTTTGTACAGGACAGAATCGTGCATTGATGGTTTTGGCTACCGGTGCGGGAAAAACTTATACGGCATGTATGGCCGCCTATCGGATGCTGTCATATACCCCGATGCGCCGCATTTTATTCTTGGTAGATAGAAACAATTTGGGGAAACAGGCAGAAGGTGAATTCGGCATGTTTCGATTGACTGAGAATGGCGAGCCATTTAATACAATTTTCACAGTAAGTCGGCTTAAATCGGGCAAGATTCCGGAGGATGCCAATGTCGTTATTTCTACGATACAGCGTCTGTTTTCATTGCTAAAAGGAGATGATATTACGGACAGTGATGACGATGAAAATTATGGTAATGATGAGATGGCGGATATTGCATTGCCTGCCAATCTGACTTTGCCGCCCGACTATTTCGATATGATTATCATTGATGAGTGTCATCGCTCTATCTATGGTAGTTGGCGAAAAGTGCTCGATTATTTCAATACGGCAAAAATGGTCGGTTTGACGGCTACGCCTGCGCCGGAAACATTGGCATTCTTCAATAATAACCGCATTGTAAACTACACGCTCGAAAAATCTATCGCCGATGGTGTAAATGTGGATTATCGTGTATACCGAATCAAAACGCAGGCTACCGAGGATGGAGGAGCAATTCGTGAAGGGGAGAAAGTAAAAAAGATAACCCGATATACCGGCACGGTTGAGGATATAAAAACGCGCGAAGAATCGACATATACTAAAACAGAGCTGAATCGCAGCATAATCAATCCTGCACAAATAAAGCTGGTTCTTGAAACCTATCGGGATGCAGTATATTCCGAAATGTTCGTCGATCCACAGCGCGAACCGAATATGGACTATTTGCCGAAAACGCTCATTTTTGCGCTGAACGATGCTCATGCAAGCAATATCGTCAAAATTGCAAAAGAGATTTTCGGTCGGAACGATGACAAATTCGTGCAAAAGATTACCTATTCTGCCGGAGATAGCAACGAATTGATACGGCAATTCCGCAATAACAAGGAATTCCGCATTGCTGTTACTGTAACGCTGGTTGCTACGGGTACGGATGTCAAGCCGCTCGAAGTGATCATGTTTATGCGCGATGTCGAGTCGGATTCTCTGTATACTCAGATGAAGGGGCGCGGAGTGCGCACGATTGGGGATGAACAGTTGCGGAATGTTACGCCGAATGCGTATAGTAAAGACTTGTTCTATCTGGTTGATGCTGTTGGCGTAACAGAGCACGAAATGAAGGTAACCCGTCCGGGAACGGATGACGTGCCGACTCCGGTGATGACACTCAAAGAACTGTTGGAGCGTATCACGCACGGCAATGTGCAGGATGAATATCTGCGCCTTTTGGCTGCACGCCTGTCCCGTATTTATAATAAATGCAAAGCATCCGAACGCGACGAATTTGCAAGGCTGGCGAAAGCTGATATGAAAGATATTGCTGTCGGTATATACGATGCTTTGGAAGCCGATACACTTCCGCCATATATCGACATCAATGAGCTGAATAACGAGCGCAAAGGGCTGGTAGCGGCAATCGTAAACCATCCCGATGCCCGATATTATCTGTTGATTCTGAATGCAGGTTTCGTAACGATATTGCAGCCGGGCGAAGATACGCTGATATCCAAGGGATTTTCAATTGAGGAGGCACAAAATACGATTGATGCGTTTGAAACATATATCAACGAGCATAAAGACGAGATTGAAGCCCTGCGAATCATATATAACAATCAAGGTGAGCCGATTACCTACACGATGCTGAAAGATTTGGAGAATAAGTTGAAATTTGCCAACAGCAAGTTTAATCCTACGTTGTTGTGGAATACTTATTCGCTTATAAATCCCGAAGTCGTTACTAAATTCTCGACAAAGGAGGAAAAAGAGGCTGTTACCAATATCATTCAACTGGTACGCTTTGCATTCCGTCAGATTACAACATTAAACAGCCTGCATTCTACCGCCAATCAGTATTTCAATCTTTGGTGCGGTCAGATGCAGCGAAGCATTACCGATACACAAACAGCGTTAATCAAACAAATCGTATCATACATCGCATCGAATGGTTCGTGTACGATAAAAGATGTTCGCGACTGGGATAGAACTTATGCCGCACAACTGATTCAGGCATTCGGTAATCCCGAACAGGTAAACAATTCACTCGTATCGCTCTCGCAGTTCCTAATTTATAGAAAAACAGCATAACAATATATGGCACAAGCAACCGCAAACGAACAGAACCTCACAAAAAAGGTATGGACACTGGCAACTACGCTTGCCGGTCAAGGCATAGGTTTTACAGACTATATCACGCAGCTGACCTATCTTCTTTTCTTGAAGATGGACGACGAAAATGTCAAGATGTTTGGCGAAGATTCCGCTATCCCCGAAGGATACCGCTGGGAAGATTTGACGAACCTCGATGGTCTTGACCTCGTCAAGCAGTATGAAAATACGCTCGAAAAGTTGAGTCAGGAACAGAACCTGATTGGAACAATCTATACCAAAGCGCAGAATAAAATCGACAAGCCTGTTTATCTCAAAAAGGTTATCACGCTTATCAACGGCGAGTCGTGGTTAGTTATGGATGGCGATGTGAAAGGTGCTATCTACGAGAGTATTTTGGAAAAGAACGGTCAGGATAAGAAAAGCGGTGCGGGGCAGTATTTCACACCTCGTTCATTGATTAAAGCAATGGTCGATATTACCAATCCCCAGATTGGCGAAACAGTTTGCGACCCTGCTTGTGGTACGGGCGGTTTCCTGCTTGCAGCATACGACCACATGAAACCGCAATCGACAGACCGGGGGAAACAGGATTTTCTGAAAAACAGCGCACTGCATGGTTATGATAATACGGCTTTGGTGGTTACGCTTGCCTCGATGAACCTCTATCTGCACGGAATCGGTACCGACCGCAGCCCTATTATTTGTCAGGATTCGTTGGAGAAAACCCCGTCGGTGCTTGTTGATGTAATTCTTGCTAATCCTCCGTTCGGTACTCGTCCGTCTGGCTCTGTCGATGTAAATCGTGAGGATTTCTATGCCACGACGAAGAATAACCAGCTCAATTTTTTGCAGCACATGATGGTGATGCTCAAAAACGAAGGACGGGCTGCTGTCGTTCTACCCGATAATGTACTGTTCGAGGGCGGAGCCGGCGAAACTATCCGCAAAGAGCTTTTGAAAAACTTTAACTTGCATACGATTTTGCGTTTGCCTACGGGTATTTCTATGCGCAAGGCGTAAAAGCGAATGTACTATTCTTTACAAAGGGAACTCCGACCAAAGATATTTGGTTTTTCGACTATCGCACGGGGGTAAAACATACATTGGCTACGAATCCGATGCTGCGGCACCACCTCGATGAGTTTGTCGAGTGTTATAAGGCCGACAATATCAATGCTCGTACTGAAACGTATGATGCCGAGGCTAATCCTAATGGCCGTTGGCGTAAATATAGTGTTGAAGAGGTACTCAAACGCGACAAAACGAGTCTCGATATATCGTGGATAAAGTTTGGTGATGCCGATGCCGATTTGACATTGAGCGAGTTGATGGCAACGATTCAGCAAAAGAGCGATAATATCAGCAAGGCGGTTGCCGAGTTACAAAAATTATTGGCAAATATCGAGGAGTAATATGGATACGAAGAAACTACGTCAAAAGATTCTCGATTTGGCTATTCGTGGTAAACTTGTTCCGCAAGACCCGAACGACGAGCCAGCATCCGTATTGCTCGAACGCATCAAAGCCGAAAAAGAACAATTGATAAAGGATGGGAAAATCAAGCGCAGCAAGAAGTCTGCCTCTTCCGATACATCCCCTTATGAGAACGTGCCGTTTGAAATACCTGAAAATTGGGCGTGGTGTAAACCGTCTGACGTTTTTATTATTAATCATAGAAATAACGCAGAGGACACAATTGAGGTTGGATTTGTTCCTATGCCTTTAATTAAGGATGGATATCATTATCAACATAGCTACGAATCGGTGCTATGGAAGACTGTAAAAACTGGGTATACTCATTTTACTAATGGTGATTTTGGATTAGCGAAAATAACACCATGTTTTGAGAATAGAAAGTCTGTGATTTTTAATAATCTTCCCAATGGGATTGGGGCAGGAACAACAGAATTACACATATTACGTCCAATTATGATAGACGTTAAATATGTTTCATATTTTTATTCCTCAGAAGAATTTATTTCCTATGGTATTAAGAATTTTAGTGGAGCAGTTGGGCAACAGAGAATAAGTAAGGAGGTAATAGAAGATTTTGGATTTGCACTTCCACCACAGAAAGAGCAAAATAGAATAATAGATGTAAAATGGTATAATGATGAGAAAAAGAGTTCATATACTGTTGAAATTGAGATATTTGCAAATGATAGAAATGGATTATTAGGAGATATAGTACAAAAATTAAATGACTCAAAAGTAAGATTAATAAGTGTAAATGCAAAGGCAACAAAAGAAAGAATTGCTATAACAGAAGTTACACTAGAAGTAGATAGTGTAGAAAGTTTAAATAAAGTAATAAGAGAATTACGTAAAATAGACAGTGTATATGAAGTAAGTAGAAAAAACAAAATGAAGGAATAAGAGGAGAAGAAAAATGATATTAAAGGAACTAAGGATAGACTCATGGGTTGGAGATGTAACAAATTGTTATA
>ENA-OPAW01000555-OPAW01000555.1-human-gut-metagenome-genome-assembly--contig:-NODE-555-length-21117-cov-5.263033_pt1 | contig 21117 bp, 19 predicted proteins | sample MGYA00241060_ERZ501436 | MGnify/ENA primary metagenome ERZ501436 (study PRJEB25962, sample SAMEA2042619) | human gut metagenome | biome: human gut; feature: human-associated habitat; material: faeces... | reverse complement strand
GTGGTTTGGGGCATGATGATTTCTACCAGGACATCCACGTCGGCAAGTACACTGAAGTCCACGGAGTAATAGCGGACACGTCCACGGGTGACGGAATTGACCTTTATGTCGGTTTTCAAGAAGCCCAAGGCCGAGAATTGCTTAATGATGACTTCCTGCCGGGTACGGCGGATACGGGTTTCTTCCTCTACACGCGCCTGGGAGTAATGGAAAGGCTTGTATTTAAAAGAAATCTGTTTTACTGTAAGCCAGTCGAACAGAATCAGCTCGTCGGGAGCCAGACGGTAGTTAAGTAATCGCAACACATTGATGCAGAGAGGTATTTCGGGAGCAGAGAGAGCTTTCTTGGCCATTGTTTCTGTTTTTTAGAATAAAAGTTTTGTAAAGATACGGATAAACTATGGAATTACCATCCGAAATGCCATACTTCATCGTCCCGGATGCCACACTTCAGCAGCTGAAATGCCACACTCCGTTGTCCGAAACCTATGGCATTCCGGACGATGAAGTGTGGCATTTCGGAGAATAAGGTGTGGCATTGGAGGCAACCGAGTGTGGCATTCGGGAAAGTCATCTTTTCATCTTCACCTCGTACAAATCGCCTCTCCGGTCTTTCAGGTTGCGTACACTGCCGTAGGTATGCAGTTCATTCAGCAAGTCCAGATCCACATCCGACACAAGAATCATTTCGGTATTCGGAGTGGCTTCCGCACGCTTGCCGTCTGTGGGGAAAGCGAAGTCGCAGGGAGTGAACACGCCGGACTGGGCATACTGGATGTCCATGTTGTGCACGCGGGGAAGATTGCCTACACTGCCGGCTATCACTACAAAGCACTCGTTTTCGATGGCACGAGCATGGGCGCACACCTTTACGCGGCTGTAAGCATTCTGCGTATCGGTAAGGAAAGGAACAAAGAGTATCTGCATGCCTTGGTCTGCCATGATGCGGCTCAGTTCGGGGAACTCTACATCGTAGCATATCAGCACGCCTATCTTAGCACAGTCCGTATCGAAAGTTTGGATGGACTTGCCTCCGCTCAGTCCCCAGGACTTTATCTCGTCGGGAGTGACATGTATCTTTTCGTACATTTCATAACTTCCGTCACGTCGGCAGAGGAATCCTACGTTGTATAGCAGCCCGTCTTCCTTGATAAGCGGCATACTGCCCGTAATAATGTTGATGTTATAGCTGATGGCGAGCTTGACGAAACGCTCCTTGATTTCCTCGGTATAGGCCGCCAGCCCGCGGATAGCCTGCGACTCGCCCTCGTTGTTGAATTTTGCCATCAACGGTGCGTTGAAGTATTCGGGAAAAAGGACAAAGTCACTCTTGTAGTCGCTCACGGCATCCACAAAAAATTCCACTTGCTCAAAAAGGTCATCCAGTGTCTTGTAGGTACGCATCTGCCATTGTACCAAGCCTACGCGGACAGTGGTTTTGGGGTTTACATAGTCTTGTGTGGGAGCCTGATAGTAGATATTGTCCCATTGCAGCAGGCAGGCGTAGTGCTTGGACTCCTCATCATTGGGAAGGTAGTTGCGCATCACCTTTCGCACGTGGAAGTCGTTAGAGAGCTGAAAGGTCAGCACCGGGTCGAAGATCTCCTTTTGCTTCACCTTATCTATGTACTCCTTGGGGCGGATTTGATCGGCATATTTGTAGTAGTTGGGGATACGTCCGCCAAACATGATTGCCTTCAGGTTCAATGTCTCGCAAAGTTCCTTGCGGTATTCATACATACGGCGTGCCAGACGCAGGCCACGGTATTGGGGATGGATAAAGACTTCGATGCCATAAAGTATGTTGCCTTTCGGATTGTGGGTGTTGAAAGTCTCCTTGCCCGTAACCTGGGCGTAAGTGTGGTCGTTCTTCACATCATCGTAGTTCACTATGATGGAAAGCGCACAGCCCACGATTTTCTCGTCAACCACCGTCACAATCTGCCCCTCGGGGAAGATGCGTATCAGTTTTTCTATTTGTTTGTGCGTCCAGAACACATCGCTTCCGTCTGAATAAACGCGCGTAAACGATTGTGCCAACTGGTCATAATCTTCAATCTGCAGATTGCGTATCTGCACCTTATTGATTTTCATTGAATCCATAACTTTCTTGCTATTCCTGATTAAAAACAGTGCAAAGGTACGGTTTATCCTTACATGTTATCTTCCCCTCCGAAGATTTTTCTTTCCCATCTTGAACGGATAAGGGAAAAGATACGGAATTGATAACAAAAAGAGGAGGCATTCATCAGGCCTCCTCTTTCCCGTCTTATATGGACAGTTTCAATGACGGTCTTATCTATTGTTTCTTCTATTCTTCCACAGCTTGGTCATGTCTTCCAGTGTCTTGCCTTTCGTTTCGGGAACAAGCTTCCAGACAAACAGAGCAGCCACCACACAGATGATTCCGTATAAGCCATAAGCAAACATGTGCCCGAACTTGTCTCCCATATCTCCCAAACTCATATTGTACATAGGTACGAAGGTGGAAGATACAATGAAATTGAATATCCATTGGAAGGCTACGGCAATGGCTACTGCAGCGCCACGGATGGTATTCGGGAAGATTTCAGCAATCAGTACCCAGCAGATGGGGCCCCAGCTGAACATGAACGAAGCACTGTAGACCATGATGCTGACAACAGCCAACATGGGAGGAAGCCCTGCCACAACGTTGCAAAGAGCTACTCCGAAAGCACCTATCGCCATGCCGATAGACCCCGAGATGAGCAGCGGTTTACGTCCCCATTTCTCGACTGTAAAGACAGCCAGCAACGTGAACAGAATATTGATGATACCCATGATGACGGTTTGAACCATCGGGTTGCCCATTCCCATCGTTTCGAAGATACGCGGTGCGAAATAGAGTACGGCGTTGATACCTACCGCTTGCTGGAATACACTCAGCATGATACCGATAAAGATAACCATCCAGCCATAAGTGAAAAGCTTTTCCGTCTTTTCCTCTGCCGTGGCTTTGATTTGAGACAGAATAACCTTTGCCTGAGCCAAGCCGTTGATACGGCTTAACACCTGGAGTGCCTTATCATCCTTGCCACTCATGGCAAGATAGCGTGGCGTTTCGGGAACAAACAGTACGAGCAACGCAAAGACTCCTGCAGGAACAGCCTCACTGACAAACATCAGACGCCATCCTATCTCTGTGGTCCATGCTGCCGCTTCGGGATTCAGAATCTGGTTGACTCCTTCAATGGCCTTTATCACCGGATTTGAATTCTCGCCCAGAATAAGGAAATTCACGAAGTAAACCACCAACTGGCCGAAGATAATGGCAAACTGATTCCATGATACCAGAGTCCCGCGAATGTTGCTCGGCGCAATTTCCGCAATATACATCGGGCAGATGGCCGATGCCAAACCTACGCCGATTCCTCCCAATACACGGTAGAAATTGAATGCCACGAGCAAGGAATAGGAAGGAACACCATAGTCGAAGAAAAGGAATTCCGGGTAGTAGGAGCCCAATGCCGACAGAAAGAACAAGACGCCGGCTATGAAAAGAGAATTCTTACGTCCCAGATTGGATGCGAAGAATCCCGAAAGAGCACTACCGATGATACATCCGATAAGTGCACTGGAAGAGGTAATGCCGTGAATCGTATCTGTGTAGACAAAATCGGAGGCACCCATAAAAAATGCCTGAAGCCCTTTATCGGCACCGGATATGACTGCTGTATCGTAGCCGAAAAGCAAGCCCCCGATGACGGCTACCAGCACAATAGAGAAGAGGTAGAGTTTACTGCCTTTTTCTGTATAATTCATGATATTAATGATTAATGGTTAATGATTAGCGATTAATGATTAGCGATTAATGATTAATATTGAAACACCTCATGCGCAACTTATTAACCACTAATCACTAAACATTGATCATTATTAGCAGTACATATTCACGATTGCCTCATACAATTCCTGCTTGCCGCTGGTCTGTTTCGGCTCACCGTTGGCTTTTGCGTAAGCTACCAAATCCTCCAGCGTCAGTTTGCCATCTTCAAATTCCTTGCCTTTACCACTGTCGAAGGAAGCATAGCGGTCGGCCAGCATCTTCTTGTAAGGAGACTCTTCAAGCAATTTGGCTGCACTTTCCAGTGCACGTGCCATCACGTCCATACCGGCGATGTGGGCAATGAAAATGTCTTCCAGGTCGGTGGAGTTGCGACGGGTCTTGGCATCGAAGTTTGTACCACCATTGCCAAAGCCTCCGTTACGGATGATTTGCATCATTGCCTGGGTCAGTTCGAAGTTGTCAATGGGGAACTGGTCTGTATCCCAGCCGTTCTGGTAGTCACCACGGTTGGCGTCGATGGAGCCGAGCATACCGTTGTCTACGGCTACTGCGAGTTCGTGCTCGAAGGTGTGGCCCGCCAAAGTAGCGTGGTTCACTTCGATGTTCACCTTGAAATCTTTGTCCAGATTGTGAGCCTTCAAGAAGCCGATAACGGTTTCGGTGTCTACATCATACTGGTGTTTTGTAGGTTCCATCGGTTTCGGTTCAATCAAGAAGGTACCTTTGAAGCCGCGGGCACGTGCATAGTCGCGGGCGATGGTCAACATCTGTGCGAGGTGCTCTTTCTCACGCTTCTGGTCTGTATTCAGCAATGACATGTAGCCTTCGCGACCGCCCCAGAATACATAGTTTGAGCCTCCCAGTTCGATAGTAGCGTCGATGGCGTTTTTGATTTGGATGGCGGCACGTGCCACAACATCGAAATCGGGATTGGTGGCTGCACCATTCATGTAGCGGGCATGGCCGAATACGTTGGCAGTACCCCACAACAGTTTGATGCCGGTTTCTGCTTGTTTCTGCTTGGCATACGCTACGATTTCCTTCAAGTTGGCTTCGTATTCTTCAATGGTCTCGGCTTCTTCGCAGAGGTCTACATCGTGGAAGCAGTAGTATTCGATACCCATTTTCTGCATGAATTCAAAGCCGGCGTCCATTTTGTTCTTGGCAGCCTGAACCTTGTCAGCCTCACCGTTCCAGGGGAATTTCTTTGTTCCGCCACCGAATTGGTCACCACCTTCTGCGCAAAGAGTGTGCCACCATGCCATGGCGAACTTCAGCCATTCGCTCATTTTCTTACCCATGATTACTTTATCGGCATCGTAATAACGGAATGCCATCGGGTTCTTGCTCTCTTTACCTTCGAATTTAATCTTTCCTATTCCGGGAAAATACTCTTTTGTTGCCATAAGAATTTAATGTTTTAATGTGAGAATGTGCCAATGACAGACACATTCATCACGGGGTTAATTATTAATTTATTGTTTTAACGTGCTAACGTTTTAATGTGCACATTAGCACATTACCCAGTGTTTCCAGCGCGCATATGCGTCGGCATAAGCCTGGCGGTCTGCCACTTTCGGCTCTATCACCTCGAGCTTCTCAAGCGTGGCAAATGCTTCGTTGTTGTCCTTGTATATGCCCACACCGATTCCGGCGCCTTTGGCGGCACCTACAGAGCCGTCGGTATCATACAGTTCGATGACAGCTCCCGTCACACCGGCCAATGTCTCGCGGAACAGCGGGCTGAGGAACATATTAGCCTTGCCTGCATGAATTTTCTGCACGGGAATGCCCATTTGTTCCATGATGTCGATTCCATATTTAAAGGAGAAAACGATGCCTTCCTGTGCTGCACGGACGATATGCTGTTTGCCGTGCTGGTTGAAGTTGATGCCATGAATGGAGCAGCCTATTTCCTTGTTCTCCAGCATACGCTCCGCACCGTTTCCAAAGGGCAGGATACTGATACCGGCACTGCCGATGGGGGCTTGTGCGGCCAGCAGATTCATATCGTTGTAAGAGATGCCTTCGGGAGCAACGGTGCGTTTTACCCATGAATTGAGGATGCCCGTACCATTGATGCACAGCAGAACACCCAGACGGGTTTGCCCGGCAGCATGGTTGACGTGTGCAAAGGTGTTGACACGTGACTTGGGGTCGTAGTTCACCTCACCGTTCACGCCGTATACCACACCGGACGTTCCGGCGGTAGAAGCAATTTCACCCGGATTGAATACATTCAGGGAAAGGGCATTGTTGGGCTGGTCGCCGGCACGGTAAGTGATAGGCGTACCTTCTTTCAGACCCAGCTCTGCGGCTGCAGCAGCATTGACGCGTCCCTGCTCGGAGAAAGTCGGTTTGATGTCGGCAATCAGAGAGGAGTCGAATCCATAATACTCCATCAGAAAATCAGCAACCCGGTTGTTCTTGAAATCCCAGAACATCCCTTCGGACAAACCGGACACCGTGGTACAGATGGTACCGCTCAACTTCATGGCGATATAGTCGCCCGGCAGCATTATCTTATGAATCTTTTCGTAAACGGAAGGCTCATTCTCCTTAATCCAAGCCAGTTTGGAGGCCGTGAAGTTGCCCGGAGAATTCAGCAAATGTGAAAGGCAAGTCTCCTCTCCCAATGTTTCGAAAGCCTTTTGTCCGTAGGGCACGGCTCTGGAGTCGCACCAGATAATGGCAGGACGCAACACCTGCTGGTTTTTATCTACACATACCAAGCCATGCATCTGATAAGAGATACCAATCGCCTTGATGTCTTCTGCGTTTACTCCGGATTCTGCCAATACAGCTTGTGTGGCCAGTTTCAAATTTTCCCACCAATTTCCGGGGTCTTGCTCTGCCCAGCCGGGCTTCACTGCGATAATTTCCGCTTCAGTCTTGGGGAAGAAGGCAGACGATACACACTTGCCGCTTTCCGCATTTACCAGACTCGCTTTTACAGACGAGCTGCCGATGTCATAACCTAATAAATACATTTCTATCAATATTAAAATGAAAGTGATATGAAGAATTTACAATCCGGCTACCGTCGGATTTTATTGTATATCTTTTTGTCGAAACGGTAGTAACGTGCCGCCCGGTGGGCCACGCCCTGCTGTTTTTCTTCCAGGGGGACGACATACTCCATCAAGGCAATTTTTTTATGGAAATTGCGTACGTCGTACTGCTTGTCATACACCAGTTCGTACAAAGTGCGAAGCTGGGATGCGGTGAACTTACGCGGCAACAAGTCGAACAGTGAAGACGGGTTGAACTCGACGTACTGGCGGACATAGGTAATGGCTTCCTTGATAATCAGGTTGTGGTCGAATGCCAGAGCCTTTATATCCGGCATGGCTACCCAACTGGCTTGATAATTGTCCAAATCACGGTTCAATGCGCGGTCTATCTTCACCAGGGAAAGATAGGCTATGGTGACAATACGCTCCACCCTGGACTGCATGGCACGTTCCAGCCAATGTACATCTCTGGGGTCTTTCGTACGGTTTTTTGAGCCGAATGCCTTGAATTGCATCAGATTGACGTTCTTCAGACCCGTCAATTCATTCAACACCCGTTTGGCAGCTTCATCCAAATCCTCATCCATGTAAATCAAACTTCCGGGAAGCTTCATATCATGAAAGATTTCTCCTTCTTCCTCTCCTGCACGCTTAATCAGCAGAACCTTTAGCTGTTCTCCGTCAAAACCAATCACTACACAGTCCACAGAGATATGATTGTTTGCCAACGGCGTTTTTTGTTCTATGTTTTGCATAATATATCTCGTTAAGCGCTGCAAATATAAATAGGTTTTTCTAATTTGCAATAAAGGAAAAGATTATTTTTATAATGTTATAAAGCATTATTTTTCAACTGAATACATATCTTACTTTATACAATATCATTTTCAGTTGTTATCGTATGGAATACAATATGTAATTTACAAGAATATACAAGAGGTCTAATTGTAGGAAGTACAATAAGGAGAAAGTGTTTCATTTATAAGTATTTCAGCCTCCGGATACCACAGAAGGCCCAAGCATACATATTGTATTTTAGCTTCCCTCCTTAAAGTAAGGGCATTGCACAAAAAACATCCGTTTGTGCGGTGAATATCAGAAAAACCTCTACCTTTGCAGCACTTTTTATTTAAACACTAAAAAACGAGTAAATATGAAAGCATTTGTATTTCCGGGTCAAGGTGCCCAATTCGTTGGCATGGGAAAGGACCTGTACGAAAATTCGGCATTAGCCAAGGAACTTTTTGAGAAAGCAAATGATATCCTCGGGTATCGTATTACTGATATTATGTTCAACGGAACAGATGAAGACCTGCGCCAGACTAAAGTTACCCAACCTGCCGTATTCCTTCATTCCGTTATTTCCGCCCTCTGCATGGGCGATGACTTTAAGCCGGAGATGACCGCCGGTCACTCATTGGGCGAGTTCTCTGCCTTGGTTGCTGCCGGTGCACTGAGCTTTGAAGATGGTCTGAAACTGGTGTATGCCCGTGCCATGGCTATGCAAAAGGCTTGTGAGGCACAGCCCTCCACTATGGCAGCCATTATTGCCCTGCCGGATGAAAAGGTTGAGGAAATCTGCGCTCAAGTAAGTGCTGAAGGTGAAGTTTGCGTGGCAGCCAACTATAACTGCCCGGGACAGATTGTAATTTCCGGTTCCATAGAAGGTATCAACAAGGCTTGCGAACTGATGAAGGCTGCAGGTGCAAAGCGTGCTCTGCCGTTGAAGGTAGGCGGTGCGTTCCACTCTCCGCTGATGAACCCTGCCAAAGTTGAACTGGAAGCAGCCATCAATGCAACAGAAATCCATGCTCCGAAGTGCCCCGTATATCAGAATGTAGACGCTATGCCTCATACTGACCCGGTAGAAATCAAGAAGAACCTGGTGGCTCAGCTGACAGCATCGGTACGTTGGACGCAAACAGTGAAGAACATGGTTGCCGATGGTGCTACGGACTTCACAGAGTGCGGTCCTGGTGCAGTGCTGCAAGGTCTTATCAAGAAGATTGCACCGGAAGCTACGGCTCACGGGATTGCATAATTCCTTAAATAGAATATTTTCAAGGCTGTCTTTCTTCAAATAGACAGCCTTTCTTGTTTTAATAGGCCATTTCCTTTATATTTGCCACTCACAACAAAATGGGATATATGGAAAAGATTACGGAGTTCAGAAATACCTTGGCAGTACCTATTCATAAGTTATCGATAGACTCTCTGGTACAAGAGGTATGCCTCTGCCCCGAGTATTTTGAAGATATATACCGATTGACATACGATGAAAAACAGACGGTGTCATGGCGGGCAATATGGGTATGCGAGAAATTGAGCGAAATCCATCCCGGCTGGTTCATCCTACTGTACGATGAAATCATTCAACGGCTGATAGACTGCACGCACGACGGTTCCAAACGTCTCTTATTATCTATACTGTATAATATTCCCATCCCTACTCCAATCTCCGTCGATTTGCTGAATTACTGCCTGGACCACATGCTATCTCCGCAAGAAAGCATAGGAGTGCAAGCCCTTTCCATCAGAATAGCCTATCTGCTTTGCAGGAAGGAGCCGGAACTGCTGCAGGAATTGCAACTGATACTGGAAAATACAGAGCTTGATTTTTATTCAACTGGAGTCAGAACCACTGTTCGGAATACGCTGAAAAAGATACGTGCCACAAAGGGGCGCGAGTAAACAAAAAGTAATCACTGAAATAAAAAGTACGTTCTTTTGTTTTTTATTTCCGATTTTCCCTTACCTTTGTTGCCGTAAAGACAAAGGGGTGCCCCGACGGGCTGAGATTATACCCTCGAACCTGATGCAGTTAGTACTGCCGTAGGAATTGGATATTTCTTTCTTCACTGAACTTGCCGTAAAGACGCTTCTTTGTATTTACTTCCATTTGTTTTATTTCTTAATGAACAGAAAAATGAAAGTATTGGTCAACAACAAGGAAGTGAAAACCGGCGCCACTACCCTTTCACAACTTATCGAGGAACTTGCCCTACCGATGCAAGGCATTGCCGTGGCCGTAGACAACCGTATTGTACTTCGCACGGAATGGACAAAATGCATCCTGAGGGAATACATGCCCATCATCATTATCAAAGCAGCTTGCGGAGGGTGAGGAAGATGAAGGACGAGAGACTGAAAAACGGAGGAATGCAGTTCATCACGCACTATACGGAACGATATTCGTATCTGGATGCTGCACGCATGGCTCTTGAGGGCGGTTGCCGCTGGGTGCAACTGCGCATGAAAGACACCCCGGTGGAAACGATAGAACCCGTAGCTTTGGAAGTGCAGGCCCTTTGCCGGCAATACGGTGCCACCTTCATCATTGACGACCATGTGGAACTGGCGCGAAAACTGCATGCCGACGGCGTACATCTTGGAAAGAAAGACATGCCCATAGCCGACGCACGCCGGATTCTGGGCGCGGAGTACATTATAGGCGGTACCGCCAATACTTTTGAGGATGTACTGCAACACTACAAAGCCGGTGCCGACTACATAGGCTGCGGCCCCTTCCGCTACACCACTACCAAGAAGAATCTGAGTCCGATATTGGGACTGGAAGGATATACAGCTATCATCCACCGGATGCAGGAGAAGGATATACACCTTCCGATAGTAGCCATCGGTGGAATAACCATAGCGGATATTCCAGCCGTTATGCAGACGGGGGTAAGCGGGATTGCCCTTTCGGGCACGGTACTGCATGCCGATAGTCCGGCAGATGAAATGAAAAGAATCATTTCTTTAATGGAGAATGAAAAATAAAGAATTAATATATGACGACTGATATGGAAAAATTAGTGATTGCGGAACGTGAGTTCAACTCCCGTCTGTTTTTAGGAACCGGAAAGTTCAATTCCGATGAAGTGATGGAGCAGTCTATCCTGGCATCCGGCACAGAAATGGTGACGGTAGCCATGAAACGCATTGAACTGGACAACAAGGAAGACAATATGCTGGTACACATACAGCATCCCGGCATCCAGCTTCTACCCAACACCTCCGGCGTGCGCAATGCCGAAGAAGCTGTTTTTGCTGCACAGATGGCGCGTGAAGCTTTCGGCACGAACTGGCTGAAACTGGAGATACACCCCGACCCCCGCTATCTGTTGCCCGATTCTGTAGAGACGCTGAAAGCCACAGAAGAACTGGTCAAGTTAGGATTTGTGGTACTGCCCTATTGCCAGGCCGACCCCACACTGTGCAAGAGGCTGGAAGAAGCCGGTGCCGCCACCGTCATGCCGCTGGGTGCTCCTATCGGTACAAACAAAGGACTGCAGACAAGGGATTTCCTGAGAATAATCATTGAACAAGCCAATATCCCCGTAGTGGTGGATGCCGGTATCGGTGCCCCGAGCCATGCGGCAGAGGCTATGGAAATGGGCGCTTCGGCTTGCCTGGTGAATACAGCCATTGCAGTGGCGGGCGACCCCGTGACCATGGCGGTAGCGTTCAAGCAGGCTGTAGAGGCAGGACGCATGGCATACGAAGCAGGTCTGGGCATACAGGCAGATAATTTTGTTGCGGAAGCCAGCTCACCGCTGACGGCTTTCTTGAATGAAAAATGATAAAACAGGGAGATTTACGATTAGACGATTTACGATTGAAGTTACTCATGCAATCATAAACCTACCGGTTGAGAGAGGTTGTTTAACAATACAAACTCCAATCGTAAATCGTAAATTGTCTAATCGTAAATCTCTACATAACAAAACCTAAAGAAAAATGAACCAGAAGATAAAATTCCCCCGTTCCGAGAAAGTATATTTGCCGGGCACCTTGTTTCCCGAATTGCGCGTAGCTATGCGCAAGGTGGAGCAAGTGCCCAGTACGAACTTCGTTGATGGAGAAAAGGTACTTACTCCGAATCCGGAAGTGTATGTGTATGATACCAGCGGACCGTTCAGCGACCCTGCCGTCGAAGTGGATTTGAAGAAAGGGCTGCCCCGTCTGCGCGAGCCGTGGATACTGAAACGCGGCGATGTGGAGCAGCTTTCCGAAATAACGTCGGAGTACGGGCGCATGCGCCGCGACGACCGGTCGCTCGACTCTCTGCGCTTTGAGCATATCACCCTGCCCTACCGCGCCCTTCAAGGAAAATGCTGCACACAGATGTACTATGCCAAACAAGGCATCATCACGCCTGAAATGGAGTATGTGGCGATTCGCGAGAACATGAACTGCGCGGAGCTGGGAATAGAGACGCACATCACACCGGAATTTGTACGCCAGGAGATTGCTGCCGGACGCGCCCTGCTTCCTGCCAACATCAACCATCCCGAAGCAGAGCCGATGATTATAGGCCGTAACTTCCTGGTGAAGATAAATACCAATATCGGAAACTCCGCCACCACCTCGGGCATCGAAGAAGAGGTAGAGAAAGCATTGTGGAGCTGCAAATGGGGCGGCGACACGCTGATGGACCTCTCCACGGGCGAGAACATACACGAAACGCGCGAATGGATTATCCGCAACTGTCCCGTTCCCGTGGGCACTGTCCCCATCTACCAGGCATTGGAGAAAGTGAACGGCAAGGTGGAAGACCTCACCTGGGAAATCTACCGCGACACCTTGATTGAACAATGCGAGCAGGGAGTGGACTACTTCACCATCCATGCCGGCATACGCCGCCACAATGTGCATCTGGCCGAGAAAAGGTTGTGCGGCATCGTGAGCCGTGGCGGCAGCATCATGAGCAAATGGTGCCTGGTGCACGACCGCGAGAGTTTCCTTTACGAACACTTTGATGACATTTGCGACATTCTGGCACAGTATGACGTTGCCATCTCTTTGGGAGACGGGCTGCGTCCGGGGTCTACGCACGATGCCAACGATGAAGCGCAGTTTGCAGAACTCGACACGATGGGCGAGCTTGTGCTGCGTGCCTGGGACAAGAATGTGCAGGCTTTCATCGAAGGTCCCGGCCACGTGCCCATGCACAAGATTAAGGAGAATATGGAGCGCCAGATAGAAAAATGCCACGATGCGCCTTTCTATACGCTCGGCCCCATCGTGACGGACATCGCACCGGGTTACGACCATATTACGTCTGCCATCGGCGCGGCACAGATAGGTTGGCTGGGTACGGCCATGCTCTGTTATGTCACCCCCAAAGAGCATCTGGCGCTGCCCGATAAGGAGGATGTGCGTGTAGGTGTCATCACCTATAAGATAGCCGCCCATGCTGCCGACCTGGCAAAAGGGCATCCCGGAGCACAAGTGCGCGACAATGCACTGAGCAAAGCGCGTTATGAATTCCGCTGGAAAGACCAGTTTGACTTGTCACTCGACCCGGAACGTGCGTTCAGCTATTTCCATGCAGGGAAGCATGTGGATGGGGAGTATTGCACGATGTGCGGACCAAACTTCTGCGCAATGCGGTTGTCGAGAGAATTAAAAAAGAAATAAATGGGAATTGATAGAACACTATGTTTTCAGACGAATTAGAACATATATCCTGGGAGGAAACCACGGCACGCATCCATGCCAAGACAGATGCGGATGTACGCCGTGCCCTCTCCAAAGAACATTGTAATGTAGAGGACTTCATGGCCCTCATCTCACCCGCCGCTGCCCCCTATCTGGAGACGATGGCACGATTGAGCAAGAAATACACCGAGGCACGATTCGGGAAGACCATCTCCATGTTCGTGCCTCTTTACATCACGAATTCCTGCACCAACTCTTGCGTGTATTGCGGTTTCCACATCAGCAACCCCATGCCGCGTACCATACTGACGGAAGAAGAAATCGTGAACGAGTACAAGGCCATCAAGAAGCTGGCACCTTTCGAGAATTTGCTGTTGGTAACGGGAGAAAATCCGGCCAAAGCAGGCGTGCCCTACATAGCCCGTGCACTGGACCTGGCAAAACCCTACTTCAGCAATCTGAAAATAGAAGTGATGCCCTTAAAAACGGAAGAGTATGCAACGCTGAAAGAACACGGCATGAATGGCGTGATTTGTTTTCAAGAAACCTACCACAAGTCGAATTACAACATCTACCACCCCCGTGGCATGAAGTCCAAATTCGAATGGCGTGTCAATGGTTTCGACCGCATGGGGCAGGCAGGCGTCCATTCCATCGGCATGGGAGTGCTCATCGGTCTGGAGAAAGAATGGCGGACAGACATCACCATGATGGCTTATCACCTGCGCTATCTCCAGAAACATTATTGGCAAACGAAATACAGCGTCAACTTCCCCCGTATGCGTCCTTCGGAGAACGGCGGCTTCCAGCCCAATGTCATCATGAGCGACCGCGAACTGGCACAAGTCACTTTCGCCATGCGCATCTTCGACCATGATGTAGACATCTCCTACTCCACCCGCGAGCCTGCCGATATACGCGACCATATGGCAACACTCGGTGTGACAACCATGAGCGCCGAAAGCAAGACCGAACCGGGAGGATATTACAGCTATCCGCAAACACTGGAACAGTTTCATGTCAGCGACGAGCGCAAGGCTGTGGAAGTGGACAAAGCATTGAAACGCCTGGGGCGCGAACCAGTGTGGAAAGATTGGGATGCGAGTTTTGATTTGAAGGCTTTCAAGAGATGAGTGGCCGAATACAGAACCTTAATAATAATGAACAAATGAACCGATATGCCAGACAAACGTCCCTCCCTGAAATAGGCGAAGCCGGACAAGAGAAACTGCGTAATGCCAAGGTGTTGATAGTCGGTGTGGGAGGATTGGGTTCTCCCATTGCCCTCTATCTGGCGGGAGCAGGAGTCGGAACGCTGGGATTGGTGGACGATGACCAGGTCAGCATCAGTAATCTTCAACGTCAGGTTCTGTATGCTGAAGCTGACCTTGGGCAGCCTAAACCTCTATGTGGCGCCCGTAGAGTGCAGGGTTTGAACAGCGATGTAAACGTGGAAGTATACCCCTTCCGTCTGGACAAGAAGAATGCCGGAGAACTGATAAGGAACTACGATATAGTGGTAGACGGGTGCGACAACTTCGCTACCCGCTACTTGCTGAATGACGTATGCAACGCTTGGGGCAAGCCCTACGTTTATGGTGCCATTCAAGGCTTTGAAGGCCAAGTGTCCGTCTTCTGCTACGGTGAGAGTGCTAAAAACTATCGTGACCTCTATCCGGATGAAGAAGGGACACTGCTCATGCCATCTCCGGACAAATCGGTTATCGGCGTAACCCCTGCCATTGTGGGTAGCGTAGAAGCCAATGAAGTGTTGAAACTGATTTGCGGCTACGGTGAACCCTTGGCTGGAAAGCTATGGACGATTGATTTAAGGACCATGCAGTCGTATATTCTCTCACTATAGGCAAACATCCATAAAGATATGAAACTGATAGTCATTACCACGCCGCAATTCTTTGAAGGAGAAGCAGAGGCAGTTACCTCCTTATTCCAAAACGGTTTGGAAATGCTCCACCTGCGCAAGCCGGGAGCTTCGGCAGAGGAGATGGGGAATTTTCTTCAACAGCTACCGATGGAATATATGCCACGCATTGTCACGCATGAGCAATTCCAGCTGGCATCCGTTTTCGGTCTGAAAGGAATTCATCTGAACGGGCGCAATCCGCAGATACCGTCCGGATATAAGGGACATGTCAGTCGCTCTTGTCACTCTCTTGAAGAAGTGTTGAAACATAAATCAGATTGTAACTATGTGTTCCTCAGCCCCATTTATGACAGTATATCCAAAGAAGGCTATTCTTCCGCTTACTCCTGCGATACCTTGCAGAAGGCGCAGCAAGCTGGTATTATCGACTCAAAGGTGATGGCATTGGGTGGCATCACCTTGGAACATCTTCCGGAAATAGCCGCTTTAGGTTTCGGAGGTGCCGTACTGCTGGGAGATGTCTGGCAGCAAGCGAAGGAAGCTTTCATCCCCCACTTCCTCCACCTGAAACAGCTTTCCTCTCACCCCTTTAATTTTTAATTTCTAATTTTTAATTATTTCATGCTTCCCCCTATTATCCTTTCCATTGCCGGTTCCGACTGTTCGGGCGGTGCAGGCATACAAGCAGACATAAAGACCATTTCCGCTTTGGGAGGTTATGCCGCTTCCGTCATCACGGCTGTTACTGCACAAAACACACTGGGAGTACAATCGGTTTATCCGATACCTGTGGATATGGTTAAGGCACAAATCACCTCTGTTATGGATGATTTAAGGCCGGATGCCGTCAAGATAGGTATGGTATATGATGCCGGTATTGTGACCACCATTGTCGATTGTCTTCAGACATATACTCCGGAGTGTATAGTCTATGACCCCGTCATGATATCGACCAGCGGACGGCGGCTGATGACCGAAGAAACCATACAAGTCATTAAGACGGAACTGTTTCCGCTATGCACCCTCATTACTCCCAACCTGAATGAAGCAAGCCTGCTTTGGGGGCGAACCATTGCCGGCACTGTGGAGATGCAGCAAGCGGCACAGGAATTATCCTGCAGATACAATACCGCTGTTCTCGTCAAAGGCGGACATCTGGAGGGCAATGACATGTGCGACGTGCTTTATTGCCGGCAACCTTCTGCCGGGGCTGACGTCCTGCCATCCGGATGCATCCTCTATTCCAACCCCAAAATAGAGAGCCGTAACCTGCACGGCACAGGGTGTACCCTTTCCTCTGCCATAGCTACATTTCTTGCCGGTGGCAACAAACTCGATGAAGCGGTCTGCAAGGCTAAAGAGTATATCGGTACTGCGATAAACCGGGGGAAAAACATGGATATAGGGCACGGGAACGGTCCGTTATGGCACTTTCCTTTATCGGAATAAGAGCTCGTCGAAACGCATTATCTGTTTACCTTAAACGCATTATCTGTCAGCCTCCGATACATCATGTGTTTGGCACCAACGGACAATGCGTTTCGACATGCCTGCTTCTTAATAGCGTATGCCCAGAATTTTCTTGGCATCGTCTTTCTTGAACAGTGAATCAATGACGTCTAAAATCGCTTCGTAGTTTTCCGGATCTACGATATTGGGAGCGAATATGTTGAGGACTTTCATCTTGTCGTCATCAAAAGTATATAGTGCCATCAAACTGGCACATTGCACACAGTTCAGACTGTTGTTTCGGGCAACAGTTCTCATCATTTCGATTTGATCATCCTTGAAAGGGCGGGACTTCACTTTTTCATAAAAATGCCGGAAGTCTTCGGGGTGCATCCCCCTGACATAAACCGGAGCTGGAGAATCTATCACTACTTCACTGGGAACAACCGGCAACGTACGTGGCTCTCCGGAGAATGAGTCCATTGCAACGACTCTCCCACCTTCAAAAGTCACGACAATCTGAGTTCGGCTGATATTACTTTTACCGGACAGCACTCTGGAATATTCCCATTCTTCTATATCCCGGTCGAAGCGGCGATACTCTGGAGTTCCCAATATCTTGGTGACCTCCTGCCTGCTCATCCCCTTCTGGATACTGTTCAACACATCTACCTTAGCATCATAAAACAAACTGGAACAACTGCTGAATCCCATCGTCATTACCAGTCCCGCAATAATTAGTCTGATTGTTTTCATCTTATCGAGTTTTTAGTTGCCACAAAGGTAGGCAGAAACATGGATAGACCTCTTATTATCCCCCTATTTGTCAAAAGGGATTTCCCTACTTTTTTTAGCCATATACCTATTAATATGGAAATAATCCGTTATTTTTGCAGATACTATCACTATAAATAGGTAAAAACACATGGAAAAAGCAAAAGTATACTACTCTGATTTGCGTACCTCCCCTACATCCAATCTTTTGGATAAAATGGAACGCTTGCTGAAAAGGGCAGGCATCGAGCAACTTCCTTTGAAAGATAGCTTTGCTGCCATTAAAATCCATTTCGGCGAACCCGGAAACCTGGCATACTTGCGTCCCAATTATGCAGCTCGAATGGCAACCCTGCTCCGCAGCCTGGGAGCCAAACCTTTCTTGACGGACTGCAACACGCTGTATTCCGGTCGTCGTGCCAATGCTGTAGACCACTTGCAAAGTGCGATGGAGAATGGCTTTAACCCTATCTCGGCCCAGTGCCAGGTCATTATCGGCGACGGACTGAAGGGAACGGACTACCGCGAAATCCCTCTGAACGGGGAATATTGTCCGGCACCCAAAATCGGCACAGCGATAGCCGATGCCGATATTGTAATCAGTATGAACCACTTCAAGGGGCACGAACAAGCCGGTTTTGGCGGCGCCTTGAAGAATCTGGGCATGGGATGTGCCAGTGTAGGAGGGAAACTCGAACTTCATTCTGCTTCCCAACCCGTTATCGATAGCCAAAACTGTAAGAAATGCGGTATCTGCATCAAACATTGTGCCCACGAAGCCATCCACTTCGATGCACAACATATTGCAGAAATAGATTATTCACGTTGTGTCGGTTGTGGTCAATGCGTGGCACTTTGTCAATACGATGCCGCCGTGATGGGCGAAAGCGACACTTCCGAACGCCTGAATTATAAAATAGCAGAATACACACAGGCCGTACTAAAGGACAAACCTCATTTCCACATCAGCTTTATCATGAATGTCTCACCTGAATGTGATTGTTGGAATCACAATGATGCTGCGATTGTGCCAGATCTGGGCATCGCCGCCTCTTTTGATCCGGTCGCATTAGACAAGGCTTGTGCCGATATGGTGATCAAGGCCCCGATCCTGGAGACAGGCAATCGCCTTTCAGACGCTCCGCATCACGAACATCTGGAAGGTTGCGACAAATTCCATCTCATGCACCCCGACACAAACTGGCAAGCAGGGCTGGAACATGCTGAAAAGATCGGCCTCGGAACACAGGAATATGAATTAATAACCGTATAGAAGAATGGAAGATACTATCTGCGCCGTATCAACTGCCCCCGGAGCTGGAGGAATTGCCGTCATCCGTATCTCCGGACCAGAAGCAATCGCAATCTGCAACACGATATTCGTACCGCGTATAACAGGGAAAGATCTGTTGTCACAGAAAGCTTATACACTGCGTTACGGTAGTATCAGGCGGGATAAAGAACTCATAGACGATGTGTTAGTCGCCCTTTTCCGTGCACCTCATTCTTTTACCGGCGAAGACACGGTAGAAATCACTTGCCACGGTTCCGTCTATATCCAGCAGCAGATCATGCAACTTTTGATTGAAAGCGGTTGCCGCTCCGCCCTCCCCGGCGAATATACTCAACGCGCCTTCATGAACGGTAAGATGGACCTGAGTCAAGCCGAGGCGGTCGCCGATTTGATCGCCTCGACTTCAGCCGGCCAGCACCGTTTGGCATTAAACCAGATGCGCGGGGGGTTCAGTCATGAATTAAAGAACTTACGTGAACAACTTTTGCATATCACTTCTTTGATGGAACTGGAGCTGGATTTCAGCGACCACGAGGAACTGGAGTTTGCCGACCGAAGTGAACTTAGCACGTTGGCAACCCATATCGAAACCGTTATATCACGTTTGGCCAACTCTTTCAGTGTAGGAAACGCAATCAAGAACGGTGTTCCTGTTGCGATCATAGGTGAAACAAATGCCGGAAAATCGACTCTGCTAAACGTCCTGCTGAATGAGGATAAAGCGATTGTCAGCGATATCCACGGTACAACCCGCGACATTATCGAAGACACAGTCAGCCTCGGAGGGATCACTTTCCGCTTCATCGATACCGCCGGTATCCGAGAAACGCACGATGCGATCGAAAATATCGGCATCGAACGCACCTTCCAGAAGCTCGATCAAGCAGACATTGTCCTCTGGATGATAGATGCAGCCGATGCCTCCCTACAGATCGCCCAATTATCCGAAAAGATACTGCCCCGCTCGGAAGGGAAACAGCTAATCCTCGTTTTCAACAAGGCCGACCTGCTCACCGACCGTCAGTTTAAACCAACTGACCTTCCCGATAATGTGCAATCGATCTTCATATCGGCCAAGAAAAGAGAGCATATCGACGAGTTACAGGATCTCCTGATTCAAGCTGCTCATATCCCCTCTTTATCCTCAAACGACGTCATCGTCACTAACATCCGTCACTACGAAGCCCTAACCCACGCCCTCGACTCCATCCACCGTGTCCAGGAAGGCTTATCCGCCAACCTTTCCGGAGATTTCATCTCCCAAGATTTAAGAGAATGCATCTTCCACCTCTCAGACATCGTTGGAGAAGTCACAACAGACCAAGTGTTGGAGAATATATTTGAGAGGTTTTGCATCGGCAAATAACCGAATGAAAACAAAATCATAAAAAGAGAAAATATAAAGCTGTAAAACGCATAATATCAGCCTATTTCGAGAAAATTTTATTTTCTCTTTTTCTCCATATTTTCTGTGTGATTACATATTTTTTCCTTATTTTTGTCCCCAGATTGTCCCCCAGAGGGACAGCGAGGGACAAAAAAACCGTCCCCCAAAACCGAGGGACAAATAGAGAAAAGTATTCATCAAAACAGAAGACAGATATGGCAAAGCAAACTACCACCCAGAAAGAACCCGTCAAACTTCGTGAAAAGAAGTTGTCGAACGGCAATGTGAGTTTGTTTCTTGACATCTATCGGAACGGCAAGCGCCACAAAGAATATCTGAAGCTGTACCTGATAGATGCAAAAACACCTTTGGAAAAGGAACAGAACCGACAGACGTTGGCCACAGCACAGGCGATTAAGTCCAAACGTCTGATTGAGTTGCAGAATGGAGAGTATTCGTTCACCCATCAATTTAAGGAGAACACTCCATTTCTGGAATATTACCGAAAAATGGTCGAAGAACGTCGCAAGAACCCTGAATCGAAAGGAAACTGGGGGAACTGGAGAAGCTGCCTTCGCTACCTTGAAATCTATTGCGACGAGAAGACCACATTCCGCGATGTTACTCCGGAGTTCGTCATGGGGTTCAAAGAGTTCTTGGAGCATGTAGAAAAGGATACGCACAAGCGCGTCGGACCTCGCAGGGAAGAGATACGTTTCAGGGTTTGTCGCAAAACTCCAAAGTGTCATACTTTAATAAACTGCGAGCTTGTATCAATCAGGCATACGACGAAAGGGTTATCCCCATCAATCCGCTCCGTGGCATAGAGGGATTCAAAGCCGCAGAAGTGAAATGCGACTATCTGACATTGGACGAAGTAAGGCAGTTGGCCGCTACTCCATGCCGCTATCCCATTCTGAAACGCGCATTCCTCTTTTCATGCCTTACGGGGATTCGTAAAAGCGACATTCAGAAACTCACATGGGGTGAAGTGCAGAAATTCGGCGAGTACACCCGGATCGTATTCAAACAAAAGAAAACGGGCGGGCAGGAATATCTCGA
>ENA-OPAW01000507-OPAW01000507.1-human-gut-metagenome-genome-assembly--contig:-NODE-507-length-22072-cov-6.943725_pt1 | contig 22072 bp, 20 predicted proteins | sample MGYA00241060_ERZ501436 | MGnify/ENA primary metagenome ERZ501436 (study PRJEB25962, sample SAMEA2042619) | human gut metagenome | biome: human gut; feature: human-associated habitat; material: faeces... | reverse complement strand
CCAAGGCTTCACGGCTTGCAGGGGCATCCATGATGATACGGCCAAGGCCGTGCCAGGGGGTCTCACGGACAGAGAACATGGTTTCAACATTTGCGGACATAGTAAAATCTCCTTTTCAATGTATTTTGTTCAATCGTTGTTTCCCATTTCTTCAGCGATGCGGACGAGGACTTCCACCAAGACGGTGCCAACCTCTATGACAATTTCGGACCAAAAGTTCATAATGCTTTTTCCTTTCTGCGCAGATGCGCTTTAAAATACGATGGTAATAATGATAGTGATGGTGCGGAATAACAAAGTGCTCACCTCCAGACATAAAAAAGCCCCTGAGTCTTTCGGCTCAGAGGTTTCGGATTCACGATTATTATATCTGGGTGAGTGGCTTGAAAAATAAAAATTTATAATAATTAAATTATTGACGCACAGGAACCGAAAGTTATAATACTATTCTTTTTTGGTGCTTGGTGCGGCATGAAGTGTACGAAGACGAGTAAAGGAAACATTGTGTGTTTTTAGAAAGTTGTCCCAATATATTGACTTTTGTCCCAAATTGATTTACAATGTAAGTACCATTAGTCTTGGAGGGATTTCCATGAAAAAGAAGAACATTATAAATTTGATACGGTATCATTCTGAAGGTAATGAAGCGGGTTTTCGAAGTGAGGCATATGAGATTGCAAAAGAATTTGACCAAGTGGGCGATTACCAGTTAGCGGAGTACATTATGGCACTTCTCTCAAATGCCAACACGTTTGTTCCCCAAGTGAGTGATTTGTCATCTGGCTTTTTTGAAAAGGTAACTGTTGGAAATTCTCCTCTTCCTCTTCCTGAATTGATCGAACAAGATGTAATGGGCATGGTCAATGCTATTAGTCGAAATCTTGGAATTAACAAATTCCTGTTCCAGGGTGCTCCTGGTACAGGAAAAACCGAAACGGCTAAGCAAGTTGCACGGATACTGAATCGCGAACTATACGCCGTAGATTTTTCTGCCGTGATTGATAGTAAACTTGGACAAACACAGAAGAATATTGTTTCGCTATTTCGTGAAATAACAGAATTTGCCCATCCAGAAAAAGTGATTGTGCTATTTGACGAAATCGATTCTATCGCATTGGATAGGACCAATTCGAACGATCTACGTGAAATGGGACGGGCTACATCCACACTACTCAAAGAATTTGATAGATTGGATGACCGCGTTGTTTTACTTGCAACGACAAATTTATTTGACCATTTCGACAAGGCTTTAGTCAGAAGATTTGACTCGATTATTGACTTCAATAGGTATTCACAGGAAGATTTGGCGGAAATTGCGGAGGTTTTGCTTAATGACTTCCTAAACAAGTTTAAATGCACAGGGAAAAATATCAGACTATTCCGTAAAATTGTCAGCCTGATGTCACCCATCCCTTACCCGGGTGAACTAAAGAATATCATCAGAGCGTCTGTTGCGTTTAGCAATCCTTCGGACGAGTTTGATTATCTTAGACGTTTTTACAAAGCGGTGTATACCGAACCGATGGATATTCATGTTATGCAATCGCAAGGATTTACGGTGCGAGAAATAGAAATCCTAACCGGAATATCAAAGAGTCAAGTATCTCGAGAGTTGAAGGAGGACTAAATGAATAGCATACTTCAATTAAAGGGCCAGTTTGAGCACCAGAGCGGAAATTCTGGGGGTGGAAAACGAAATATTCCTGTTGGCAGGTTTGTTGAGTCTGCTCATATCCTGAGCTTAATTAACGATTTGCGCTCTTTGCAGACTTATTGGAGTGAGCATACCTTAATCAAGGGTGCGCTTATTAGTGTTTATTATACAAGCGTGGTTGCAAAGAGTAACCGAATTCGGGGCCTTTTGTGTCGTGGCGCTTCTGATCCCAACGACTCCATTCGAGGTGCTAAATTTGCTGGAGAAGCACCTCATATCCAGCATGTATTCACATACTATGTTGGATTAGATATCATTACGGAAAGCATCATAAGACTAGTTGCTGCCAAAGAAATTGTAGAGCACGATTATAATGGCAAAATTTCTCATAAAGATATTGAAGCTCTAAACAACGGCCACAAGCAATACAAACACTCGGCTCGTTTGGCAAAGACAAACTTCGTGAATGTAGTTGTGGATGCTTTTTATGTTCAAAAATTTTCAGTTGATTTTGCAGAAACAGACGAAGAAAAAGATGCAATTGTCACTCTTTATCGTACGGACGTGAAAACAGAAGACGTGTTTCGCGCGATTGGTATTGATTACCTGAATGCAAAGAAAATTGATGAAAATACGGTGCTTTTGCGGCCAGATGAAATTGCGTGCTTAAAAGAAAATGCACCATATCTTATAGCTATGAAGGTTCGCGATTTGAGAGAAGTGCCGCCTGAAGAAAGCATCGCAAGCGATCCGCATATTGTTCAAATACCGGAACCAAAGCAGGAGCCTATTATTGGAGTAATCGATACGCCATTTTGTGAGGATGTCTATTTCAAAGATTGGGTTTCGTATGAAAGTATGCTTGGGGATGGCATAGAACTGGATGCACGTGACTATACGCATGGCACAGAAGTTACATCTATTATTGTAGATGGCCCAACGATTAACCCTATGCTGGACGATGGGTGTGGGCGGTTCAGAGTGAAGCATTTTGGCGTTGCCAAAATGGGTAGATTCAGTTCCTACACAATTCTCAGGTCGATTCGTAAGGCGGTTTCTCAAAATCGTGATATCAAAGTATGGAATCTTTCCCTTGGATCGATACTGCCAATAAAGCCGAACTTCATTTCTCCAGAAGCTGCGGAACTTGATAAGATTCAAAGCGAGTTTGATGTTGTGTTTGTGATTGCAGGAACCAATGGCAATCCAGATCAGAAACCGATTCCCATAGGGGCACCAGCTGATTCGCTAAACTCGTTGGTTGTAAATTCTGTGACGCTTGAAGGAAATCCGGCTTCGTATCACCGCGTTGGTCCGGTACTTTCGTTCTTTCACAAACCAGATGTTAGCTACTATGGTGGAGATATTGGTCAGCCTATGCATGTATGTACGCCAACTGGCGAAGGCTTTGTAAAGGGAACTTCTTTTTCTGCTCCATGGATAGCCCGCAAGATGGCTTATTTGATTTGCATATTGGGCTTTTCACGTGAGATTGCAAAGGCACTAATAATTGACGCTGCGGCAGGGTGGAATCGAAAAGACGATGTCTCATGTTCTATTGGATATGGAGTTGTTCCTCAACGAATTGAAAATATTGTCAAAACAGCAGACGATGAGATACGTTTTGTTATGACAGGGACAACTGATGCATACGAAACTTACACGTACAGAATCCCTGTGCCAATTTATAAGGATAAGCAACCATTCTATGCTCGCGCGACACTCTGTTACTTTCCAAAATGTATGAGGGATCAGGGAGTCGATTACACAAGCACAGAAATGGATATTCATTTTGGCCGAGTTGTGGAAACGAAAGGAAAGGCATCTATCTCGCCTATCAACTCCAATTCTCAAGGAGACGAGGGCGGAAAACATCTTTATGAGCCTGAGGCACGCCAATTATATCGAAAGTGGGATAACGTAAAACTTATAAGCGAAGAATTGAAGGATCGAGCTGTCCCACGAAAGGTATATGGCGCAGGAATGTGGGGGCTAAGCATTAAGACGAAAGAGCGTCTAAAGGAGAAAAATGGCCGCGGGCTTTCGTTTGGAGTGGTTGTTACCTTAAAAGAAATGTATGGTGAAAATCGTATTGACGATTTTATTAAACTATGCACGATGCGAGGATGGGTGGTCAACCGTATTGATGTTGAAAACCAGATCGATATTTACAATAAGGCAGAAGAAGAAATCGAATTTTAAAAGGAGGATAGTTATGAATCGCAAGACAAGTAGCAACGCTATGGCATCAAAGGCAGCAAGGGCACTGAATAGCAATGGCTCTTCAAAAATTCAGAAGTCGCTTGCGGCTAGTGTCCTCTCACAACGTTCGACGTCGAAACAAACCGGGGTAGCTATGGAGGATATTGCATCTCGTGTGCTGCAAAGCAATAAATACTCAAATGAAACAAAGAGCTTTGCAGCTAGCGTTCTTTCACAGTCAAATGTAAAACGATAAAATAGTTGTGTAGAACAATACCTGCGTATATTAAAAGGATGCGATCTCATGTGAGAAGTGAGATTGCATCCTTTTTGGTGACAAAATCCTTAATAAGGGATTCTGAAGTAATCCATGACGGCCTTAAACTGATCCTGCGCGGTCAGGCAGGTGTCCAGCAGATACCCGCGTTCGGCTTTCCACTCGTGCAGCCCCCGGTAGTAGAACATTTTGAGGTCATCCGTAATAATGAACGGAACAATATTGTTCCGCAGGCACTCCTTGAAGAGCAGAAGCCGCCCGACACGGCCATTTCCATCCTGAAACGGATGGATGGATTCAAAGGCGTAGTGAAATTCCAGCAGGTCTTCCAGCGACTTGGCAGAATTTTGATTGTACGCAGATAAAAGCTCTTTCATCTGTGGGGCAACCAGTTCTGGCGCAGTGGTGCTTCTGCCACCGACCTCGTTCGGAAGTTTTTTATATTCGCCAACGGCGAACCAGTCCTTGCGGGAATCGCTGGTGCCGCTCTTCAGGGTAAGGTGCAGCTTTTTGATGAGAGCTTCGGTGATGGGCTTCTTGGCATCCCGGATGACTATATCAATGCATTTGAAGTGATTGGCTGTTTCGACTACATCATCCACATTGACAACACCATTCTCCATGCCAATGGTGTTGGTTTCGTAGATATACCGTGTTTGGTCATGGGTCAGACGGCTGCCTTCAATGTGGTTTGAGTTATAGGTAAGGTCGATCTGAATTTTGTGGTAGATTCCACCTTTCACGTGCCCGGCCATTTCATCTTGCAAAATATTGAGCAGGGTACGAGGTGCCGGTTGCTTTTTGTTGACGCGCTCTGGACGCTCTGCATCCTGCGGAATGTTCCATGTCTTGCCGATAAGGACTGCCCCCGGAATCTTGCCGGTAGCACAGTAGTTGCGGACAGTGCGCTCTGAAACATTCCATGATTTTGCCGTATCAGCGACAGATCGATAGTTCATCGGAACACCTCCTGCAAGATGATTATATCATTTTATCGGCAAAAAATCAAATAAACAAATGCATAAAAACTAAAATCTTGCCGATATAAATAATGTGTATAAATTAAAATATTGACATCATGAAAGAGAATGATTATAATGAAAATGAGGGGAAGTGAGACTGTGAAAGAGGACTTCAAGACACAGATTTTTGATATTTTCGGTACGGTGGATTTAGAGCAGCTGCGGGCGATTGCGCAGAAAGTACAGCTTATAGAAAGTGAAAAACCACATAATGAACGCGGCGCAGGACGCAAAAACAGCCTGACTCCGCAGCAGTTGGCAGAGATGCTGGCTCTGCATCAGCAGGGAATGGGAGCAACGGAGTTGGCGAAAAAGTACGGCATCAGTCGACAGACGATTTACAAGCAGCTGGATCGTGCGCAGAACTTCAGTAATGACCCGAACACCATGCTGCGCCTCAATTATATGAACCGGAATGATCTGTGTACGACAATTGATGTGGATTTCAAGCACGAAAAGATCAAAATTAAAAATTATACGGACAAAATTCCACTCAGAGCGTTTGGCGTGGTTGAAAACCCAACATGGGAAGATTTTCAGTGGTTTTTGAAAGACCGCTGCTTTCCTGAGACACGGGCGCATCTGAAATGGGTGCTGAGTGATGTGGGAGTACCTTTCTATGATCCGCTTATGATTATTGAAAAGACTAAGGGAAAGATGGCAGAAGATCAACAGTGGATTGAAGTGATCCATAGAAAGGCATCGTAACAAGGTGAATTATGGAAAGCATTGACCTGAATAAGATTCCAGTGCAGGAAACCGAGGGACACACATCAAAAGGAAACCAGTTGAAATGGAAACTGGGCGATCAGTGGTATAAAGCCGACCACATGGGCTATGAGGGACTGTCTGAAGTTCTGGTTTCCAGATTGCTGCACAAGACGGAACTGAAATATCCCTTTGTAGAATATCATCCGGTAGAGATCGCTTATAAAGGGCAGAAACTGCTGGGATGCCGCAGCAATAATTTTCTGAAAGAAAACCAGAAGTTGATTCCGCTGGAAAAACTTTATCGTCAGAATACAGGCAGGAGTTTGGCGCTGAGCTTGGTAGAATTTCCAGAAGTTCCAAATAGAATCCGATATACGGTGGAACAGGTTGAAAAGTACACGGGATTGCATGATTTTGGAAAATATCTGACGGCAATGCTGGAATTGGATGCATTCTTTTTGAACGAAGATCGTCATACGAACAACATTGCGGTACTGTATGATACCGAAAAAGACTGTTATGAACTCAGTCCGATTTTTGATCAGGGGCTTTCTCTATTGGCTGATACCAGCTTTGATTTTTCGTTAGAACGGCCCTTGGAAGATTGCATAAAGCGAGTGGAAGCAAAGCCTTTCCATTTGAGCTTTGAGCAGCAGGTGGATGCTGCGGAAGAACTGTATGGTATTCAAATTCACTTCCACTTTGGGATGAAAGTGGTACAGGAAGAACTTAAAATGTTGAAAGAGGGCTATGCGGAGGAAGTCATTATGCGTGTAGAGTGCCTTCTTCGGGAACAGATGCGCCGATATGCATACCTGATGGATTGAATCAACGAGGAAGAAGCCTAATATATAAGCCACATGAACAAAAAAGAATGGCCGCCTATGGAAGGAGAAAGATTCTCTTGATCCATGAGCGGCCATAATTTTTTCTGGTTGTGTGGGATTAAAGCGGAGAATGCACTCACCCTTTACTCACCCTTTTGCCATGAAGATGCAGTAAGATGTACAAATCTACATAGAGACGAAAATGACATAGAAACGATGAATGTGGAGATATATGAAGTGGTATCAGGATGCATTGCAGGCATTGTAAACTCCGATACCTAATTTCATTTTTATTATACTCCTTGCGAAAAAGATTTTACGCTGCGGTAAAAAGCGATATTATAACAAGATAATTGTAGCACAATGGACGTTTTTTCTCAATACTCACTTAAGTGGAAACGAAAAGCCGCCCGTGGAAAAGCAGTGCTGCTTTTCCACGGGCGGTCCTTATGATTCAGGTTGTACGGGTCTTACTTGCAGATGGCAAGGGTGCCGGACGCGGTCTCCTCAAAATGGCTGGCGTAGAATTCCTCCATCAGCCGGATGAGAGAAACGATGTCCCGGGCACCGGCGGTCTCGTAGCAGGAGTGCATGGCCAGCTGGGGCAGGCCGATGTCCACGCAGTTCATGGATACCTGCGCCATGGCAAGGTTGCCCAGAGTGCTGCCGCCGACTTTATCGGAACGGTTGGCAAAATACTGCAGCGGGACACCGGCGCGGGCGGCCAGCTCTTTGGCAACGGCCATGCTCATGCCGTCGCTGGTGTACTTCTGACCGGCGTGGACCTTGACCACAACGCCCTCGTTCATGTAGGTGCAGTTGTTCACATCGGTGTATTCCGGGTGGTTGGGGTGCACGGCGTGGGCGTTGTCGGCGCTGAACATGAAGCTGGACGCCACCGCACGGTGGAAGTCTTCATCGCTGGGGCAGACGTTCTGCGCGATGCGGTGCAGTACATCGTACAGGAAGGTGGAAGCTGCGCCCTGCTTGGTGCCGGAGCCCACTTCTTCGTTGTCGAAGAAGGCGGCAACGTTGATGGACTGGGCGCTGTGTGCTTTCAGAAAACCCTTCAGGATGCCGAACACACACTGCTGGTCGTCCAGACGGCCGGAGGAGATGAACTCCTCATTGCAGCCCCAGACGGCGGCCTTTTCACGGATGCAGAGGAACAGGTCGCTGCCAAGGATCTGGTCTTCTGCGACCTGCAGCTCAGCGGCGACCAGCTTTTTCAGCACGCCTTCCTCGGCGGCACCGCCCAACAGGGGCAGCATATCCACCTGCTTGTTGTAGGAAGCCTTGTCGTTGACCTCGCGGTCCATGTGGATAGCTACGCTGGGGATCATCAGCAGATCGCGGTCCAGCGTGAGCAGGCGGGAAGTGATGGCATTGTTCTCCTTTATCAGCACGCGGCCTGCCACCGACAGCGGCCTGTCCATCCATGTGGAGCAGATCATGCCGCCGTAGCCCTCGGTGTTCAGCTTGGTGTACTTCCGGCCCATGTGGATCTCGGCGTTTTCCTTGATGCGGAAGCAGGGGGAATCCGTGTGGGCAGCGGCCACGTTGAAGCTGTAGTTTTCCAGCTGTTCTCCCATGCGGAATGCAAGGATGCTGGAGCCGTTGCGGCAGACAAAATAGCTCCTGCCGGGTTCCAGCTGCCACCGGCGGCTCTCCAGCAGCTCGGAAAAGCCCTCCTTCAGCAGGATGTTCCGGACGGATGCAGTGGTGTGGTATGCGGTAGGATTGCCGTCAATGAAGGACAGCAGCTCCTGTACTTCTTTTTCGATCATAGGGAGACCCTCCATGGATTTATCGATTTGGATGCTCCTATTCTACTTCTGCTGTTTGCGCTTTGCAATAGCCGGTCCTGCGGGCGGGGAAGAATTTGTTTTACATTGCGCGGGTTCTATAGTATACTATTCCTGTTGGTAAATATCGAATCGACAGGAAAGGCAGGAAACCGTCATGGAACGCAGTGATCCGCGCTATCAGGCGTATGTGGAAATATTAAAGGAAGAACTGATCCCGGCAATGGGCTGCACCGAACCGATTGCGCTGGCTTATGCCGCAGCCAAAGCCCGCGAAGTGCTGGGCATGCTGCCCGAAAGCGTGCAGCTGCAGGTGAGCGGCAGCATCATCAAAAACGTGAAGAGCGTCATCGTGCCCAACACCGGCCACCTGAAAGGCATGGAAGCCGCTGTGGCAGCGGGCATCATTGCCGGTTCGGCAGACAGAGAGCTGGAAGTCATCTCCGAGGTCAGCGAGGATAAGAAGGCTGCCATCCGGGACTATCTGCAGACGGTGCCCATTTCCATCCAGCACATCGAGCAGGGGCATGTGTTCGATATCATCGTTACCGAGCGCAGTGGGGATTCCTACGCAAAGGTGCGCATTGCGGATTTTCACACCAACATCTGCCTGATCGAAAAAAATGGCCGGGTGCTCTACGAAAAGCCGCTGCTGAACGAGGAGGCCCGGCGGGACAGCCGGGTCGACCGCAGCCTGCTGAACATGAAGGACATCTGGGACTTTGCCGAGACGGCCGACCTGCAGGATGTGGCGGACCTGCTGGAACGCCAGATCCGCTATAACAACGCCATTGCAGAGGAGGGCCTTCTGGGCGACTATGGCGCGAACATCGGCCGGGTGCTGCTTTCTACCTACGGCAACGATGTGTCTATCCGGGCCAAGGCCAAGGCGGCCGCCGGTTCGGATGCCCGCATGAACGGCTGTGAGCTGCCGGTCATCATCAACTCCGGCAGCGGCAATCAGGGCATCACCTGCTCGGTGCCGCTCATTGAATATGCCAAGGAGCTGCACAGCGGCAAGGAAAAGCTTTACCGTGCCCTCATCATTTCCAATCTGGTGGCCATCCACGAAAAGACCGGCATCGGCACCCTGTCCGCCTACTGCGGCGCAGTCAGCGCCGGTGCGGGCGCTGGCGCGGGCATCGTATATCTGTGCGGCGACGGCTATCAGGCCGCCATCCACACGGTGGTCAATGCGCTGGCCATCGTGTCCGGCATCGTGTGCGACGGCGCAAAGGCCTCCTGTGCGGCAAAGATCGCTTCCTCGGTGGACGCGGCGCTGCTGGGCTACAACATGTACAAGTGCCATCAGGAGTTCAAGGGCGGCGACGGCATCGTGATGAAGGACATCGAGACCACCATCAAGGGCATCGGCCGTCTGGGCAAGAACGGCATGAAGGAGACCAATGAGGAGATCATCCGGCTGATGATCGAGTAATGAAGAACTGAAAACCAGCCTTTCGCAGATGGTAAATGTCTGCGGAAGGCTGGTCTCTTTTATAGCGCTTTTGGTGGTGTTGGGTCGTCTGTCCGGTTCAGAAGATAATCGGTCGATGTTTTGTAAAGGTCAGCCAGCTGAACGAGGGTAACGGTGGGAATGTCGCGCAGGCCTTGTTCGTAGCGGTTGTATTGCGGCTGCGGCATATGCAGGATGGCAGCCAGCTGGCGCTGAGTCAGGTCGTGATCCTCGCGCATATCACGGATGCGGCGATAATAGGCCATAAAAATATCCTCCTGATATCTGAATGGATATCTTGACAGTACCGCAGGAAGATGCTATTCTGAATGTATGATATCCAAATGGATATCAAAAACACTTGCGAGTGAACCCGTATAAGTCATAAGCAGAGACAGGAGGACATTCAAATGAAGAAAGTTGTACGGCGTGAATTTTTGCGGATCGCGGCTGCCGCTGCATTGGTGTGTGCAGCAGCTTCGCTGACGGGATGCGGTCAAAATGTGGAAAAACTGGTGGTTGGTGACTGGTATCTGGAAGGCTCTGACCGGCTGAGATTTACGATTTATGATGACGGGACGGTCAATATCCCGGGTACTTATGGGACGGGAAAATGGTCGATCGTAAATGACAATCAACTGAAGATCTCTGATTTCTACGGGGAGTCTACGGTGCTCAAGATCGAGGACATCGACAAGGATTCCATGACCTGCCGGCAAATTTATGATGGTCGGGAAGATGAAGAGACGATCACCTATTGGCATAAAGCGGAAGATGCAGTGAAGCACTGAGAGTCAAAAAGGAGAACTGGATATGAAGTTTCCGAGAATGATTGCGATACTGGGGCTGACATGCGCACTGCTTTTAAGCGGCTGCGGAAGCGAAGAAACCAGCAGCCTTTCAGAATTGATGGCATCCAAGAAAAACGGAACACAACAGTCGCCGCTTACAAAAATGCCTGAACATATGAAAGATATGTACGGGATGGGAGAAACGAGCGATAGTGCCCTCGAAAACGAAACTTACTCGACATTAAAGGAGGAAATAGGAGACTATAACGGCTGTAGTCTCCGTTACCCGAATTTTGAAGAACTGTCGGTTGGGATGCTTTACAAAGGAGAAGTGCATAAGTACTGCCTGTTCGATAAGGAAGGACGGGTGCATTGCATTTTTGATGATGACGTAAACATCGTGTCTGGATTCTATAATGGTATGTGCTTGACAAGTACTGGTGTGATGGCAAAAGAAGATGATACATTCTTTCGGCCGACCTATCTGTCGGATGACGAGACTATCGTTCGATATGCAAAAGACGATGATGGTGTACTTCTCTGGACAGTAAAAAGGGAAGACTCAATTAAAGGAACGACAGCCATTCTGACGGCTTGGGATGCGAATGGAGAAATTCGTTTTCAATGCGACACTACACGGGATGAATTCTCGGAGATGAATCCTGATACTGTATACAATGATCTGTCACAGAATCAGTACGAGTCGATTGGTATTTCACAGGCATTTGCATACTGTGGGGGGAGTGTATATCGGATCAGGAGCGATCTTTACTATGTGTTTATGAACATCGACACGGGAAAATTCTTTTCGGTGCGGGAACCCAATGCATATCTGGTGCAGGTGGAAGGAAACCAGATGATTCGAACACAACCGGGACTGAGAGCGCTTGATGGTGACTTTAATGAACTCCCAGAATGGAAAGCAATAAAATCAAGACGAAGCGGAACACCGGTATTAAGCGAAGGGCTGCTCTATCTGGATGTTAGAAGGGATGCAGATGATTTTGAAGATTATCCATCGGGATTTTATGATGTTCATTTAAACCGTATAATAGATCTCAGTGAATACGATGTTCGGCCGATCAATGAAAATTCTGAGCCGCGGTTTATGAACGGTTATGCCGTCCTCCAGTTGCGAAATCCCGATGGTGTACTTTTTTGGGGTGTTATGGACAAAAATGGAAATTGGACATCTCAACCTCAGAAAGGGACGATCAAATATGTTTTTCCGACAGCAGATGGTGTTTTGATCAGTACTTGTGAAGAAAACACAGACATGTATCAGACCTATAATCAGAATGGCGCAAAGCTGCAAAATTGGGATGGTCTGCAATTTAATGGTTACTATGGGTATGCAGACAAGAAAACAACGTATGGCAGTTACGAGGTTTATGATGGCTTCCTTTATACAGATTTGAGCGGACACATTGCAAAAATCAGCAGCGGTGGAACATTTGAAATGCTATCCTGATGAAATAAACATGTTCTAAAAGAAAATCAGTGAATGGAAAAGCAGACTTTCTCGGAAAAGAAAGCCTGCTTTTCCGCTTCAGAGCAAAAAATCATACAAATCCTTCTTTATTTTGTCATAACTCTTCCGTATAATAAGAAGTGGAATACTTTGCTGCTCTGCCCGCCCGGCGGGCATCCGATAAAATGGGAGGAAATCATTATGGCCAACGAAAAGATCCTCGTTGTGGACGACGATACCAATATCTGCGAGCTGTTGCGGCTGTACCTGACCAAGGAGGGCTATCAGGTCACGGTGGCAAACGATGGCGAAGAAGGTCTGGAAAAGTTCAATCAGGTCAAGCCTGATATGGTGCTGCTGGACGTGATGATGCCCAAGATGGACGGTCTGGAAGTGTGCCGCCGCATCCGCAAGGCGGGCAACACCCCGGTGATGATGCTCACGGCCAAGGGCGAGACCTTTGATAAGGTGCTGGGGCTGGAACTGGGTGCAGACGATTACATGGTGAAGCCCTTTGATGCCAAGGAAGTGGTGGCCCGCATCAAGGCGGTGCTGCGCCGCTGCCAGACCACCACGGCTGCTGCCGAGAGCACCGAGGGCGTGATCGAATTCGACAACCTGCGTCTGGACATGAACAGCTATGAGCTGCGGGTCAAGGGCAAGGTGGTGGAGGCTCCCCCCAAGGAGCTGGAACTGCTGAACTGTCTGGCCTCCCATCCGAACCGCGTCTACACCCGTGACCAGCTGCTGGACGAGGTGTGGGGCTTTGAGTATTACGGCGACAGCCGCACCATTGATGTGCATGTCAAGCGCCTGCGCGAGAAGCTGGCCGGTGCTTCCGACAAATGGGAGCTGAAGACCGTATGGGGCGTGGGCTATAAGTTCGAGGTGCGTCAGTAATGCGCAAAAGTATCTCGGTGGCGTTCTTCTCGCTGGTGTCCACCCTGATGGTGCTGGGCATCGTGCTGATGGGCGCTTCGGAGTGGGTGCTGTTCAAGAACTACTTCGCCAAGGACCGCTACGAAACACTGGATCAGGTGGTGGGTGTCACCCAGCGCACGGCCCAGTATCTGGTCCAGCAGGCGGAGCTGCCGGAAGGCGATGAGCTGGACGCACTGAGCACCAAGCTGGAGATCATCGGCGAGAGCGCAGAGGCCTATCTGTTCTTTACCGACAACGACGGCCGGGTGATGATCGCCTCCAGCCCGGACAAGCTGGAGAGCCTGACCGTGCCGGAAGAAATGATGGAGAAGATCGACGCTTCCGATGCGGACTACTACCATGTGTTCGGCACGCTGGGCGGCATGCTGGACGGGAAAAGCTACATCACGGTCAGCGAAATGCGCAATGAGAACGGCCAGCCCAGCGGCTACCTGTTCCTGTGCTCTTCCGGCGAGCAGTTGACCCAGTTCAAGCAGCAGTTCTGGTCCAACTTCCTGCTGTCGGCCTGTGTGATGCTGCTGTGTGCCAGCATCCTGACCAAGATCCTGATGCGCCAGCTCACCGACCCGCTGCAGAAGGTGACGGATGCCGCCCAGCGCTTTGGCGGCGGTGATCTTTCCGTCCGTGTGGAGGGAGTGGAAGGCGAAGGCGAGGCAGCCGACCTTGCCCGCACCTTCAACCGCATGGCAGACAACATCCAGATGAACGACAACTCCCGCGGTCAGTTCATGGGCAACATCGCCCACGAGCTGCGCACCCCCATGACCACCATCAAGGGCTTTGTGGACGGCATTCTGGACGGCACCATCCCGCCGGATATGCAGAACCACTACCTGCAGCTGGTCAGTGAGGAAACGGGCCGTCTGGCACGGCTCATCCAGAACATGCTGGATCTTTCCAAGCTGGAAAGCGGCGAATATCAGGTGAATGCCCGGATGTTCAACATCTGGGAGACGATCACCGGCGTGGCGCTCTCGGCAGAGCAGCGCATCAACGACGGCATGATCGACATCGACGGCCTGACCATGGACGAAAAGGTGCTGGTCTACGCCGACCCCGACCTGATCCATCAGGTGGTGTATAACCTGCTGGACAACGCCATCAAGTTTACGCCTGCGGGCGGCACCATCCGCTTCGGGGTGGAAAAGCTTGGCCCGGAAGCCGAGATCTCCATCTGGAACTCCGGTCAGGGCATCAGCCCGGAAGCGTTGCCATACGTGTTCCAGCGGTTCTACAAGGAGGACCGCTCCCGCGGCCTGCACGCCCGGGGCGCGGGTCTGGGCCTGAACATCTGCAAGGTGCTGGTGAACCTTTCCGGCGGGCAGATCCGGGTGGAGAGCCAGCAGGGCGAGTGGTGCCGGTTCGTGTTCACCCTGCCCACGGTGGCACCGAACCCCGGCGGCATGAAGCGTCTGCCGGACGAAGCCGGCGGTGAACCCACCGTGGAAGACCCTGCAAGCATGAAGCCCGTAGAATGAACTTCCAGCCAGACTGCCCCGGACCCGGGGCGGTCTGGCTGTTTTGGCGTGGGGAAACTTTGCCGCCGATGAAACTCCCCCAGTCATCTCGCTGCGCTCAATGCCAGCCCCCTCTGGGATGGGGCCCTTGGCATGGCGGTAAAGCTTCCGGTTAAAGTGCAAATCTTCCGGGCGTGCCAGAGGCTCCCTCTCCGAGGGAGCTGGCAAAGCCGTCAGGCTTTGACTGAGGGAGTTTACTTCGCAAATGGACAGATCTTTCCAAATACGTCATTTCCGTGAAAAAGCCGTTGGCGGGTTTGATTTTTTGCTCGTTTTCATGTAAACTAAAAGATAACCATGCCCATGCTGTTTTTGCGGTTTGAAACCGCCAGCACAATGGGACAAGTGGGAATAAAAATTTATAAAATAACGGAGCGTAAAGATAGAATATGGCAATCGTAAGTCCTTCGATCCTTTCCGCTGATTTTGGCAAACTGGGTGCAGACTGCCGCATGGTGCTGGATGCCGGTGCACAGATGCTGCATTACGACGTGATGGACGGCCACTTTGTGCCCAACATCAGCTTTGGCGTGCCGGTGCTCAAGAGCCTGCACAAAAATCTGCCGGATGCCTTTTATGATGTGCACCTGATGATCAGCCATCCGCTGCAGTATGCGGAAGCCTTCATCAAAGCCGGTGCCACCCTGTACAACTTCCACCTTGAGTGCGAGGACGATATTCAGGCCACCATCGATGCCGTCCGGGCGCTGGGCTGCAAGGTGGGGCTGACCATCAAGCCCGGCACCGAGCCGCAGGCGCTGGCACCGTATCTTGACCAGCTGGATCTTGTGCTGGTGATGAGCGTGGAGCCCGGCTTCGGCGGGCAGAAGTTCATGCCCTCGGCGCTGGACAAGCTGCGCTGGCTCAAGGCAGAGCGCGAAGCGCGCGGCGCACACTATCTGCTGGAAGTGGACGGCGGCGTGGACAATGCCACCGCGCCCCAGTGCGTGGAAGCGGGCGCTGATATTCTGGTGGCGGGCAGTGCAGTGTTCGGCGCAGCAGACCCTGCTGCAGCCGTGCAGCACCTCGTCAGCCTTTGAAAGGATAACCATTTATGGATGAATCTTTGATCCGGGAGCAGGAGGCACAGCTCCAGAAGACCGGCCGCTACTATAAGCATATCTGCTTTATGGCGGTGCCGGTGCTGTGCATGGCCTGTTTTCTGTACGGTGTGCGCCCGCTGCTGCTGTGCGGCATTGCGGTGCTTACCGGCAACCTGTGCGACCGTCTCGTTTCGCTGCTGCGCCGCCGCGTGTATCAGGGCAGTGACTTTTCCAACGAGAGCTTTGCGCTCGTCATTGCCCTGCTGATGCCGGTGACGGTGGATATCTATGTTCTGATCGCCGCAGTGCTTGCCGGTGTGCTGATCGGCAAGGAGATCTTTGGCGGCTACGGCAGCTACCCCTTCAATCCGGCTGCTGTGGGCTATGTGGTGGCGGCAGTGTCATGGCCGGAACAGGTGTTCCGCTATCCGCAGCCCTATACGAACATCCCTTTGTGGGACGCTTCCATGGTGCCGGTCTCCAGCGCCATTGAGGACACCCTGAGCAGCGGCGGTATGCTGAACATCGGCTCGCTGGCGCTGGGTCTGGGCGAATATGCTGCTCCCATGGGCACCGGCGCCGCGCTGGTGATCCTTGCCTGCGGCCTGTTTTTGTGGACCCAGAAGGATGCCCACATGTCTGCATCGATCAGCTTTCTTGTGACCTGTGCGGTCATTGCGTTCTTCTTCCCGCGGCAGGCGGGCCTTGCCGACAGTGCCGTGCTGTCAAATATCCTGCCCCGCCTGCAGTGTGTGCGGGATGAGCTGCTGACTGGCGCGATCCTGTTCAGCGCGGTGTTCCTGATCAACGAGCCTTACACCTGCGTGCACCACCGCATGGGCCGTGTGCTGTACGGCGTGCTGGTGGGCGTTGTGAGCATGGGCTTCCGCTACTATGGCGTGTACGAAACCGGTGTGTGCTTTGCGCTGCTGGCGGTCAACAGTGTGTCGGCATGGATCGACCGCACCGAGGCAAAGCTGTATCACCTGACCCATCTGCAGGCAGATGCCGGAAAGGGGGCAGCACAATGAGACGCGCAACGGCTGAACTGATCGTAAAAGATCCCAACAAGTTTGCCCACCACGACCGTGTGTTCCTGAATAACCCGGTGGTCATGCAGGGCATGGGCCTTGCCCCGCTGGTGGTGCTTGCCACCAGCGGCCAGAATGCGGGGATGCTGGCGGCGGCGGTGGCGCTGCTGCTGGTGCCCTCCCGCGTGCTGGCCTGTCTGCTGAGCCGCCTTGTGCCCCTGCACGACGAGGACCCCGCCCCGGAAACGCTGCAGAAAAAGCTGCTGCCCCGTGCACTGGTGTACGGTTTCAGCACGGCGGTGGTGTATCTGGCGGTGTATCCCATCCTGAATATGCTGTTCAGCACCAGCCTGCTGAGCCTTGGCATCTATCTTCCCATGCTCACGGTGGAGCCGCTTCTGACCTACCGCTTTGGCCGCGTGCAGGAGACGGTGCACAAGGCTGTCTCCAAGGGCCTGCGCATCACGGTGGGCTATGCGCTGCTGCTGGTGCTGCTGGGCTGCGTCCGTGAATGGCTGGCCGCAGGCACCATGTTCGGTGTGGTTGTCAGCCGCCCGGTGCTGCCCATGGCAAGCATGCCGGCAGGCGGCTTTATCGTGCTGGGCGTGCTGTGTGCCGTATGGCGTGCACTGGCCCAAAAGCGTAAGGCATATCTCACCAAAGAGGCACGCAACCTTGTGGATGTGCATTCCCAGAAGGAGGCGGACCGCGAACAATGAGAGATGTTGTAACAACAAGTGCAGTGTTCTTCAGCTATGCACTGCTGGCGGTGTTCGCGCAGAACGCCGTCTTTACCCGTGCACTGGGCGTTTCGCGTCTGGTGCAGCTGGTGGGCGATGACCGCACCAGCAGCTGGCTGTTTGGTATGCAGCTGTGCATCACGCAGATGCTGGTAACGCCGTTTGCGTGGTATGCCGGCAGCCGGATCACGCCGCTGGCAAACCGTGCCCAGCTGCGCCCGCTGGTGTATATTGCCAGCATTGCCGTGGTGTGCGTTCTGGAGCACGCCGTGCTGTGGCTGGCGAAGGGCCTGCCGCACCGCAGCGCATTGCTGCGCATCGTGCCGCTGGCGGGCCTGAACAGCTGTGTGCTTGGCACGGTACTGGTGGAGCGCACCCAGAGCTTTACGCTGGGGCAGAGCCTTGGCTTTGGCCTTGGCAGCGGCCTTGGCTATGTGCTGGCGGTGCTGCTGGTAACGGAAGCCCGCCACCGCCTGCGCAGCAAGGCCATCCCGGAAGCATTCCGCGGCCTGCCCATCACGCTGGTGTATATCGGCGTGCTGGCACTGGCGATCTATGGTTTCACCGGACATTCTGTGATCCTGTAACATTGGCAGGGAGGAGGATCGACAATGGCAAAGTATAAACGTCAGAAGGTCAAGCGCTACCGCCGCAGCTTCTACAGCCGCGGTACACGCATCAAAAAAGGCATCGGCATCGTGGTGCTGGTGCTGGCGGTGCTGGGCGCAGCCTGGCTGGCAGCACCCCACGTGCTGGACTGGGCTACCCACACCTGGTATACTGTGGTGAAGAACCGTGATCTGGAAGCCGAATCGGCATCCCGCGCAGCCGCCTCGTCCGAAGCAGCTGCATCCTCGGCGGTACAGGAAGCGGCTTCGTCCCAGCCGGAGCCGGAACAGCCCAAGGAGCTGGACGGCAAGGCCATTACCGGCGGCAGCTGGGCCGCAGTGGATGTGAGCACCCTTGCCGATGATGCAGCCATCCGTGCAGCGGCGCAGCAGCTCAAGGCGCAGGGAGCGGATTACGGCCTTGTGACCCTGAAGGATGCCGACGGCAGCATCCATTATGCTTCGCAGGTGGCGGCGGCTTCCGGCAGCATCGCCGGGATCACTGTGGACCCGGCCCGCATCGCGGCCATCTTCCGGGAGGAGGGCATCATCCCGGCGGCACAGCTTGCGGCCTTTACCGACCCGGTGTCCGGCTATACCGACCGCAGCATGGCCGTGCATTACAGCGGCACCCAGCTCTGGCTGGATAACGTCAGTGCCAAGGCCGGCGGCAAGTCCTGGCTGGACCCCAGCGCAGCATCCGCTGTGCAGTATGTGGGCGATCTGATCGAGGAGCTGCACGGCATGGGCTTTGAGCAGGTGGTGCTCACTGGCGTGCAGTTCCCGAACATCATCACCCGCAAGCAGGAGTTTGCAGCGGCGGGCGGCAAGAGTCAGGAGGGCCGCGCTGCCCTGCTGGCTGCGGATATCAGCACATGGCAGGCCCGCTTTGACGGCAGCGTGGTGCTGTGGCTGAGCTACCCGGCCCAGCAGTGCACCGACGCTTCCGATGCACTGGGTGCACCGGCTGTGAGCCTTGGAATGCACAACCTGATCGTCACGGCGGATACGCTGGACGCGGCGGCACGCGGACAGCTGCAGCAGTCTGCCGCCGAAGCCGGTGTGCAGAACGTTGTGATCTGCAGTACCGAGAGCTTCCAGTAAAAAGAACATGGATCGCTTTGGTTATTGTAAAAGGGAGAGATCTACTATGAACACGAAATCCTGCTTTGCACCGGCCCACATCCTTCTGCCTTCGGAGCAGATCCCACTGGAAAAGTGGGGCTGCATTGCCTGCGATCAGTTCACCAGTGACCGGGATTACTGGCAGAAAGCCGAGGGTGCTGCGGCAGGCAGCCCCAGCACCCTGAACATGATCCTGCCGGAGGTCTATCTGGAGGACGGCGATGCCGATGCACGCATTGAGAAGATCCATGCCACCATGGATGACTATGCCCGGAACGTGCTGACCCGCGCGGTGGACGGCTTTGTTTACGTGGAGCGCACCGAGCAGAGCGGCAAGGTGCGGCAGGGCCTTGTGGGCATGGTGGATCTGGAAGCCTACAGCTACCGCCGCGGTGCACCCTGCGCCGTGCGTCCCAGCGAAAGCACGGTGGAAAGCCGCATCCCGCCCCGCATGAAGGTGCGCACCGGTGCCGCGCTGGAAACGCCCCATATCATGATGCTGGCGGACGACCCCGGCTGCACCCTCATCGAGCCGGTGGCGGCGCATAAAGCCGAACTGCCCAAGGTATACGAGGGCGAATTGATGCTGGGCGGCGGCCACATTGCGGGCTGGGCTGTGGAAGACCCTGCCCTCATTGCGCAGATCGAAGATGCGCTGGCTGTGCTGGGCAGTCAGGAAGAATTCGACAAAAAGTATCCGGATGCCACCCGCCGCGACCCGCTGACGCTGGCCGTGGGCGACGGCAACCACTCGCTGGCCACTGCAAAGGCCTGCTGGGAGGAGCTGAAAAAGACCCTGACACCGGAGCAGGCAGCAAACCATCCGGCCCGCTGGTGTCTGGCCGAGGTGTGCAATGTGCACTCGCCTGCGATCGAGATCGAGCCGATCCACCGCGTGCTGTTCAATGTGGACTGCGCAGCGGTGCTGCTGAGCCTGATCACGTGGAGCGATTCCAATATGGCCGGCTGCAGCTTTGGCGGCAGCAAGCAGCAGCCCTTCACGCTGGCCGGGCCGCACATGTCCAACGTGCTCAGCTTTGAGGACCCAACCGCACCGCTGACCGTGGGCACCATTGACGAATTTATCGAATACTATCTTGAGCACCACAAGGAAGCCCGCGTGGACTATGTGCACGACGAGCCTGCTGTGCGCGCCCTGTGCAAAAAAGGTGCTGTGGCATTCCTGATGCCGCCGTTTGCCAAGAGTGACCTGTTCAAAGGCGTTGTGATGGGCGGCGTGCTGCCGCGCAAGACCTTCAGCATGGGCCACGCAGAAGAAAAGCGGTACTATGTGGAGTGCCGGAAAATTACGGAATAATTATTGGAGAACCATGACATTTAAAGAATTGAATCTGTCCGCCCCGCTTCTGCGCGCTGTGCAGGAGGCAGGCTATGAGACCCCGTCGCCCATTCAGGCGGCGGCGATCCCGCCGGTGCTGTCCGGCCGGGATCTGATGGGCTGCGCCCAGACCGGTACCGGCAAGACGGCTGCTTTTGCGCTGCCCATGCTGGACCGGCTCACGGCCAATGCGCCCCGCAAAAAGGGCGCGATCCGCGCCCTGATCCTGACCCCTACCCGTGAGCTTGCTTTGCAGATCGGCGAAAGTTTTGATGCCTACGGCAAGTATCTCAAGCTGCGCAGCACCGTCATTTTTGGCGGCGTGGGCCAGGCACCGCAGGTGGAAGCGCTGAAAAAGGGCGTGGACATCCTGATCGCCTGCCCGGGACGGCTCAACGACCTGATCGGTCAGGGATTTATCGATCTCTCGAACCTTGAGATCTTTGTGCTGGACGAAGCCGACCGGATGCTGGATATGGGCTTTGTGCACGATGTGAAGAAGGTGATCGCAAAGCTGCCCGGGGAGCGTCAGAACCTGATGTTCAGCGCCACCATGCCCACCGAGATCGAACAGCTGGCCGCAGGCATCCTGCGCAAGCCCGCCTTCGTCAAGGTGGACCCGGTGTCCAGCACCGTGGACCGCATCCAGCAGAGCCTGTACCATGTGGAAAAGGGCAACAAGAAATTCCTGCTGCCGTGGCTCATCAAGAACCTGCAGCCCCCGGTGGTGAACGCGCTGGTGTTCAGCCGCACCAAGCACGGCGCGGATAAAATTGCAAAAGACCTCACCAAGCAGGGCATCCCGGCGGCGGCCATCCATGGCAACAAGAGCCAGACCGCCCGCGTGACCGCGCTGGAAAACTTCAAGGCCGGTAAGACCAGGGTGCTGGTAGCCACCGATATCGCCGCCCGCGGCATCGATATCAGCGAGCTGTCCCATGTGTTCAACTACGACCTGCCCGAGGTACCGGAGACTTACGTGCACCGCATCGGCCGCACGGCCCGCGCCGGTGCCGACGGTACGGCAGTCAGCTTCTGTGCACCTGAGGAGCAGGAGTATCTGGCAGGCATCGAAAAGCTGAACCGCCGCAAAATTCCCGTGGTGAGCGGCCACCCGTGGGACGGCGTGCCCGCGCCGGTGCGCCCGGAGCCGCCGGTGCGCGGCAAAAAGCCCAAGGCAGCCGCCGCTGAACCGGCAGAAAAGCCTGCCGCAAAGCAGCCGAAGCCCGCAAAGGCCGAAACAAAAAACGCAAAACCTGAAAAAAAGGCTGCACCCGCACCCAAGGTGCGGGCAAAGCCCGCAAAAACCGAAAAAGAGGAACCACTCATGGATGATACCAAGCGTACTACCGGCGGACGCAGCAATGACCGCCGTTCCAATAATAACAGCCGCCCGCGCCGGGAGCAGAACGCTCCTGCCCGCGGCAGCAATGCGCAGCCCAAGTTTGACCCGCATTTTGTGAGTGCCCCGGAGGCCACTCCGCTGCGCCCGGCCAAAAAGACTCCGGCTG
>ENA-OPAW01000457-OPAW01000457.1-human-gut-metagenome-genome-assembly--contig:-NODE-457-length-23387-cov-3.215841_pt1 | contig 23387 bp, 19 predicted proteins | sample MGYA00241060_ERZ501436 | MGnify/ENA primary metagenome ERZ501436 (study PRJEB25962, sample SAMEA2042619) | human gut metagenome | biome: human gut; feature: human-associated habitat; material: faeces... | reverse complement strand
TCGTAGGCTACGACTACTTCCACGGGTGTGTGCTTGGCTTGCTTCATTTTCATCTTTTCGCTGAATTTGATGGCACGTGAAGCCATGGCGAGGTCAGTAGTCCCGTCCATCAGGGCTGATATTCCCACGCCGCTTCCGCCTCCGGTAACGGTTACCGATGCGGTGGGATTGGTCTTCATGTACATTTCGGAGAGTTCCTGCGACAGGGGTAGGACGGTGTCGCTGCCTTTGATACGTTGCGCCGACAACGTTCCCAACGAGCAGGCAAGGACTGTCAGGAACAGGATAAGTACGGTTCTTTTCATTCGCAGTGTCGTTTTAGAATGATGCTTGATTTTGACGGTGTAAAAGTAGGCCTTTCATGTCTAAAACCCTGTTACAAAGTCGTGAATTTCTATTCGTGGCCTGGCGCAGCGTTGTTGGTTCCTGTCGCGGTGAGATAAGAAAAAACTATCGCAGTAACAGTTTTTTCTGTCACTGCGATAGTTTCGACCAGCCGGCTGACAAAGCGTAGGCCCGGCCCGTGGCTGCCTCTCCGCCCGGAATCCGGCCTCCGGAACACGACTGCTGGCGTTCAGACATTATTGCTGCCAACGGCGCTTTGGCCGGCCGTCATGCTCTCTTTCCTACGGATAATATAGGAAAGAACAATGTGCAATACGGCATAGGAGACCACATCCGTCAGCAGTACGATGTTGACATCCGCCACCGTCAACATAGAAAGGTTCAGCAAGATATAAAACGCCTCAACCGCGATAATAATCATCATCGTTGTCCGCCCCGACATGCCGACGGCCATCAATTTGTGATGGAGGTGCTGTTTGTCGGGCAGGAAAGGATTACGCTTGTGGCGAATACGCCAGCAGAACACACGCACCGCGTCGAAACACGGAACGAGCAGCAGGGTCATGGCCACCATCAGCGGACATACGAACCATCCTTCGACGTCAGGACGCGCCATAGCCAGACGGATGGCCAACAGGCACAGAAGCAATCCTACCGTCTGGGCTCCGGTATCGCCCATGAAAATCTTGCGTTGTTTTTCGACCTTTCCAAAAACGTTGAACATCCAAAACGGAATCAGCATACCCAGCGACACGAGAGCGAGCAACGCGAAGAAGACATCGTGACGGCTGGCAAAAAGCACGAAAAAGAAGAAGAAAGCCAACATGCTCAGCCCAGAAGCCAGTCCGTCAACACCGTCGATCAGGTTGATCGCATTGATGACAAAAACGATGAGCACCATTGATAGCAGTGCGCCGACGAGCGCCGGAATCCGATGGAGGAAGAACAACCCCTGGAAGTCGTGTACGTAAGTGCCGGACCACACGACGAGCATCGAGACGAAGAACATGACAGCAAACTTCGGCTTGTAGCCCACACCGACCAAATCGTCGGCGATGCCTTCAAGATAGAGGATAACGAGAGAGCAAAGATACAGCACCACAAGCGGTGCGTAAGAAAGGAGCGACACCCTCTCAACCGGCCCGTTGGCCACATACACCCCGGCCACCAGGCAGAAAGTGATGATGATCGTAGGCGTGAACGCTACGCCACCCAAGCGGGGAACGCAGCCCACATGCACCTTCCGACTGTCGACTACGTCAAAAAGTTTTTTCTTGTACGAAATAACAATGATCTTAGGGATGATGTACGACGTCAGCGCTGCGATGATCGTGACGGAGTGGTATCCCAGCTCGCAGTTCCAGTAGTCGTCACCGTTGGAAAGCTCCAGAACGGTATAGCTGCCGGGCTTGAGTTTGCCGGTGCTGGCATACCCAGTTTCGTCGGTGGTGTAGTCGCCCACGACATTCCCATCCGAATCCTGAACGCGGAAGGTCCAGCCTTCAAGCTGATTGCCAGTGTTCGTCGTCTTACAGAAAACCAGAATGCCAAATTGTTCGTTGGTGTATTCGACTTCGGACTGTGTACCGGCAGTAACCGTAACCTGCTTTTCGACAACAGCATCGTAAGTCCAGTATGTTTCATCTCTGTCGTGAATCTCAACGACGTAGTATGTGCCGGGTTCGAGCTTACCGGATGCTGCATAGCCGTCCTCGCCGGTCGTAATGGTTTCTACCAGCTCCCGATCGGCATCCAAAATCTGGAAATTCCACCCTTCAGGGCTTCCGTCAATGGCATTCTTTTTTACGCGGAGATCGCCGTTATGGGTATTACTGAAGGTCACAGATACTGTCGCATTCGCTTTGACGGTGATGGCCTTGACAGAAGAATCGCAGACCCAGTAGGGATCATCCACCGCAATTTCCTTTGCATACAGCTTCTGGGGAGACAGGCCATCTATCACAATGGTGCCGTCTTTGCCTGTCGTAAAGGGGGAGCCTTTGATAGGTTGGGTGCAGGCAACATCCGTATAGATCCCGATTTGCCAGCCGGAGAGGTTCTCTCCCGTATTGGTCTGTTTGATCAGCTTGACGGAACCAGGTTCCAGAGAGTTATGGAAGTTGACAGAGGCGGTGGTACCGTAGGTAATCGTCACCTTTTGGGGGTTGTCGCTTGTACAGCTGTACATTGCCTCAATATCATCGTCACGGTGTCCAAGCTCCTTGACATAGTAGGTGCCGATTTCCAGACCGGTAACGGAGAGTGTACCTTTGGAATCCGTCGTATGGGGACCGGACACCAATGCGGTACAACCGAAATCGGAGTAGATTCCAAACTCCCAGCCTGCCAGATTCAGCCCGTCGCTGGTTGTTTTGGTCAGACCGAGGTTCCCGGTTTTGATCTTATTGATAAAGGTAACAGAGGCTGTTGCACCCCCGGTGATGGTTACTTTCTGCGGGTTGGTGCCGGAACACACATACTTCTCGTTTACAGAAGAATCCGCATGGCCGATTTCCTTCACATAGTAGATGCCAGGGGTGATACCGTCGACCGAAATGGTGCCGTTGGCATCCGTTGTATGAGGGCCGGATATCAGGGCCGTGCAGCCGGAGTCGGAATAGACGCCGAATCGCCAGCCGGAAAGATTCGACCCATCGTCCGTTTTCTTCGTCAACGTCAGCCTGCCGGTATTGATCTTGTTCACGAAACTGACCGATGCTGTGCTGCCGTTGAGAATCGTAACCTTCTGGGGATTGCTGCTGGAGCATACATACAGGGCCTCAATACTGGAATTGGTATGCCCCAATTCTTTGACGTAATAGGTTCCTGCGCTTAGACCGGTAACGGAGATCCTGCCACTGGAATCTGTAGTGTGAGGGCCGGAAACGAGGCTGGTGCAGGCAGAGTTGGAATAGATCCCAAACTTCCATCCGGATAAGTTCTTACCATCTTCCGTGGTTTTCGTCAGACTGAGATTACCAATCGCTTGCCCTTTTAATTTGAAATAGCCAGTCAGCGTACCGGACTCAGGACGGTATAGATTGATCGTCGTCTGGTAAGAGGAACCGGACATGTACCAAAGAGAATAGGCCGAGTTTTCAGCAGAAGGAATCGTCTTCGTCGCTTTGAAGACAGTAGACTCGGAGATGGTGCCAGTCTGGGAGATATAAAGCGTGTTGCCGGATTTGCGGAACTCTGCGCCATTGCCATTCGTGAAGCTGAACCCGGACAGAACTCCATTGGAGTCGTAGACACTGGTTTCGTCTCCGGTCAGCGCAATGGTGGGTGCAGAGCTGCTGGAGCTGGAGGTAAAGCTCGGAATCTTCAGGGCAGCCTGAACGTAGCTGACCAGAGAGTTGTAGTTCGGGGCAAAGTAAGATACGGAGGCAGCACCGGCGTTGTAGAAAATGTTGCCTGCAGTTCCGCTTTCGTTGGCAGAATTCAGGACGAATGTTTCCGGATCCCGGAGACCGCACACAATTTCGTAAATGAGGAATTGCGTTGCGATTCTGAGCGGGACATTGGGGTTGTCGTCTTTGTACGTCGTGGTGACGCTGATGGAGTGATCCCACATTTCGTCGCTGTAAAGCAGAATCAGGCCAATGGCCTTTCGCCTTGCTTCCGGCAGGGAATACCATGCGGTTGCACCGGCAGTACTGCCGCTGCCGGTAAGCGTGACATCCCGGTCGACAGAGTTGCCGGATGTGCTTGCGGCGTAGTTTTTGTAAGGCTCAATACAGTACAGCGGATCGTCTGCATAGGCAACGTTATTGTACCGGGCGAAATGCCAGCCCAGATTTTTGATATATGCCGTTTTCGCGGAACCGGTTCCGTTGGGCTTATAAGTAACCGAGAGCTGACTGTTCAGCACAGTCGTGTAGTTGCCATGGTCGGCATAGTCAAACAGCAGGATGCCTGCAGATGTGCTGGCTGTTGTCGCAATCCCGTATTCATTGTCGGACTGGAAATTAGGTGCGCCTGCAGAGCTGTGTCCTGCTTCTTCAGAAGGATCTGACTGAGGGAGTGCGGTCGTGGGGGATTCGGTGGATACAGTTGTTTCCGTGGTTTCCGGTTCTGTGGAGGTAGTTTCATCATTGGCGGCTGCATAAACCGACGGGATAAGGCTCAGCACCAGCACAAATACCAGCAGCAACGAAAGCAGCCGTTTACACGGTGTTTTCATGTGGTTTTCGTCCTTTCAATTGGAATAGGAAAATGCCCCAGTCGAAAAACTGAGGCATTTTCTCAAGAGTGGAATTGTTCATTGCTGCCTGGTCGGGCCGGCACGTCAGATGAAATTTCCCTTCAGTATCAGTCTGGAATACGGGCCTAAACGATGAGAATTCAGGGCCCTCTTCACGGAAGACAGGACTGTTTTGGGCAATTTCAGAATCGGTCTGGGATACTGGCTATGACTGGTTGGAACCTATGACATCAGGATCCGTATCCTGGCAGCCTGCCAAAACCGGTATGGCGGCAGCAAGTAATGCCGTAATTTGTTTTACATGTACGTTTCCTCCTGTTCGCATGATTTGCTCAGAAAATTGCGGGGAGTATCGAAACTACAGCACTCAGTGTGTGAGTTGAGCATACCCGCGTACAGCTTCGTCGACACACCGGTCAAGAATTTCAAAAAACCTGGTTTTGGTCATCTGAGTATCGAGCCAGTGGGTCGCACGATAGTTATAGCAGCTGAAGTTCTCGTTAACGGAATGACTTCCCAAAACGCTGCGCAGATTCATTTCGTTGGAACGATCTGCCAGCATGGCTTTCTCAGCGTCCAGAGGCCGGGCCAGGTAAAAAACCATCAGCGGATGCAGCTCCGAGAAGCTGATCTGGAGGTAAAAGTCACGGTAGGTCGTCATGAGCGAGGTTTCATCCTCGGCGGCAACATCCAGCAAGCTGTAAATCATTTTCCGGGTATTATCAGACAGCTCTTTTCGGCGAACCAATTCCTCTTTCGGCAGTTCGCATTGGGTCATAAGGATACCTTCTTTCAGAGTTATTTGGGAATGGTGACATAGGTGATATTTCCCCAAACAGTCTTCTGCTCCATATCGACACCTGCAATTTTCACGACTACGCGGGCGCCCTTGGGCGGCCTTGCGCGATATGGGAACCTGCATCTGCATTCGGCACCCATATCCAGACGCACGAAGATACCGGTGCTGTCTGTCAGCGTAACGGTACCGGCATAGTTGCTGTTCACCTCAATTTTTTCGAGAGCCTTATCCACAGGATTGGCAGCAACTTGTTTTACAGAAGCAGCTACACGGATGTCATCCGGGTCGTCTCGATTGAGTTGGGTGACTTTCACCAGCACCCGGTCGCCGGGTTCATAGTAACCCATGGCATCGGTAAGCCGTACATAACTCAGTTCCCGTAAGGGAATGTAAACGTCGATACCAAACAGATCCACGAAAATGCCGTATGGAATGACAGACATGACTCTTGCTTCGCAGCAGAGTCCTTCGTAGATCCGGTATGTGCCATCGCGGGTTTGATTCAGGTAGTAATATCGGCGTTTTGTGGCCATGGCGTCTTTTCGGCTACCGACTGCCAGACCGATATTGCGGTCAATGCCTTTGATGACATAATCGATTTCAGATCCGAGTCGCTTGGTAAGCAGGTAATGGTAGACTTCATAGGGGTCCTGCCCCCGCAAATCCTTGGGCAGGTCAACAATCATGGAGGCCATAATGACGACCTTATAATCGCCATGGAAAATCACAGCGCGGGGCTCACCCTGACCAGAATGCTTTTCAACACCCTGAATCCTATCGGTGAGGTAGCGTCCGGTTTTCAGAGACTCGACCAGATCCAGAAACTTATCTCTGGCCTTATCAATCTCAGTCTGAATGCCGAGCGCGTCATCAATCGCCAAAACTTCCATATTGGGCATGGGAACATTGCGCCGTTGCCTTGCCTGCCGGGGAGATATGGTGGAATGAGGAGCTGCGTTGCTGTTTTCAGGAGTCCCGGAGATCTCGTCAGGAGGTGCCAAGCGTCGGGGCGGAACTTTCAGAACAGGATCAGTCTGGGGCGGTTCATTGTTTGGGGTTACAGGCATATCGTCGGACGGTAGGCTGTTTTCGGTTGTGGACATAAGGTTTCCTCCTTTTTGGCAAATTAAAACTCGACGGGTGGCGTATCAGAGCGGCTGAGTTTCCTGCCGCGTGACTCCCGCCGTGGCTTTTTGTCCGGCTCATTTTCAGAACCGGTCTGAGGTGTGGGCGTATAACGGATTCTTGGGCAATAATCCATGATAGAGGTCTGTATCATTTCTTTGGACATGGGATGACGGGTATAGTCGAACTTATTAAGCCGCAGCAAATTCTGGCCACGGATAATGACCAGCATTTGCTCATGCGGAAGCCGAAGAACTTCATCCGGGGTGAGGAGCTTACGCTTTCCTTGCCCCTGTGTTTCCCGGTACTGGGGAATCACCTGTGCGACGGCTACGGTTTTCTTCACGGTCATGGTGGAATCCACAACGATGCACATTTCTCCGCTGCGGTCAGATATGTAATCCGCAGTGACATCATCCGTACAACCGAGCATAAGCTGGATGTCGCAGTTGCCGATGATTTCGGACCAAAGATTGTTGGGATAGCGGTTCTGAAGCTGGCCAAGGCTCTGGACAGCAAGCATGACCCGAATATCCCGGGAGCGGATGACGCTCAAAGATCGACAGAAATCCGAGCCGTCCGGCGCGCCACCGATTCGGCCGATGTTGTTGAACTCGTCCAGAATCAGATTCACGGGTACAGGACACCGTCCGCCGGGGGAAAGATCGGCAAAGCGGGTAAGCTTGATAAACAGGAATGAAAAGAAAAGCGAGGAAAGGAACGCCATGGATGTTTCCTGATCGCTGAGAATGATGTAATAGGCGCATTTGTGACTGCCCGGCGCGGTAAGATCGATGTCGGAGAAAGAGATGAGCTGTTTTACGGCCTTGTTCTGGAGTACCTGTAATCTGGTACCCAGACCGAGAATGATACCGGATTTGACCGTATCGCTGGATTGGGAAAACAGATTGAAAGGCGCCCGGGCCGGATGGTCCGGCGGCAGTTTCTCAAACATGATGGTCAGCGTTTTTTCGGAATTGTGGGTCAACAGCTGGTAAACGTAGGCCAGATTCTTCCGCTCCGGCGGGAGCGTCTTGTCCAAGTCGGTATAGAGAACCAGCGCTTTCAGCAGGTTCGCCTCACCGTTATCCCAGAAATGATCGCTTTTGCCGTTGCTTGTGTTGCCGATAATGACGTTTGTGAGAACCTGAGCCATCATGGTGTTTCCGTTCAGATCGGACATGCAGTTCCATGAGTCACCGTGCAGAGGGTCAACCAAGTTCAGCACCTTGACTTCATACCCGTTTTTTCGGAATAGCTCGGAAGTATCGCTGTACATCTCTGATTTTGGATCCGCAATCAGGGCGGACTCGCCTCGGCGAATGATGGAAAAGAGTGCATTGCGAATGACGGCTCTGGACTTCATGGTGCCGGATGCGCCGAAGATGGCACAGTGGCGGTTGAGGCGGGTGTCCTCCGGCAAACATACCAGCTGACCTTTTCGCTCGCCGAGGATCATGCCGCGAGTCTTTTCCGGTGTGGACAGTTCCAAAACTGATTTCAGTTCTTTCTCTGTCATCCAATCCGCGGTACCGTATGTGCCAGCTTTACTCTTGGTGAAGCCCCGGTCGTCATACTGGTTTTGGGAGAACTTCTCGTGAACCTTCACATAGATCACAATACCGGCTCCGACGGCTGCGATCAGGAGGATCGCTTTGACGCCGTTCCAACTGAATGCATTCAGAAAGCATACGACCGGATTCCAATCTGGGGCAGCAATCTGTGTCTGTCCCCACATACCACCGGACTCCATCCAGATAGTATAGTTGGTAAACGCCTGACCCAGCAGACCGCCAAGATAGAAAAGCGCCCCGCATCCGAGGATGGAGGCGACTATAATTGCGGCCTTGCGCTGTTTGTCATTCATCTGCATCACCGCCTTTCGGGCAGAGGGCATCTTCTATCATTTCCATTGTCACCGTCTTGATGCCGACTTTTGGCCCAACGATATTACGAACAAAGGCAGCCTGTTCCGGAAAGCAGATAACCGCTGTTTCTCTCTCGATTCCTTTTGCCCCATCTATGAAATGATTCAATCGGGTAATGTCACTATCCAGAAATGAAAACAGATAAATGCCGTTTTCACGAGCGTCATACTCGAAAACGCCTGTACCATAGGATCTGTCATTCGGATCGAACAGAAGATCCAGCAATGTTTCATTCCAGTCTGGGGTGGCCAGTATTTTCAGAAGGCGCACGCCGAATCCATTCAGAGGGATGAAATGAAGATGGTCGTAGATGACGGTAAACTCTGTTTCAGCCCGTTTGGTCTTCCATAGGGTACGCAAGGTTATTTCAGCGATTTCGTACCCTGTACCCAAAAGAATAGCCGACTGTACATCATCCACATCTGCATTCATGCGTGCAATCTCCGTAAGGTGGAGCCTGACCTTTGCCTCGCCTCTGCCATTCCAGTTCATCAGATAGTCACGGCTGTTGTACACGGCGTAACATCCGCCGGGGTAGAACAGAGCCCCTGTTATTCTGGAAAAGCTGGTTTTGTTGACATCATCATCGCCCACATACTTGAGTTCTTTGCTGATATAGAACGAAGGCGCATCCGTAACAATCTTGCGGATTGTGACCATTTGAAGCTGGGGCAGCCTATAGGGGCAGGTCTCAAATCCTGCCAGACTGATTAGGGCAGCGGATTCGGCCACCCGATGGAAACGATCCAACCGTTTGGCCTCACCGGCATGATTATGGCGAAGGTAATTCTGGGTATAGTAAAGGGCGGCATTGGGATTGACGATCTCAAGGATATTCTGCCCTCCTTTGGATAGCCGGACAGATTTACTCTTGCCCTTGCCGGTAATCAGAAGAAGCCGACAGGTGATCTTATCGGCATGGCCGGGGATGCGATATTCCTGTCGCTGGGAATGTTTGTGAATCAGTTTGCGCCACACCTCTTTGCTTCCGAATAGCTGCAAAGAACACAGTGGGTACTCCCCGACATAGGAAAGAAATGTGAGCAATCTGTACACATGGGAATCCTGCTTTATGGTGGTCATGTTTCCTTACCTCGAAATGGAGCATTTTCGTCCCCATGCCTGCTCCTCTTGGCTAAATCGGAACGGTTCGGAGATGGAATTTTCCTTGGGACACAGGGCCTTTTCGCATTTCGAGGCGTGTAGATAAGCCGCTGTGGGAATTTACCCCTGTTTTGGGATAGCTTTTTCCGGCCAAAAGGTGGTCTGCGCATGGAGCTTCACCCCCTCGTCTGGAAATGTTTTTTCTGCTTCATACCAACGCATGAAATCCTGCTCAGATACGACATAAACCTCGGTGTGTTCCTTACTGCCCGCTGCGCTGCAGTAGTAATGCCGGCAGCGCAGCGGCGCATCGTCCGTCATGACATACAGGGCTACAATGTCCGTTACGAAATTGGTTTCAATATTGTCGTGATCCCGGTGTCTGCGCTCCGGTTCCTCCCGGTCATAGATGTGACGGTAGATGATTACACAGTCGTCAAAGCGGACGGGAGATTCCTCTTTGAAAAAGCGCTGCATGGCAGGCCCCAAAAAGCCTCGAATGTATTCGACGGAGCCTTTGCCACGCTCCTTTCGAGGAAGCAGCCGAGGAAGCCGGAGGGAAAACCAGCCGTCCTCGGTAAAGCCAATTTCGACGGGAATTTCATCCAGCATGATCTGCTCAACTGCCTTTTTAGCGCTGGGAGACCCCAGAAGGGTGGGGATAACCCGATAACAGCCAACCAGTCTTTCTGCAAGGATTGCATTGCTGAGAGCCATTTCGTTTGCTTCCTGCTGCCGCCCGACTGTGTATGCGTACATCGCCTGAGCGGTTTCGCTATGGAGCTGGGTCAGAATGCCCAGTGCTCTGCTGGAGGTTTTCATAAAGATGGAATCTTTTTCGGGCATATTGCTTTCCTCCTAACTGGAATAAAAAGTGATTTTGGGCGCCTCATATTCGGTTTGATCGACTGTTGCGAAAAGGCACGGCGCATCCGGGAGCAGCAGCTTATTCGCAAATTCCATATTCGGGACAACGAGAATGTATTTTGTATCCTCCTGAGGCTGAAGAAGTCGAACCAAATGGTCCTCGTCTTCATACAGAACCACGATTTCGTATGCGGTTTTATCTTTCAGAAAAGAAATCTGTGCCGGGGCGTCCGCTTGCCAGTGGGCTTCGGGGTCAATCTGCTCGATGAATTGGAGCAATACCCAGACGGCGGTAATCATTCGCTGCTTTGGTTCGCAGTATTGATCGACTGCCAGATACGCACCATCTTCTATGGCGGCAATCCTGCGGGTACGCTTCATGTTCTGAACAAGCCTGTTGACAGAGCGCTGCGGTTTGTAGTGGAGCAACCCCCAAATTTGCGGCAAACGCAAAGGCCCGTACTGACTGAGCCAACGTAGAACCAGACGTTCATCTTCCATAAGAGCCATGATTTGTATCCCTCCTTGTACTCATTTTGGGCGTTATACGCATAAACAGGAAAATGCGTACAACGCCCGTTGATTATGTGGCTTCTTTCTGGCGCTTCCGCAGGATCGCTTCCAACTCTGCCCGGTCGGTGGTAATCATTTCTTTTTCCTCCGCAGAGGCTTTGATAACCACAGGAACCTTATTGTTGTTGCTGTGGATCAGGGCCTCACCACGCTCAAACTGGGTAATGGAGCGTACTTCGGTGCGGGTCAGCTTCAGCACATCTTTGACGTACTGGGCCTCGTCCTGCTCCAGATTCAGAATGATCTTATTTTTGGAATTGTTGATGATAGCCCGTCCGTACTTGCCGTCATCCAGACTAAAGAAATCGCTGAGGTCTTGCGTGGCTGCGATGGCGGCACCGCCATAACCACGAATAACCTTGAAGATTTCCAGACAGAACTCGGCGGCCAGTTTATTGGAAGACGCGCCAATGAGCTGCCAGATCTCGTCGATCATAATAGCCTTTTTCTTGGTCCGGTCGGCCTTGATGTTGTCCCAGACATAATCCAGGGCAATCATCATACCGACAGGGAGCAGCTTGCCTTTCAGTTCGGAGAGGTCCAGAACGATGTACTTATTGGTCAGATCCACATTCGTCTGGCGGTTGAAGCTCTGGGCAGAACCGGTCACAAAACGGCTGACGATGGCGGCAATACGCATTGTCATGGTATTTTCCAGCAGGTGCTTATGAAGATCACCAAGAATGGGCATTTTCTTCAGCTTCGGTGGGAAGCACGTCGCATCAGCATACAGCGAGTTGTTATCGTGGGTGATGCCAAACGCGTTGTAGGTTTTGATCAGCGCCTCATCCAACATCTGCTCCTCCTCATTGGTCATGTCAGGAATCAGCAGGGAGAAGAAGATCATGAGCTGTTGAATCTTTCTGGCCAGCATGGAGTCCATATCGTTGTAGTCAACCTCGTCAATCAGCTCCATCTCCGGGGAAATCGTGTGCCGGATCTCCATGACATTGATGCAGTGGGGAGAACCGGGGGCAATCTTGATAAACTCGCCGCCGATTTTGCTGCAGGCCCGTTTGAATTCATGACCCTTGATGGGGGCGATAATATAGCACTGAATACCGCGCATTCGCATACGCAGAGCCAAAAGCTGAAGCGTGAAGGTCTTGCCGGCGCCGCTGGTGCCGCACATGGTCAGGTTCGCGTTCTTGTTGATCTTCGTATTAAAAAGGTCAACAATGCAGAGAGAATTGTTATGCCGGTTGACGCCCAGAAGTACACCGGAATCGTCAGACATCTCGAAGCTGGTGAACATATAGGTGGACGCTGCACCGCTGGTCAAGACATTTCTCTGGGTTTTCTTCTGCAGCTTGGGACTGATCTGGAGGAAAGGCATGATGCTGCGCAGGGCATCCTCCTGCTGGAAGCGGCAATCGCTGAGGTACATATCCATGGACTTGAGCATATCGATCATCTGCTGCTTGCGCCACAGAAGCTCATCGTAGGTCTTTGCGGAAATGGTCACGAATACCGACATATAGAACAGATCCTCGTTGTGGTTGGCAATGCCATTTTTGATGTAATAGCCCGCCTGAATGGAGTTGGTCAGTTCTTCGTAATCGGTACTGGTGTCCTGCATACCCTTGAGCTTGGTGCGGTTCAATCGGATACGCTGGGCGACCTTGTCAATGGTTTTGCTCCGGTTCTCCCGGGAGAGGTGGACATCAATATCGATGCCCTCACCGGCATTGATAAGGCTGGACATCCAACCACCCCGCACGGTACTGGGATACCCGTTCCCCTTGATGTAGAGGAAGCAGTAATACCTGCCATCCATGACGATGTAGTTGTAATGGGATAAGTCCAGACCTCTGGGGGCAATAAATTGACGGACAGAGATGTGCGGGATGGGATCAACGCCAATGACCTTTTCTTTGGCGGCCATGGTGTCGATGATGACCCGATTGACGCGGTCGGTGAACGGTTCATCCACGCAGGAGCGGCGATTGAAGAACATATACAGGATCTCTGCTACCGCCTGGTCGGGATTCTTGGGCTGGATGATGTTATTTCCGCACTGCATGAAATAAGCGCGTGCATTCTGCTCCGCGCTGACCAACATGCTGTAGATTTTGGAATAATCATCCGATTCGCTTCTTCCGATGGCTTCGTACTGGTAAATCAAAAAGAAGCGCCGGGTCAGCGCTTCTCTGGAGCCGACATCCTTAATCAGCCGGATATAATCCTCACCCATGGCTCTGCACTGTGCGTTATCCTCCATGGAAAGCTCCTTTCGGATCATAGCAATGTGCTTGTCGGAATCCGCTTTCCGGGTGATGGATTTGAACTGCAGCTTCATGGGGGAGATTTTCAGCCAGCTGGCGAAGGACGATAGGATGTTGTACTGCTCCTCAGAAGATCGGAGCATAAAATTGATGGGTTCGATTTCAAGGATTTTTACGTACCGGCCATCGGTGGTTTCCACGATGCCATTGCGAATATCCTTGACCGGGATGAAAGGCTGAACAAACTCAAGCTTTTCCGGCTTCTTTCTTCTTGCCTTTGCGCCCGGGCTTTTTGAGCTGCTTTGGGTCATACTTGTATCCGATCCTCCTGAAGTGTAATACCCGCCGGTTTTCCCAGAAAGAGAGGATATGCCCCAGGTATTGGAGCAGAGAGTCTCCGCCAATGCCCATGAATGCGACCACTGCCAGCGGAATCAGGGTCACGGTCATGACGACAATACGAATTGTGGTGGGCATTGGAATCCATTTGATTTCCGGATAGCCCACCATGATCACAAGGGCAACTGCTTCCACGGCATTCCGGGGTTCTACCATACCGCCCAGCAGCTTGCCGGAATCGGTGTAGTTTGCCGGGATGGCATATACGTTGCTGTATTCCTTTTCTTCCATACTGTTCACCACCGAATCACATCCCCGGTGGAGATATACAGAATGTTGCGGACGGGAATGTAGGCTTGGCTGGTTTCCTCGCTGCCGACAGAAAGAACATCCTTAAGTTTGGCATTCTTGAACCGATAGAGGAGCCGATGTTCGGCGGGGATGGTAACGTCCTCGGCTGCCTTGAGCATATGTCCGCCGATCAGATAGATTTTGAATTCCTGTAAATACATTTTTCACCTTCCAATTCTGTAAATGTAAGCGGTGGTGTTAAAGCGTCCCAACCGCAGTGCTTCGTTGTGATCCGGGACAAAGATATCGACGCGGGCGATATTGTTCTCGATGCCGGAGCCGCCCCGGTCTTCAACTGTGTACATGATGCCGTTGATCATGATCTGGGTACCGAATGGGTAATAGCTGGACATGGCAACCATACCGACCGCGACTCTTTTGCCGCTGGCGGTAATGCCCTTGGCATTGGGACCGCAGCACTTGGTGCAGGCACAGTAATGGGTCACATTGACTTCAAGGGAGTAGAGCGGTTCACCATAGGCGGGGCTGCTGACATCCTGCTCGAAATCAACTCCTGAGGGCCTTCGCAGGACCAGTTTGGAGTCATAGCTGGGGGTGCTGATATGGACGCCAATGCCCCCCTCCGAATGTACCCATTTCCTGTTGCCGCCCTCATCGTAACCAGCGAAAATAAGAACATGGTCTGTAGTTCCGCTGTCATTCATGAGGAAACCGAGATCACCGGGAAGAAGCTCCGATTCGGAAATGGGAGTGGAGCTCGTGTATTGCGCCCAGGAACCGGCCTGAATGCTGATGCTAAGGGCGGTCTTGTACACCCAGTCAGTGAACCCGGAGCAATCCAGCCCATACGGACGAATTGTTCCCGTGGAACTTGATCCGGCGGCAGTAACCAGTTTGGGAGTGTTCCATTCGTCATTCCATCCTGCTTCGCTTTTGCCTCCCCAGAAATAAGGAACCTTTCCAACCAGCGACAGAGCGGTTGTGACGATATGCTTTCTGGTGTCATTACAGCTGAGGCTGTTGACAAATGCGATCAGCTCAGCATCTGTGAGGGGAACGGACGTGCCGCTTCCCAAAGTGCCGTACAGGGTCATCTTTAAGGCGTTGGCCATATTCTGAATTACCTCACCGTAGGTCAGATTGAATTGGGGGTATTGTGCTGAGGTGTCAATGCCAAAGGCTTCCAGGATCACCGAATTGTCGAAGGGCGAAATGGTACATTCCACATACTTGATAATTTCGGTGGTTGGTTCAAGCGTTTCGTCACCGTCTGTTTCATAATAGGTCTCTGTCCGGGTGCCGGAAATCTTACCACCAGAGTAGGTCGGTACTTTTACGGAAACGGCTTTGTATTTCGGAACCGTGATTTCTTCATCAGATTCATTTGCCTCGTCCGGAAGATAGTAGCGCCGCCGTTCAGTGGTGTAGTTATAGCGGGGAACGTTATTGACAATGCCTGCCGATTCAATGCGTGTCACAACGGTTACTGTCACGGGTTTGTAAGTGGAATAACTTACAGGTACGAGCCTTTCCTGCTGCCGTTCTACGTAGGAAACCGGAAACATCTGATCGGAGATTCTGGCCAGCTTTGCCACCATATCCTCCACGGATGTGCCTTTCTGCTGTAAGGAAGCGGAATAGGCAGCCAGAATGTAACAGACATCATAACCGGCAGACGATTGCGCATGGTTGATAAGGGCATCCATGGAAAGGTCATAGTCATAACCGCCATCCAGAATGATTTCCTCGACTCTGGCGAGAGACTGGTCATACCCTGCGTCGATCACTGCCGATACCGCATTGGACATTTCTGAGTAGGACGATTCCAGCGTGACTCCTTCTGCGGGAGGAACCCCGTTCAGACCAAACACACTGTCCAGAACGATACTCGGGATGGAGCAGATAAGGATGACGATAATCAGGAGGAACAGGCAGATGCAGACCAGAACCTTGAATAAGCTGTGGCGCATTGCCCACGCGGCGGAAAGAATTGCGCCCCACGGGCCTCCGGCGGCAGTGCCTGCGGCGATTTCAGCAACGGCTTTGCCGCTTTCCGCACCGGCTTGAACCACTGCGGCGGCCGCATTTGCTGTTGCTTCCGCACCTTTTACGGCTGCCTCTGCGGCAGCATCATGGGAGATTTGCTTCGCTGCCTGAATTGCTTTCCCGGCAGCTTGACCGAAATTGTCTTGACCATCGCCGATCTGATCTTTTTCCGGCTCGGCCATGGAATCACCTCCATTTTGGAATGAAAAAAGGCCATGATCGTGAGATTCACAACCATGGCCATCTGGTTACATTTTTCTTTTTGGGGGCTTTCGTTCGATATCTCCGCGCTTTTCAGGCTCAGCGAATCGGGTGGGCGTCTGCTTGTAACGAATGGTTTCCACATTGGTTGTGCGGAGTTTTCCATTGTCATAGACAGGCTTGCCATTCTCGTAGACGGGTTTGCGGTCGACAGCGGCATCTCCCTGAATTGCGTACCACTGACTGCCGCGGGAATCCTCGAAGACCTGATAGTCACCACGGGGTGCGGCATATCTGGCGATATCATAAAACTTCGTGCCGGAACCATCCTCGTGCCGAACTTCAAAGTAGCCGTCCTGACGGTGCGTGCCGTCAACCTGAGAGACAGGAAGATCATAACCGGGCATGAAGTTTTGGAAGGCCGCCTGATTATAGGCAGCTGCGGCCTCGCCAGCTTCAAACTGGGGAATGTTACCCTGCTGCTGCATGGCATACCAATCCACACCGTTGGAAGACTGCATGACGCTGTGGGGCGCATCGGGTTCCTGATAGTAGGCGCTATTGTACCAGAGCGTGTTGCCTCCATCCGGGGAACTGGCTTCGATAACACCATCGCCCACGGTACGGAGGGAAGTGCCATCCGGTGCGTTGGGGAAGGTTGCTGCCACAAGGGGTGCCTCGGAGTAGAAACTCTGCCCAACGTTTTCTCCATGATCTGCAAATTGAGCGCCGTTCTGGGAAGACTCGCCAAAGCCACCCGCATATGCAGCACCAATGTGCCGTGCTTCGGGGGCGTTGTCGTAAACGGTATCCATGGAGGGAACACCGTTTCCATATCCAATGGGCGGTTGATCCTCTCCGCTCGCGGGGGATGCAGCAACTCCTGTAAGCAGGGTACTCTCCGGAGCTGGGATATCCGCTGCACCAATTCCATCTGCTACGCTGGGGTAAGTTACCATACCGGGATGTCCTTCAACGCTATCGTGGGTAAGCGTCTCACCGAAGCTCTGGCTGTTTTCGCTGGGCTGGGATGCTCTGAAAGCACCGTCTCCCGCTACTGTGTTGGGCATATCTGCGCCAATACCGTTAAAGGTGGGTACATCGTAGAAGGCACCGCGCCCCTCGCCGCTGGCCATCTGATACCACTGACTTCCATCAGCTGCAGTAACCACGCTGTGGGGAACTTCTGGCTTTTCAAACTGAGAAGCGTTGAACATATCCACAGAAGCCGATTTGCCATCCGCGGAAACTGCGGTCGTGCTGATGTGACCGCCTGTAATTTGCGTTCCCTGGAGCTGGAATCCCTGCATCTGGGGCATATAGTTGCCAAGGCTCCGATCCGCTATATCACCGGCAACCGTCCCGGAAGTGCCGGGTGCTCTGGCCGCTACAGAGGAAATGGAGTTCCCATTCAAGGCAGCGCCATTCCGGGCAGCGATGCCGCCGAAGGCACGGCCAACGAATCCGGCACCGCCATTGAAGCCCATGCGGGAGCCACCTTCTACAACGGCATCACGGACATAGGAGTTGGGGCTGAATCTGGAAGCGAAACCGGAGGCAAAGCCATTTGCGGCAGCACCGGTTCCGGTAGCAGCGGCATTTCCGCCCCGGCCGAAGACACTGCCCGCACTGCGAACACTGCTGCCTGCCCCGGAGATGACTCTGGCAGCCATCATCAGTTCCATGCCCATGCTGGATCCGGTCTGCGCCACATTCAGGCCGATGGAGGCCAGATAGCTGTCGAATCGCTGGGCGCACTTCAGATAAGCCAGTGCGCAGAACATCCACAGAAAGATGCTTCCTTTACCGGTGGTCAATGCACCGCCGTTTGCAATGAACTGCCCCATGGAGGACGCAAAACCACGAAGAAACCAGACGTTCATGACAAGGAGCAGCAGTTGGGAACCAACCATCCTGCACCAGGACTTGAACACGGTGTTCGTGGTTTTGGAGCCGCCCATAGAAAAGGCGAGAGGCGAGGTATAGCACAGAACACCAACAACGATGTACCGTTCTACGGTTTCCAGCAGGAGCTTGAAGTAGTTCCATCCCAGAGAAATCTCCAGAATGAGGATCAGGATCAGACCTACAACGGTTGCAGCTGACACGATTGTCACCAGACCATTGGTGAGGTTTTGTTCCACGCCCGCAAAGGTGAAATCCTCTGCGGTCGTGGATAATTCCATAAGGGTTGTATAGGGCGCCCGTGCAATGTTCAGGCACAGGGAAAAAATGGGCTTGGCATAGCCAATCAGAAGGCCGTAGACAGAACTCCGGAGCAGCAGATGCCAAGGGTTTTCAGCTTCTGTGATGGGGCCTCCAAATGCACGAAACAGCTGCCATATGGTAATCAGAATTAAGATCGCCCAAGCTGTTACCTGCATGACATCGTAGGCTTTGGTGACGAAGGGGAAGTATTCTTCCATCGCCGTCATATCGGTACCGAGCGCTTCAAGGAACAGCCCGGATACCGCGTCAAACAGCCGGGAAACGATACTTGCCACCCAATTGACGATACCCTCGAATATCCAGTCTAATATAGGTATCACCTCCTCGGTAAGTCTGGATATTCCCTATGCCTCGCTTAGCCGGAGTAACTGCCGCCCTGAATCAGGGGCTGCAGGTAGGCTACAACGAAGCCCAGAGAGTTCAGGATGATCCAGGTCACGACGATGCGCTTCAGCCAGCTGGTAGCTTCTTCAACAGCTCGCTGATTGCGGGAAATCATGCGGATCAGCAGTGCAATGGCTGCGACTGTAACGGCAACGATAGTGCTGATGGCAACGACCTGACCGTAAACATCCTTCAGGATCGTAGAGAAACGATCCCAGATGGTGTCTGCGAAAACGGGCTGGACTGCCAGCATGGTGGCCGCGGCCATACCAACTGCGGACCAGTAGGTGTTTCGGGCGATGTCTTTGCCTCTGGTAATCTGTTTAACCATGTGCTACTTCCTCCTTTCTTGGTGATGAAACGACAAAAGGCACCATTCTGAGGAGCCAAAATCAGCTCTCAAAACAGTGCCTGATCGTTTCGTCCACTTTGGACGATAAGATTATATCACATTGCCATTCTCTAGTCATCAGCAAAGACCTGCCAAAATGTTTCCATATGTTTCATCCCATTCGTCATCCCGCCTTTTACATCTCTTCAAGGATGGTGAGGACTTCAAGCCACGAGGCAGTTTCCCCGGAGGGGGCAGACCACAGTCGGATGGACATGATTGTGATGGCTTCCCTCCGTAAGCGGTAATAGGTTCTTGACGTCATGCGGAGTTCTCTGAGAATTTCTTCATGCTTTCTCTCAACAGGGTCAAGATATGTCGTATAGAGGACGGAGTACAGGTCTTCTCCGTTGCCGGGTTTCTTCCGGATAACCGCAAGAGCCTCATGGATGCGATCAACCAGATATCGGGTCTTCATCATGGCATTTACCCGGCTTTCAATTCGTGCGTTTTCGAGGGAGGTCTGGATATCGATTTTCTCCGCCAGAGCGTCGATGTCATGCACAGGAACTTCCAGCTCGTCGGATAATTCTCCGGGAATGCACTCCAATACCCAGATAATCAGGCGATACTGGCTCAGCAAAACCTCGGTATTGTGATACGCTCTCTGTGCGGTATCCTTTTTGGCCTTCCGAACACGCTCGTTATCAATGTTGTGATCTTCAAGAACCCCTTTCCGTGTCAGGAAATCTACAAAGGAGGCGGATTGCAGCTGAATCTGCTTCTCCTGTGCATCGTATAATGACGGTTTTTTACTTTTCATAGCAAAATCTCCTTGCTGTTGTATTCGTGATTTTCGACTTGTGTACACGGCCCTCTGATTTCGTACCCAGAACGGAAAAAACAGGGTGTTCCCGTTAACATACCCGGGCAGGCATAATGGTAGTTCCTACAATGCTTACAGTTCCAACCATGAGAAAGATACGCGCGCGTTATGGGGACAGAAAGCGCAACGCGGCATACTGGAGCCGCAGAAACAGGCTGTACCTGCTGGGACGAAATGACCGTTTTGCTATACCATGCAACCATGTGGTTTACACGTAAGTTCTCACTGTTGCCCTTGTACTTGTAAGTTGAGCAAATAAGTATTTCACGCAAAATACGCATAACCATCTCCTGCTCCGGAAGCTGAATATCAGCCCCGGTTGGATAGGCAGCGTTAAACACGAGACAGCCATAGGAACTGGGCAGCCGGTACAGAGAAAAGACATCCCCATGCTTTTTGAAGAACCTCCATACCTTTGTTTTCTCCCAGCTCCAACGCTCTCCCAGCGTTTCCAAAGTAAGGACGCTCCCGAATCTACCGTATTGCACGACAGGTGCAAGAAACGAGAAGGCGTTCCCATAGTCCTCATAGGTGGTATGACACCACAAATCAAGCCATGCATCCGCTTCATCGAAAACTCTTTTTGCAGCTGCCAGCCGCTGCGTGATGCTTCGCGGCAGGCATAGAAAGCCGTATCCTGTGGAAGCGTATACAGTCCCGGACATACACTCAGCACCAGAACACTTAACGACCCAATCGGTGATCTCATAGGTCAGCTTTTTTGTCTGGCTGTCAAGAGAGTATTTCAGAAAGCCAAGGGAGGAAAGCTCGCCGAGTATCTGCAGCGCCTTGGCACGGCTTCTGACACCAAGAATGCTCTTGAGACCGACAATACCGCCCGCCCACATTCCGGGGGCTACGGGATTGTTGTGGCCGCAGTAACTGGCATTGCCCTTGCGGAAGGCTGCGCGGGAGGCAAGCACGGCCCAGTGGGCCATCAGCCCCTTTCCCATATCCGGAATATCTCTGGGCAGCTTGACCCACTGATATTTGTGCAGACACTTCATGTTGTTTTCCTCCCTGTGAAATAGAAAAGGCCAGCAGGATGCTCCTACTGGCCAGTTATGCTTTTAGATTCGGACGATCAAACCAACGAGATCATCCGTATCGATGCCGACGAGATACCAATCGTTTCCCATTTCAATACGGGTGGGAACCCATCTCCCATTGATCTTCATCTCAAGAGGTTCACCGCATTGCAATCCTCCGTAATAGTTATTGGGAGAGAAGCGAATGTCCATCCGGCCTGTGTCTCGCTACGGCACCAATGTTCCTATTTTCATAATTTCCTCCAGTCTAAATATGTCACTATGCTAAAAGGTCCCGAACGGTGTGACAGAAACCGTCCGGGACCCTATCCTGTGTGGCAGGATTTGGAAAGTTGCGCTATATCAAATTATGCGGAGCTATTCGGTCGCTCCGGGCGAATGAGAAATTATCACCTCCAATGGGGGAGAAGTTAAGGATCAGGCTTTCCGGAAGTATACGGCTATGCATAGTGGTATTTGTTGCCGCATCGCTTTTTGATCCTGACTGTCAGGCCGGTGATGTCTTTTGCCTCAATACCAATCAGGATCCAATTGTCAGCCATCTCAAGCCGCGTCGGGATCCATTCTCCGTCTATCTGCACTTCCATTCGTGTTCCGCAGGAGAGAAAACCGTAGTAGTCATTTAGGCCAAGCCGAATGTTCATGCGACCGCTATCGGTGTCCAGTACAAGCGTTCCCTGCCTTGTGGATGCTTCTTTTCCATCGGCGGCAAGCGACGACTCCGTTTGCTCAATACGATACTGCTGCCGAAGGTATTCATCAAAGATAGTACGGCGGATTAGCACCTTCTTGCCTATCTTGTAGACAGCGCCTGCTTCATGAGCCAATCGGGTGAACATTTTCAAGCCCAAACCGTAATAATCTGCACCCTGATAGTAGGTGATAAACTCATGCTTCATGATCTCAATATCCTCATCATCCAGCTTATCAGAAAACATCCACAGGTTCCCGCTCATTGTTTTTCCTCCGCTTGCGTAAGGGTACTGGGCTCATGAAACTGCTCCAGATACTGATCGAAGATATCCCGGTTAATCAGCACAGTGCCATCGATACGATAAATGGCGCCTGCTTTGTTGGCCATCTCCAGAAGCTTCTTATGGTGGATGCTGTAAACAATCTCCGCGTCTTTATACCTTAGAAATTGCCGGCGCAGCCTTTTTGCACGCTCACGAACATCGTTTCGCTTTCCAAGTTCAAAGTATTCTTTTGTCTGTCCACTGATCATTCGCTCAAAATCCTTTCAAATTGGAATTTGTCAAGACAGATGCTGCAACCTGCAAAAAGAAAAGGACACTTTCTGGAAATTCGTACAGAAAGTGTCCTCAAATGATAAGTGCTGTTTTGCGCTGGGGTCTAACAAAACTTCATCCTGCGTCACATCACTTCGTATTGATATACGAAATTGTTGTCAATTTGTTGTCAACTGAAGAATATGAGGGGAAAAGTTATTGCAGCGCAATGACTTTTTAGTCTTGGGGCTTCATCGTCGGGAACAGGATAACCTCCCGAATCGTATCGGCGCCGGTGAAGAGCATGACGGCGCGGTCGATGCCCATGCCCATGCCGCCCGTGGGGGGCATGCCGTATTCCAGCGCGGTGAGGAAATCCTCATCCAGCATCTCCGTCTCGTCGTCGCCCCGCTCGCGCTGCTCGACCTGCTTCATGAAGCGCTCCCGCTGGTCAATGGGGTCGTTCAGCTCGGAATAGGCGTTGCCCATCTCGCTGCGGCAGATGAAGAACTCAAAGCGCTCGGTATCCGGATTATTGTCTAGTCATTTATGGCGAAGGAGCTGCTCGTAAAGAATTGGAAAATTATATTTCAAGGTTCTCTTTACAGAAATTTATCTTATTGCCAGGCAACAGAACTAATGTTTTAGATGAAATGAAAAAAGCTTCAATGTTTGTATTGTCTTCTAATTTTGAAGGTATGTCAAATGCTCTTATAGAGGCTATGTGCTTAGGATTGCCATGTATTTCTACCAAGGTCTCTGGTTCTACTGATTTAATAAATGATGGTGCTAATGGTCTTCTTATAGATTTAGATGATAGAGAACAATTATTTAATGCAATGAAAAGAATTATAGAAGACGAAGAGTTTGCATTAAGTTTGGGGATGGAGGCAACGAAGATATATTCTCAATTGAATGTTGACAAAATATCAAAAGAATGGGTTCATTATATTAATAGATTTATGTCCAACTAGTTGGATACTAATTTAGTACGTTATGATAAAATTGATAAAGGCCTATTTTAGGAAATCGTTGTTCTATTCAAAGTATTGCCAATCTTCAGTGAATAGTGTTCGATATGGATTGAAAAATCTATTTTTCTATTTTAGATATTTTAAAATTGGGAAATGTAAAACTTGCGATAAAGAAGAAAGGGTGCTATATTTTGTTATAGACCCTAAATTAGAACATCCAGGGTTGACCGATCGACT